>Ga0208626_1000363_pt1 | contig 16025 bp, 9 predicted proteins | sample LakWasMet10_HOW4_2_FD_183860 | JGI IMG/M metagenome (GOLD analysis project Ga0208626, IMG submission 183860) | Freshwater sediment methanotrophic microbial communities from Lake Washington under simulated oxygen tension - Sediment Metagenome... | ecosystem: Environmental > Aquatic > Freshwater >... | reverse complement strand
CTGAACATGACAGATGATATGCCGTTGCTCAACTATCAGGATGATAAACGCGGTATCAGCAAGCGCATCCTGGTTGAATCGACGGGAGATGCAGCTTCACTCAAGAAAGTGACCGGCATCCGCCTGGTCGGTGAAACCATCGCTTCAGACTGGCTGAAAGAAGTCATGACTTCCGGGGAGTTCACTGCGGAGGTGAGAAAGTGGGCTTTAGCGCCGCTGAGTGCGCCGCCGACGGGCCATTCCGGCCGGGGCAAAGTGGTCTGCAGCTGCCTGGATGTGTCAGAGAATGAAATCATTGATGCCGTATCAAGAGGGGCTGACCTGATTACATTGCAAAACAAGCTCAAATGCGGAACGCAATGCGGCTCGTGCGTACCGGAACTTAAGAAACTGATCACCATGCACGGCAAAGCTTGATTGACCGGCATATTGCGATCCGGAAGTGAACCAATGGCGGCACAGGTTTTAAGTATGCTGGCCGCCATTGCCTTGCTTTAACAGCCTGATTTTTTTAATGGAAATCACTCGGCTTCATTCACATTAATCCTTCTTCACGCGTCATGCCTGCTGACACCTGTCAGGCTTGTCACGCGCATTCATATCCTGATTGCAGTTGAGTTTGGCTGCTCATACAATCGCCCATCGTATTTAACAATCATTGATATTTAACGATCGCTCAATCTTTCAAACAGGCAATCATGGTTTCAGTCTGGATACCGTCAGCTAAAACCCTAAGCGGGCTGTGGATTGCTTTAAATTGTTACAAATTGTAAAATCACGTAAATGTGCAGCCTAAGCTTACAAGCTAGATTGCAAGCTGGATTCAGGCAGTGAAATTGCCCCCAAAAGTAAAATCGAAAGTAAAAATGGAATCATGAAAACAATATCGCCAAAAATGCAACCCAAAATCATCGTAGTTGCAATCATTGCAGCCTATGCCACACCACAACAAGTATTGGCGGAAAACAGGGCTGAGGCGATAGAGCTGGGGCAGGTTGAAGTCGTATCAACTACACCATTGCCAGGTGTTGGCGTCGCACTTGACCAGGTGCCTGCGAACGTTCAGTCGGTAAAAGCCAAGGATCTGGCACAACAGCACACATTGGAGTTGTCTGATTACATCAACAACAACCTCGGTGGAGTCACCATTACTGAAGGTCAGAGCAACCCTTATATGGCCGACGTGAATTTCCGCGGTTTTACCGCTTCTCCGCTTGCCGGCGCACCACAGGGGCTTTCAGTGTTTCAGGATGGCGTGCGGATCAACGAACCGTTTGGCGATACGGTAAATTGGGGTCTGATTCCCCAGAGTGCGATCTCCAGTATCAACCTGATGCCGGGTTCAAATCCTGTTTTTGGTCTCAACACGCTCGGTGGCGCCTTGTCAGTGAATACTAAAAGCGGTGCCAGTAACCCCGGCCTGTCAGCGGAAATGTCTGGTGGGTCATGGGGGCGCCGTGGCTTTAATGCAAGCTACGGCGGCGTGGACGGGAATGTTGATTATTTCATCACCGGCAATCACTCTAAAGAAGACGGTTGGCGCGATTCATCCTCCAGTGAAGTTAATCAGCTGTTCGGAAAAGTCGGCTGGCAGAATGAAACAACCGATCTTGACCTTAGCGTTACATTGGCGCATAACAATCTGAACGGTGTGCAGGCATTGCCCAGAAGCTGGCTGAATAAGCCCGAGCAGGCTTACACGTATCCGGATACCATCGGTAATCGCATGCAGATGGTTAATTTAAAAGGCAGCCATTTTCTCAGCGATGACCACCTGATTGCCGGTAACGTTTATGTACGTAATAGCCGTATCAACAATTTTGCAAGTAACACCAATGATTGCTACAACGCCAGCCTTGCTGATCAGGATGTCGGCGCGCAGTGTGACCAGAGCCTGCCGGAGTCTGTCGATATCGCCAGCCAGGGCTTTAATGAAAAATCCAGCACCAGCCAGCTAGGTTATGGCTTGACTGCACAATATTCGTTTTTGGGTAATGTGATGAACCACAAAAACCAGTTCACCGCTGGCTTAAGCGCTGACTTGGGTAGAAGCAGCTATAAAGCGGATGAGCAGCCTACGGACTTTACGGTTGACCGTGGTGCGGTAGCAACCGATGCCTTTGCGAGAGAAACAGATATTCGCACCAGGAATCAATATTACGGGCTATATGCTACGGATGTCTTCTCTGTAACCGAAAAACTGCATTTGACGCTGTCTGGCCGTTATAACTACGTGCGGATAAACGTCAAAGACAAGATGGAGGCAGACCCTAATACCGGTAAATATGTTTCTGGCGATTCTGATCACATCACGCATTCGTTCAACCGTTTTAACCCTGCACTAGGCTTTAATTACAACATCAGTCCTGCGTTAGGCTTTTATGGCGGCTACAACGAAGGCATGCGTGCGCCATCTCCGATTGAATTGAGCTGTGCAGACCCGCTTACCCCATGCCGGCTACCGACGGATTTTCTGGCTGACCCCGTGCTTAAACCAGTGGTTTCCAAGACGTTTGAGGCTGGTGTGCGCGGCTTGATCAGCCCGAATATGCGTTGGAACGCAACAGTGTTTCAAACGAATTTGAATGATGATATTCAATTTATCAGCAGCGGCAACAGCTTTAACCTGGGGTATTTTGACAACGTAGGCAAGACGCAGCGACAAGGTCTTGAACTGGGCTTCGGCGGCAATTTCGATAAGTTCCAGATTACAGCCAACTATCAGTATCTGCGTGCCACTTATCAGGACAGCGTGGTTTTTCACAATGAAAACAACACATCGGCAGAAGCCCTGGCAAATGACGGCAATTACACCGCAAAACGCGGGGATTATCTACCCAATATTCCTAAGCACTCGCTCAAAGTGCGCCTTGCCTATGACTTTACGCCTAACCTGAATGTTGGTTTGAACGTGATTTCAAGCGCCGGTGTGTATGCGCGTGGTGACGAGAACAACAAAGATCCTAATGGTAAGGTTGCCGGTTACACCATTCTTAACATGGACGCCAATTGGAAGTTTCATGAGAATTGGACTGCATTCATGAAACTGATCAACCTTGCGGATAAAGATTATTCCACCATGGGCATTCTGGGCACCAATGCCTTTAACACGGCAGATAAAAGCCTGAACCTGGACCCGAGTGGATGGCAGGCTGAGCAGTTCCAGTCACCAGGGGCACCACGTGCAGGCTGGGTAGGGGTGCGCTATGATTTTGGCAAACCTAAAACAGCAGCTGTGCTGGATAACGACTAAGCTATCGCTGCGCATAGGCCTGGTGACTGCCTGAGGCGTGTGGGGCGTGGCGATGCAGAGGTTGCGCGGCTTGTGAATGTGCCGCTTTTCAGTGATGTGTTGCAGCCATGATGCAGTTGCGCCCAGACTTTTTAGCGGCATAAAGATAATCATCGGACTCTTTTACCGCGATATATTCATCCGGTTCTTCAGGTGTCGCTATGGCTACACCGATACTCACCGTGATTTTCCCGGCAACGGGGTGTGGTGTGGCTTCTATGGTGTGGCGAATCTTTTCTGCCACTAAGCGCGCTTCAAACAGCTCGGTATTCGGCAGCAGCAGCAGAAATTCCTCGCCGCCATAGCGTGCTGCAAAGTCGCTCTCACGCAGCGTGGTCTTCAATATCTGCGCCAGTTGCTGCAAAACGCTATCGCCAATGGCATGTCCGTGAATGTCGTTGACCTCCTTGAAGGAGTCAATATCCAGCATCAAGACTGCGTAATTATTCTGCGAACGTTTCATGCTGATGAACTCTGAGCGCAGCCGTTCGTTAGCAGATAAGCGGTTATGCATCCCGGTCAGGGCGTCATGCCTTGACAGGTGCCGCAGGTCTTCGTTGGCTTTTGAGAGTTCTGCGGTGCGTGCCGCGATTTTTAACTCCAGCTCGGCATTCATCTCGATAATTTTCTGCTCCATCTTCTGGCGTTCAGTGATGTCGATAATCACGCTATGGGCGCAGATGAACTTTCCTTCTTTGTTGCGCTGGATGCGACCTGAAATGATGACCGTAATCGGCTGGTGATCTCGGCGTTTCAGCATGAATTCGCCTTCAACAAAATTGTGGTCTTTAAAGTGCTGGTAGAAGGTAGCGAACCCTTCATCCATATCAGACCAGCTGTCGGTAAAGCGCTGGCCTATCATTTCTTCCGGTGTTGCAAAGCCCAGTATATGCGCCATTTTATGGTTCGCATCCAGCCAGCAGCCATTGATATCAAGTGCCTGGTATCCAACCGTAAGGTTTGTGAACATGTTACGGAACCGTTGCTCGCTTTCCTGTATCTGCTGCTCAGCCAGATGCAGGCTCGTTGAGTTGATGCAGATACCGGAGAATTCAACCAGCTTGCCTTGCTTGTCATAGATCGGTCCGCCATAGCTGTCAATCCAGCGGATATGGCCGGTAGGCAGGATGACACGGTAAAATGTCACGAAAGAGTTCAGGTTGCGGCTGGCCTCTTTTATCAGGTTTTCTGCACCTTTAAGATCGTCCGGATGCACGATCTTGCGCCAGTTCTCAAAAGTCGGGCTGTCAACTTCGGGATTCAAACCGAACAGTTTATATAATTGTTCTGACCAGACCATCCTGTCCGTGTCGATATACCAGCGCCATGCACCTGCGCTGACTGAACGCTCGGCCAGCATCAGCAATTCATTGGTGGTCTGCAGTTCTTTGTCGATTTCTTCAAGCTTGTCGTGTTCTTTACTGATGAGCTGGTTGTGCCAGTGATGCCCTCTGGTCAGTACGTAGCCCATCACCCAGGCAGACACCAGGAAAAACACGACTGCGCTGATGTTTTCATCGGTAGCCTTGAATGACCAGTAGGGCGGCGAGAAGATATAGAAAGCGGAAAAAGCGGAAAGAATCGTAACGAGAGCCCCCGGTTGGGAACCGCAAAGATAAAAGCACAGGAATACAGCCGGATAAAACGTGATGAAAGACGGCCCGGATTCAGGCTGCCATGCCCAGATGCGCAGCATGAGTGCGATCAGGAAAATAATGACCGCAATAGCGAATCGTATCGGCAGCGATAGCTTTGCATGCAAGTCATTAAGATTAAGTTGCACTTCCATACAGAGCTTTCTTTATGGCAGTTATGCTAGTTAAGCATATTCGATCTTTAAATTGCAAATTTATTATTAAAAATGCCTGATCCGTGGGTGTGCAATCTATGTGTTTGAGATGGTTGATTAATTTGGTTATAAACGCGGAAAGGTGTACAGAAGGGCCGTTGTTTATGCAGGCGCAAGGTATCAAAACCCTATTTTTTTATTGGGAACTATCGTAAAGTGTCGACTGGTTTGAATCGTTGGCGATGGCAGGTCGTCAACTATGAGAATCCAGCCTGCATAAGGGTTGGCGGGCAGATGACGTGGCAGTGCAAGGTGAGGAAAGATTGAATCTTCTGGTCTATGGCGGCACGGCAGTATTGAATGATGAGAAGATTTTTCCTGATAACAGAGTGATTGATAATGAGCGATTTATTAGACAAACCTTTGCTAAATAATGAGATCCGGGTTGAGGCGGATGATGTCAGCCTGGGGATGTACGTGACTGCACTCGATATTCCGTGGGAGCAGTCGCGTTTTATATTTAAAGGCTTCCTGATCGAAGAAGATAAAGAGCTGAATGAGATCAGGAAAGTATGCCAGTTCATTATCGTAGACAAAGACCGTTCGGTTAACGTTACATTCAAGAAAAAAGTATCGCAGCCTGAAAAGAGCAAGCCGGTTGCGCAGGGGGATCTGCTGCAGCAGTTTCTTGCAGATGAGGCTAAAAACAGTAAACCTAAACCAGCTCAGGTCAAAGCGGAAGAGCCTGTCAAGCCTGCTGAAGCGCCGGTAAAACCCACAGGCACGCTGGCTTCAACCTTGCATTCGGAAGCTGCGGCTCCCCAACGGGAAAACAAAGCGGCAGAGCCGGTGCCTGCCGCTGCCAGGCCCAGGCTGTTCAGATCGATCATTTCTCCGCTCGTAGACATGATCAGCGGCATACCCAAGATTAAAGAAAACTTCAATCCCAACAAGATACATCAGTCCAGAAAACACCTGAATACTTCAGTCAAGGAAGATATGCGGCGCATGCAGTTAGCCAAAGAGCTGCGCGCGCAGTTTGAATTCAGCAGCAGCCCGATTCCGGACAAGATGACCAATTATGTGACCACGGCATCCTTGGCACAGGAAATGCCGGTTGCCAAGGTGACGCAGAATAATTTTATGGATGTCGCACAGACCACCCTGGCGCTGGATATGAATGATTCATCACTGCATGAATCCGTCAACGTCGCTAAAGAGGCGGTAGCCGATGTGGTCGATAGCATTACGCGCAACCCGGAAGCGATGCAGCTGGTGAATAACATCAGAAAGCTGGATGAGCATTCCTACCAGCATGCCATTGATGTGTCGCTGCTGATGGTGGCTCTTGGGCGTGAGATGTGCCTCTACAAGCAGGATCTGATCGAGGTCGGACTGGGCGGAATGCTGCACGACGTAGGGGAAGTCAAGCCTAAAGGCGTATCAAAAATCAACAGTATTAAAAACATCACTAAATTCAGGGTGTACAAGGATGATCATGTGCAAAACGGCATCAATATTGCCATGAAATCCAACCAGAGCAAGATTGTCAGGGAGATTATCGCTAATCACCATGAGCATTTTGACGGCACCGGCTACCCAATGGGCAGAAAAGGCGGCCAGATAGGGCTATACGGCAACATGATCTGCATTGTCGATACCTATGTATCCCTGATCAATGGCCGCAACTGTGAAGTTGCGCTGCCGCCGAACAAGGCGCTGGATTTCATGTACAAGCAGAAAGGCCGCTTGTTTCATCCGCAGATGCTGGATCAGTTTATCCAGGTGATCGGCATTTATCCGGTTGGCACCATGGTGAGGTTAAATACCAATGACGTAGGGTTTGTGATCAAGCAGAACAAGACCTGGCGCATGAAACCCGTGATCATGGTGGTGATGAACAAATACAGGGAAAAGCTGGAGACGCCTGTTCATGTTGACCTGATGAACCAGCCCAAGAACAAAAAAGAGATCATGATTCATTCGGATTTGCCGATGGATGCATTCGGATTGAAAGTGGAAGACTACATGACAATGTAATGCCTGCGCACCGGGTGATCCCTATGCGCTGGTTCAGGTGCGCCTTTTCCGCGGTAGCGGTTCAGACCCACGGCTTGGTAAACAGCGCTTTTAATTCATCAAGCGCGTTATCGGCCTTTTTCAATAACGTGTCTTTGTCTTTGAAATAATGGGCTGGCTCGTTCACATGAGGAGACTTTGCCTCATCTTCGGCTATCCATTGCAGCCTTTTCTGGATAGCGACTAATTTGTCTTCCAGCCGGTTTAATTTGGATTTGATAGAAGTATCGTGCATTTTCTTACTCCCATTCATCATTCAGGTTTACTGATGAGTACATATTACGCCAACTTGGGTGAATATTTAACAGGGTTGTCAATTTGACAACGGAACGGTTGCGCAAGATACGTCAGCGCCTTTAATCCGTGGAAAAAACCGGCAGGTTTTCAGGCCGGCCATGTTGATATGGCTGCATAAGTTAAGTGACCTATTACGGTCGCGGCAAATTTTTAATAGAATCTAGCTAAAATGCCTAATTAATTAATAAAAACAAGCGTAGCTCAATTAAACTTGGAATATAAACTTTAAAGGTTAGCTCAATGGCAGAAAAAGAATACGACGCAGATTCGGTAAAGGTTTTAAGGGGGTTAGAACCGGTACGTGCCAGACCCGGCATGTACACACGTACGGATTCACCAACGCACATTGTCCAGGAGGTGATTGATAACGCGGCAGACGAAGCATTGGGCGGCCACGCCACCAATATCCATGTCACTGTTTTCAAGGATGGTGCGGTAGAAGTGTCGGATAATGGCCGCGGCATTCCGGTCGAAGTGCCCAAAGGCGAAACCCAGCCAGCCGTAGAACTCGTGTTTGTGCAGCTTCATGCCGGAGGCAAGTTCGATAAAGAAGACGAAAGCAGTTCTTATCGCTTCTCGGGCGGCCTGCATGGTGTAGGTGTTTCCGTCACCAATGCTTTATCTACCCGCCTGGAAGTGAAAGTGAAGCGTAATGGCAAAGTGTATCACCTGTCTTTTGAGAATGGCAGCTGTGTTGAGCCGTTAACAGAAGTCGGCAAATGCCTGAAACGGGATACCGGCACCACGGTAAAGTGCTGGCCTGATCCCAGATACTTCGATTCCCCCAAAGTTTCAACCCAGCAGCTGGAACACCTGATTAAATCCAAGGCCGTACTGCTGCGCGGTGTCAGCGTCACGCTCGCTATCGAAGGCAGTGATGGATTCGAGGAGCGTTCATGGACCTATGCGGATGGTTTGTCGCAATATCTTGATGAGCTGGTTGGCGAGCGTGAGGTGGCTGATGATGAAGTGCCTATCCCGATCATTTCCGATGAGTTCTATCACCAGGAAAATACGGACGGCATTTCCAAAGGCGAAGGCGCGATATGGGCATTGTTCTTTGGTGTGGGCGGCGGTCGCGGTGAGTCCTATGTAAACCTGATTCCAACGCTTTCCGGCGGCACCCACGAAGCCGGCATGCGTAACGGGGTATTCGAAGCGGTGAAGTCGTTCATGGAACATCACGGCATGATGCAGCGTGGCATTAAAGTTTCATCGGAAGACGTCTGGAATAACGTCTGTTACGTACTGGCAGCAAAAGTGCTGGATCCGCAATTCCAGGGACAGACCAAAGAAAAGCTGACCAATCGTGATGCCATGAAGATGGTGGCCAGTGCGGTAAAACCGCTCATCGAAAACTGGCTGACACAGAATGTGGAACATGCAAAACGCATTTCTGACCTGGTGAACCGTACGGCCGCAGCCCGCAATAAATCCACGCAGAAAATCGAAAAACGCAAAACCAGCGGCATCAATCTCATGCCCGCCAAACTCACGGATTGTGAAGCCGCCGGCACGCTGGAGGCTGAACTGTTCCTGGTGGAGGGTGACTCTGCCGGCGGCAGTGCAAAGATGGGGCGCAACAATGAGTTCCAGTCTTTACTGCCATTGCGCGGCAAGGTTCTGAATACCTGGGAGGTCGATGCAGGGCGCATATTCGCCAATTCTGAAGTGCATGACATTTTTGTGGCGCTGGGCATAGAGCCGCACACGCTCAAGGATAACCCCGATTTTTCCGGCTTGCGCTACGGCAAGTTGTGTATTTTGTCTGATGCGGACGTGGATGGCTCGCACATCCAGGTATTGCTGCTGACCATGCTGTTAAGGCACGCGCCTAAACTGATCGAGCGTGGCCATGTGTATATTTCGCAGCCGCCGCTGTATCGGATTGATGTGCCGGCACACGGCAAAAACAAGCCATTACGCAAAATCTATGTGTCGGATGACGCCGAGAAAATATCCACGATAGAAAAGCTGAAGCGCGAAGGGATTGCCGAAGAAAAGCTTGGTATCCAGCGTTTCAAAGGCCTCGGTGAAATGAACCCGGAGCAGCTGTGGGAAACCACGCTATGTCCTGATACCCGTCGCCTGGTGCAGGTGCGTTTGCCCGAAGGTGAAGTGGATGACGCACTTAAGATGTTTGATATGCTCATGGCAAAAAATGAATCTGCTGCCAGAAAAGAGTGGATGGAGCGCCGCGGTAACGATGTGGAGGCTGATGTTTAATGGATACCAGTATGCAAGAAAATAATGAAGAAAATGCAGTGCCGATTGGTGAATATGCGGAAGAAGCCTACCTGGCTTATGCGGTATCCGTAGTCAAAGGGCGCGCGTTACCTTCTGTAGAGGATGGGCAGAAACCTGTGCAGCGCCGCATTCTGTATGCGATGAAGGAAATGGGTCTGGTGGCAGGTGTGAAGCCGGTAAAATCCGCCCGCGTGGTCGGTAACGTGCTGGGCATGTACCATCCGCATGGCGACAGTTCGGCTTATGAAGCCGCCGTGCGCCTGGCGCAGGACTTTACCTTGCGCTACCCCTTGATTGACGGACAGGGCAACTTCGGTTCGCGGGATGGTGACGGCGCTGCCGCCATGCGCTACACCGAGATGCGTTTGTCGCCGATTGCTGACTTGTTATTATCTGAAATTGACCGCGGTACTGTTGATTTCCAGAGTAACTACGATGGCGCTTTCCAGGAGCCGGTCATGCTGCCGGCACGTTTGCCGATGATGCTATTGAACGGCGCTTCCGGCATTGCCGTGGGCATGGCGACTGAAATGGTGCCGCATAACATGCGTGAGATTGCAAACGCGGTGCTGCATATCATGGATAACCCGCACTGCACCACGGCTGAATTGATGCAGCATGTGCCGGGGCCGGACTTTCCCGGTGGCGGCCAGCTGATCACGCAAACCGCCGATATACTTTCCACCTATGAAAGCGGGCGCGGTTCATTAAGGCTGCGTGCCAGATGGGTGGTCGAGCCAATGGCGCGCGGCCAGTGGCGCATCATCATCAATGAATTGCCGCACGGGGTTTCTGTGGAGACGATACAGGATGAAATCCTCGCCATCTCCAACCCCAAACCGAAAAAAGACAAAAAGACGATAGACCAGGATCAGTTGCTGGTAAAACAATCTGCTCTGAGCATGATTGATACCGTAAAAAGCGAAGGCAAAAAAGAAGTGCGCCTGATCATCGAGCCCAAGACCAGCAAGGTTTCCAGTGATGAGCTGATGGCATTCCTGCTGCTGCATACCAGCATGGAAGTCTCATGCCCGGTCAATATGGTGATGATCGGTACGGATGGCCTGCCTGCGCAGAAAGGCATGGTCACCATCCTTAAGGAGTGGATCGCATTCCGACTTAAGGTCGTGCGCAGGCGCTGCCAGTTTGACCTGGATAAGATCAATAAGCGCATCCATATTCTGGAAGGGCGCATGATCGCTTTTCTGCATATTGATGAGGTGATTAAAGTCATCCGTAACTCGGATGAACCGAAGACGGATTTGATCGCTGCCTTCCAGCTCACTGAAATACAGGCGGAAGATATACTGGAAATCAGGTTGCGCCAGCTGGCCAGGCTGGAAGGTTTCAAGATTGAAAAAGAGCTGAAGGATTTGCGCGAAGAAGCCGATGGCTTGCAGACCATTTTGGGCAGTGATGCTAAATTACGCAGGCTGACTGCAAAAGAAATCAAACAGGATGCGGATAAATACGGTGATGAACGCCGCACTCTGATTGAACCGGTTGAACGGGTGCAGGGCGGCCAGAAGGCTTTTGTGGTCGATGAGCCGGTGACGATTTTATTGTCTAAAAACGGCTGGATCAGGGCAAGGCAGGGACATGGCATCGAGCGCGACTCAATCACCTGGAAAGCCGGCGATGCCGAGTTTGCGGTGATTGAAACACGCACGGTTCTGCCGATTGTATTGCTGGATACCAATGGCCGATGTTATGCGTTTGATGCTTCAACAGTACCCGGCGGCAAAGGTGATGGCATTCCAGTCAGTTCGATCATCGAAGTGCAGAACGGTGGCAAGCTGATTCATGCGATCTCCGGTAAGGAAGACGACAGGTACCTGTTCACCACATCTAACAATTATGGATTCATTGCCCCGTTAAAGAGCCTGGTAGCCAGGCCAAAAGCCGGTAAAGCTTTCATGAAGCCAGAAGGTAATGCAGCAATCCTGCAGCCGATCAAACTGGATTCGAGGACGCATGTTGCGGTCACCTCGTCAGAAAACAAGCTGCTGGTGTTCCCACTAAGCGAAGTGAATGAATACCCAAACGGCGGCAAAGGTGTGCGCATGATGGATATTCCGGATAAAGCGTCATTATCCCGTGTTGAACTGAGTGACGGGCTTTCAGCCACCATCATGGTGAGAGGTAAAGCCAAAGTGATCGAGGGTGAAGCCCTCAGCAAGTTTGTACTGAAACGCGCCAGAAAAGGCTATGCGGTTCAGGATAGCAAGCCTGCGGTTAAAAAACAGCCAAGCCTGTTTTAGGATAGCGGTGGATAAAGGTGCTGCAATGATGGAGAATGTTTTACGATGATTAAGAGTAGCGTGAATCATCAGCCCGCAACGGCTGAATGCAGTGATCGTTATTGCAGCGGCCCAGTTAACCATGAGTTCGGTCAATCATGAGTTCAGTCAATCATGAGTTCAGTCAATCATGAGTTCAGTCAATCATGGCGTAAGTTTTTAAAATTTTGTATCCGGAGCATTGCATTTGACAGCAACCCCATCACCATGGGTAATCGAACATGCGGCATTCATCCCTGAAAGTGGCCGCGTACTGGACCTTGCCTGCGGGAGCGGTCGTCATGCCATTTGGCTGGCCGGGCAGGGCTACAGGGTCGATGCGGTAGACCGCGACCCTTTGGCTGTGGCCGGATTGCAAGGCTATGCCAATATCCATGCGGTGATTGCTGATCTTGAGACCGGAAACTGGCCTGTGGATGATCCGCAATATCATGAAATGTATGCAGCCGGCGAGGCTGATGGTGGTGTCAGCGGGATCTATGATGGCATTATCGTGAGCCGGTATTTATTCCGGCCTTTGCTCGCTGTGCTTGCACAGATGCTGGCACCAGGCGGCGTGCTGATTTATGAAACATTTATGGTCGGGAACGAGCGCTACGGCAGGCCGAGCAATCCGGATTACCTGCTGCGGCCAGATGAGCTTAAGTCGGTTTATGCGCCCTTGTTAGAGATACGCGCATTTGAGCAGGGCGAAATTAAAGAGCCTGTACCTGCCGTGATGCAACGGATCTGTGCCGTTAACAGCCTTTGTTCACGATAAGCTGCCCGGTTTAGCCACAGGCGTTGCCGAGTTAAGTGTCAATCATTAAAGTTCAGCATAATGGAATGTGAAATCCAAGCGCCCGCATTGGGAATAAGCGCTATTCAACGATATGTGCGGTCAGGATTGTTGGCTGAACAGCGGGGTTTAAAATACGGAATTGCGTTTGGAAAGTGCCTGGCTATAAGCCGGCACGACTTTTATTATCAAAAGATTTGTTAGCCAGCAAAGCTAATTGCAGGCGGTCATTTACTTTTAGCTTTTGAAATATCACTGACAAATGCGCCTTGACGGTGCGGTCTGCAATGTTGAGTTTGCTGGCGATGATTTTATTGCAATCGCCGCTTGCGACCAATTCCACGATCTCACGTTCGCGCGGGGTTAATGACGATATTTTTTCGTGCTGCTGGGCAGGTTCATTTTTTTGGGCGTTTTTGCTTGACAGTTCTTCCAGGCGCTTCAAGCGCTGCAATAACTGCGGTAATCCCGTGCTTGAAATCCAGACGCCGCCATCTTGTACCGTAGTGAATATCTGGCGGACTTTATCGGGTAGCAAATTTGATGTGCAACTGCCGGATGCCCCGGCTGCCAGTGCTGACAGTTCGTCTTCAGTGGTCAGGTCGATTGCGATGATAAGCACTTTGAGGTTTGGATTGATGCGTTTCAGTTCGGTGAGGCCATGCATCCCAGCAAATCCATCAACATGGCTGTCTACGAGTACCAGCCCTTTATCTGAAGTTTTTGCCCTCCACACTAAATCCGTGAAGTCGGACAGTAATAATGAAGTGCCTTGTTCCAGCAATATATTCCAATACAGGTCGATCAGAACTGGATTTTTGCTGACTAGGAAATTCATTGCTTCGCCTTCATTTTAGTTTTTTTCAATAATAGCCATGCTGCTAGCAGACCATTGTAAATAATTGTTAATATGGATAACCGAAAATTATGAGCTACATAAGCTCATTATTTTCCATGTTATTATCAAACGCAATAATTAATACAAGGGTATGACCATGCCTTACGTAAGTCGAGATGCTGCCGGTTTGATTACCGGGATTTTTTTAAGGCCCCAAACCAATGTAACTGAATTTCTGCCTAATGACCATGCCGATATCCTTCGGTTTTTTGGCGGCATGCCTCCCCAGAACCTCACCAATGATGCATTGATGGATTTAACGCAATCGGATATTGATTTTATCCGCGTTATCGAGGATTTGATTGATGTCTTGATCGATAAGAACGTCATCACCTTTACTGACCTTCCATCGAAAGTGCGTGAAAAAATCGTTAACCGGCTTGATGCACGCGGGCGGCTGGCAGGCACGAATGATATTGTCGTGTCGGATAATGGAATTCTGTAAACTGGGATGCTGCAAACTTGGATGCTGCAAACAAAGTCAGCCCGCATTTTATAAAAAATAATCATTTGCCCAATAATTGACGCTGCTAAGGAATGTTATGGCTGAAAGTGCAATAAAAAAAGAAGTTTGGGATATACCCAAAGACGCTTTACTCCCTGATGACCCACTGACCAATTGCCTGGTCTTGCTGACGAGAATCCAGCACCGTCCATTTTCAGCGCAGACCCTGATTGCAGGGTTGCCGCTGGATTCATCCCGGCTGACGCCTGACCTGTTTCCGCGGGCAGCAGCGCGTGCTGGCTTGACTGCGCGCGTAGTCAAGCGCCCGCTGGACAAGATTGCCGATATTACGTTGCCGGTAGTGCTGCTGCTGAAGGATGGCGGCGCAACCATTCTGCTGCAGAATGCCAGGAATGGATCGGTGCGCTTGCTGAGCCCGGAAGCCGGCGCTGCGGATATGGAAGTGCCGCTGGAGGAAATCAACGCACTGTATACAGGCTTTGCCATTTACGTTAAACCTGCTTTTAAGTTTGATAGCCGCTCCGATGTCAGTTTCATTCCACGCCCAACGAATTGGTTCTGGGACACGGTAAAGCTGGCCTGGCCGATTTACAGCGAAGTCCTCGCAGCATCGCTGCTTGTGAATCTTTTTGCATTGGCGATCCCTTTATTCACGATGAACGTGTACGACCGTGTCGTACCCAACAATACATTTGAAACCTTATGGGTGCTTGTTGTCGGGGTCGTTGTCATTTATATATTCGACTTCGTGATGCGCACGCTCAGGGGATATTTCATCGATGTTGCCGGCAAAAAAATAGACATCATCTTATCCGCCAATATTTTCGAGAGAATCCAGGCCATCCGCATGGAAGCGAGGCCACAGTCTGTAGGCGCCATTGCCAGCAGCGTACAGGAGTTTGAATCTTTCCGTGAGTTCATCACATCCGCAACGATTACCACCCTGGTTGATTTGCCATTTCTGGTGATATTCCTTTTCATTATCTGGTGGCTTGGCGGTGTGGCTGTCGTTCCGGTACTGGTGGCAGCGCCATTGATTCTGATGGTGTCTTTTATGGTGCAGAAGTCACTCGCAACCGTGATCGGCGAGACATTCCGCACATCTTCACAGCGGCAGGCGACTTTAATTGAAACGCTGACAGGGCTGGAAACCATCAAGGCCATCGGTGCCGAAGGGCCGATGCAGCGCCGATGGGAACAGCAGATTGGCCACCTTGGCAAGCTGAGTCTTAAGGCGCGAGTGCTGTCGCTGCTGGCGATGAACTCCGCTACTTTCTTCCAGACAATGGCGACGGTTGGCGTTGTGGTGGCGGGGGTTTACCTGATTTCAGAAAAAGAAATGACCATGGGTGCGCTGGTGGCTTGCAGCTTGCTATCGGCACGCGCATTGGCGCCGCTGTCGCAAATCGCCTCATTATTGACCCGTTTTCACCATGCGCGCGCGGCACTTGACGGAATCAACCGCATGATGGCGCTCCCCGTTGAACGTGAGCCGGGCAAGAGTTTTGTGAACCGCCAGGATTTTAAAGGCGAGATTGAATTCAAGAATGTAAGCTTTAATTATCCTGGCCAGCAGGTTGGGGCATTGCAGAATGTTTCCTTTCATGTGAAAGCCGGTGACCGCCTTGGTATCATTGGCCGCATCGGTTCCGGCAAAACCACCATTGAAAAACTGATCCTTGGCCTATACCAGCCTACAGAAGGTTCTATATGGATCGATGGTGTAGATATAAGGCAGATTGACCCGGCAGAGCTGCGCAAAAATATCGGCTATGTGCCGGATGAACCTCTGCTGTTCTTTGGCACGGTGCGCGACAACATCGTGCTGGGCGCGCCATATGTCGATGACCTGGCGGTGATCCGTGCCGCGAACATCTCA
>Ga0208626_1000360_pt1 | contig 16038 bp, 14 predicted proteins | sample LakWasMet10_HOW4_2_FD_183860 | JGI IMG/M metagenome (GOLD analysis project Ga0208626, IMG submission 183860) | Freshwater sediment methanotrophic microbial communities from Lake Washington under simulated oxygen tension - Sediment Metagenome... | ecosystem: Environmental > Aquatic > Freshwater >... | reverse complement strand
TCAGGATCGGCTTGCCGGGATAGGCATCGCGGATGCGCTGATAATTCTTCACGATATGGTCGGCGGTCTTATCGACCAGCAACGGCTCGTCTTCCCAGTACGGCAGGATGTGCACGGTAAAGAAATCGACCTCTTTCGCGATTTCCGGATAACGGATGTAATACGACCAGACATCCGCATAAGACACCGGCTGCTTGATCGCCTGCTTGACCCGGCGAATATAACTCAACAGCTGCTCGGGCTCGAGTTCGCCGCGCATCAGCACTTCGTTGCCGATGATGACCCGCGTGATCACATCCGGATATTCGTTCGCCGCCTTGATCAGGGCCGCAATCTCTTCCTCGTTATCCTTCGCCATATTCATGCTGGTCAGCCAGGCGCCCTGAATCATTTTCAGGCCGTGTTTACGCGCCAGCGCCGGCACCTCGGCCAGTCCTTTCGAACTCGCGTAGGTACGGATCGTACGCGATTGGCCGGCCAACAGGCGTAAATCTTCATCCATTTGCTCCGTACTCGGAAAGACCTGAGTCAACGGGCTCTGTCCTTCCCGAAACGGCGCGAAAGAAACGCTGTTGACCTTGCCGCCCGGCACATCGACGCCGGTATCCTGCGGCAGATTGTTCAGCCAGGTGATCAAGGCATTGGCGACCACCACCAATGCGATAAATAAAACGGTTCGTGCAAGTTTCATAAGTCAAGGAAAGCTCTACGAAAAAAATATAGCCTGCTATCATAGCGCACCGCAGGATGAGATTGCCAATTAGAGTGGCATGAACGGCATCCCACTTTAATACGCACGCCAAAACCCATGAAAAACACCCTCCGAACCCTGATCGAACAGCCCGGTATCAAAGCCGCTCCCGCCGTGTATGACTGTTTGGGCGCAATGGTCGCCGAACAGGCGGGATTCGAACTTCTCTTTACCAGCGGCTTCGGCCTATCGGCTGCTTTACTCGGCAAGCCGGACATGGGTTATCTGACCGCCAGCGAGATGATAGGCGCCGCCTGCCGAATCGCGAACAGCGTTTCGATTCCGGTGATCGCGGACATGGATACCGGTTACGGCAATCCGCTGAACGTGATCCGCACGGTTCAGGAAATCGCGGGCTCGAAAGTCGCCGGCATCATCCTGGAGGATCAGGAATGGCCAAAAAAATGCGGCCATTTCGAAGGCAAACGGGTGATTCAGATAGAGGAGCAAGTCGAAAAGATCAAGGCCGCGGTCTATGCGCGCGGCGATTCGAACCTGGTGATCGTGGGCCGGACCGATGCTCGCGCGATCGAGGGTTTAGAGGGAGCGATAGCAAGAGGCGAACATTATCTCGAAGCCGGAGCCGACGTGTTGTTCATCGAAGCGCCGCAGTCCCGGGAGGAACTGAAAGAGATCGCCCGGCATTTTGCCGGAGTCCCTTTGTTCGCGAATATCATTGAAGGCGGCAAGACCCCGAATTTGTCGGTGCAGGAGCTTGAAGAGATGGACTACAAGCTGGCGGCTTTCGCCTTGTCCGGCTTGTTTTCGGTGACAAAGGCGCTGCAGGATTGCTTTGGGAAGTTGAAACAGGACGGTTCGACCGAAAATATTAATAAAGATCTGTCATTTGAACAGTTCAAGGATGTGATTCATATCGACAAGCACATTGAACTGGAAAGGAAATTTGGGCTTTTGTAAGTCTGTGCGGACAGGATCACCTGTATTTTTCGAGGTATAGAGGGTAACGGTCAATAAGCTTAATGTTCAAATTAATCTTCGACAAGCGTAAAAAACAATTAGATCTAGATAATAATTTTTTTGGCCAATAAATACATGAATCCTATTAGCTCGTTGCTTACCTCTATTGGGCGCAGTAACCACACAGTAGACTTAGCAGATAAACTGGGAGAAGTAGCTCTAGACTCTCTATTGAATGAAGGCGTCTTAAAAGACATTCCAGTTATCGGAACTGCGTTAACCCTTTTCCATGCAGGTAATGACGTATCTGCTTATTTCTTCGCCAAAAAAGTAATTGCGTTTCTAACTGAGGTAGAAGCGATTCCGGAGGATGAACGTAGAAGCTTCATCGATGACCATTGCAAAGACGATAACGGAGGCACGGATCACGTAGGGGAAATTACCATGATGCTCCTGGAGAAAATCGATCATCCTGAGCTCGCTAAAATGCTGGGGCGTGCATTTGCTCTGATGATCAAAGACGGCAGCTCAACGGGCCGACAATCGTTTGATCTCCATTCCTACATTATCAAAAACCTAAACTCGTATTTAATACGCCAACTACATCAATTTTACAGATACGAAAACACGTTATTAATTGACGCACCCGCGGCTGTTCAATTGGCGAATTACGGTCTCGTAGATGTGTCCATCTTACCAACATACTCGGGGACAACTCGAACAATGAACCGATCATACGAAAGAACTACGTTCGGAACATACTTCTACGAACATATTATCAAAGGTGAGAACTGAACCTACACTACAACAGCCTTGTAGAACTATAGATGGGCTGACGAAGGAAGCCCATCGTTCGCGATTGATACCCCACAAGGGCACAAGTGGGCTTCGTGCCTCAGCCCATACTATAAAATTGTCCAACTCTAACATTAAGCTTCATCACCTAGGAGAAAAGAAATGATCGAATCCATTGTTATCACAGTTGTCGTTCTTTTCGCCGCCCTGCTGATCTATGCGGCAACCCGGCCCGATACTTTCCGTGTTGAACGCTCGATAAGCATCAAAGCCCTTCCAGAAAAAATCTTTCCCCTGATCAACGATTTTCGCGAGTGGGAACCCTGGTCGCCCTGGGAAAAAATTGACCCAGCGGTCAAGCGCAGCTATAGCGGAGCCGCCAACGGCGAGGGCGCGATCTATGAATGGAGCGGCAACAAAAACCTTGGCCAGGGTCGAATGGAAATCATCGAGTCATCGCTGACCGCCAAAGTCATTATCAAAATCGATTTCATCAAGCCTTTCGAAGCCCACAATACCATCGAATTCACGCTCGTAACCCAGGGCGACTCCACGATCGTAACCCAGGGCGACTCCACGATCGTCACCCAGGCCATGTATGGACCCTGCCCTTACATTTCGAAGCTGATGGGCATATTTTTCAGCATGGACAAGATGGTCGGCCGAAAATACGAGGAAGGCCTCGAAAACCTGAAAGCTCTCAGCGAGTAACTCTGTGGGCAAATGCGGGTAGGGCTGTGGATAGGGCTGTGTAAAACATTAAGCCTGAACTTATCCACAGCTCATCCACAAATTGACGGCCATGCTAGCGACAGCTTTCCATGTGGGATAAGTCATTAATCGTTATGGATTATTTTGCCTTATCCACAACATTTTCAAAGCTAATAGTAATAATAAAGTTTTAAATACTTTCATTTTATTATGATTAGAGAATGTGTATTATTTTGGCGAAAAAAATAGATCCCTATAAAAATCAAAAAGATACGTCTACATCGTTGGCTGAGCGAAGCCGAAGCCAACGGAAAAAATCAGCAACGGCCTAAACCTCGACTGTCGATGATCCTTTGACGGAGCCCTCCCTGGCATTCTTGAATTTATATATCCATAAACAACATTGGCAGGCCATAGGTCAAAACGAAATAGCCGAACGCCAAAACCAAGCTTGCGGCACGATCGTAGACAAAAACCTGCCGCAAAATGTAAGCGACGATCGCCAGATACCACAGCACCAGAAAAGCGCCGATGCCGATCGAAATTTCTTCGGCTTTTTCCCGATGGGTCATCACCATCCAGAAATACAGCCCTTCGGTGAAGGTGGCCAGCGTCATGATGAAGTTTTCGCAGATGAAAATCGCCGTGAACAATTGATAAAAATACTGCCGTTTTTTGAGCAGAATCAACAGCACGCCGATCGACGAAAACGCCATGATGGTCCGTAGCATGACTTCCAAGGAGCCGTCCGCGGGATCGGCAATCAGGCCTTCGACTATCATCCCTGAGATCAGATAAAAAATGACCGTCTTCCACATGAACGATTTGGAAGGCGTTAAGTCGAGGGGATTATTGCGAAACCAGCAGAGCGCCAGGTATTTGATTAACAGACTCATGATCTATATGCCGCACAAAAATAATGGTTATTTTGGGTCAGGAAAATTTGCCATTATACCGATTGTGCTTGTGCGTAGCGATAACCCGAATCTTCAGCGGGCGTGGGAGGAGGGGCTTAAACGCCGAGTTCAGCCAGCAGTTGCAGCGTCATGTTTTCGGCCTGGCGTTGATAGCCGCCGCCGAACAGATTCAGATGATTCAGGATGTGATAGAGGTTGTAAAGCGTCTTGCGAACCGGATAGCCGGGATCGAGCGGCCAGGCTTCATTGTAGGCCTGATAGAACTCCCTGCCGTAGCCGCCGAACAATTCGGTCATCGCAATGTCGGCCTCGCGGTCGCCGTAATAACAGGCCGGATCGAAGATCACCGGCTTGCCCTGCCTGTCCGCCGCGCTGTTGCCCGCCCAAAGATCGCCGTGCAGCAGCGACGGCTGCGGCCGGTAGCCGTCGAACAGGCCGTCTAAAACGCCGCACAAGCGTTCGCCTTGGGTTTGCAGGCGGCCAAGATAACCGTTTCGGCCGGCCAGCTGCAACTGAAAGCCGAGCCGCCGTTCCCGCCAGAATGCGATCCAGTCGTCGCTACGCGTATTGACCTGCGGCGTGCTGCCGATCGTGTTGTCCCGGCGCCAGCCGAAATAAGGCTGTTTGTGCCGGTGCAATTCGGCAAGCTGGCGCCCGAGCAGACGCTGCGCTTGCTGATTCGAGGCGCCGAACTCCAGATATTCGAGCACCAAAAATGCCTGTGCACCTGCCTCGCCATGCACGATAGGGATCGGCGCGCGCACCGCGTCGGTGCCGGCTATTTCCTGCAAGCCCTCGAATTCGGCAGCGAACATGTCCGCCAGTTCACGGCGGTTCAGCTTGACGAAATAAGACCGGTCGCGGCCTTGCAGCCGGTAGGCCGAGTTGATGTCGCCGCCGCCCAGGGGATGCGCGGCGGCGAAGTGGAAGGATTGACCCGTTGCGAGACTGATCTGCCCGGAAATCGCCTGCCAGTTCATGGCACTGCGCTCAACTGCGGATTAAAGCGAGCCGAAATAAGCTGCCAGCGCTTTCATGTCGTCCTCGGAAAGCGTGCCGGCCATGCCCTGCATCGGACCGCTTTGACGGGTGCCCTCTTTGAAGTTCTTCAGCTGGGTTAGCAAATAGCCGGGATGCTGTCCCGCCAGTCGCGGAAACTGACCATTGCCTTGCGCCTGCCCGCCATGACAACCGAGGCACATCGCGCCCTTTTCCGCACCCGTTTTCGCCAACGCCGCATCGCCTCCGGCTTTCGCGGCGGGCTGGCCGGCGAAATAAGCGGCGACATTTTCGATATCCTGATCGCTCAGGTTGGCTGCCATGCTTTGCATCATCGGATTGGCGCGGCTGCCGGATTTGAACGCCTTCAGTTGCGCGGCCAGATAAGCCGGTTGCTGCGCCGCCAGATTCGGCCATTGCGCATTGCTGCTCTTGCCGTTCGGACCATGACAGCCGACACACATCGCGGCTTTCTCGGCGCCGGCCGCCGCATCGGCCGCCAGCGCCGGAACCGCATAGGAATAAGCCAGGACAAGACACGCAGACAGGGAATGCTTCAGTGAAAACATAATCTACCTCATAATGGTTATTATATGAATTAACTCTGGCGGGATATTGAGCGCCGGAAAGGCCTTTCAATACCCTTTTCACCAGTCTTTGGAACGCTCTGAGTGATCCTGCAACATACCATTTTGAGCATGCACAGACAACTACTATCCGTCCCTCTCACAGCATAAAAAGTTCAACGGGTTCAGCCTAATGCAGCACAACACGAATCTCCCTTTTCCGGAACCGATGATCGGCGTCGGCGGCCTCTTGGTTAACGGGCAAAACCAAGTGCTATTGATCAAACGCGGCAAACCGCCCGCCGAAGGGCTATGGTCGGTGCCGGGCGGCAAACTCGAAGCCGGCGAAGCGCTGATCGAGTGCTGCCGGCGGGAAGTGAAGGAAGAGACGGGACTGGAGGTGAACGTGCTTTCGATCGCCGCGGTGGTCGAACGGCGTATCGAAAACTTTCATTATGTGATTGTCGATTTTCTGGTCGAATTAGTGGACGAACAAAACAGCATCCCGGTTGCGGCAAGCGATGTCTCGGAGGCGCGCTGGGTAGACCTCGAAAAAATCGGCGACTATCCTTTGGTGACCGGATTATCCGAAATCATCCGGCGGACAGCGGCCGACCGCAGCGGCGGGCTCCACGCCCCGGAGGAATCGGACACCGATTTCATCCTGCCGGGACGGGACAATCTATAGATCAGGCGGCAGCATGAGGTTTTTTGCCGCGGCCATTGAGCACGACGTGGCCCTCATGTTTTTTCATCTTTTCCTTGCCGTGAAAATCGATTAACTTCACCGAAATATTGTCATCCGGCGCGGTGGCCAAAAAATCCTCTATTGTTTCGACGATATCAGGATCGATGAACCCCGCCTTGCTGGCGTCGATCACGACCGTGCTGTCCGCCTCGATACGCAAAATAAATTTGCGCAGCAACGCCTTGTTCAAGAATGAAACATCTTTGTTCAGAGAAAGCACATAATGCGAACCGTCCTGCGTCAGGGTGATCGCGGCATGGTAATTCGCCATGATCACGAAAATTAACCCGACCGCCATGCCGATCGCCATGCCTTCCAACAAGTCGGTGGCGAGAATCGCGCCGACCGTAATCACGAAGGGCAGAAACTGGCTCCATCCTTTCTTGTAAAAGTGCATGAATACCTTCGGCTTTGCCAGCTTATAGCCGGTTTGCAGCAAAATCGCCGCCAGACAGGCCAAAGGAATATAGTTCAGATAGCGCGCGAAGAACAACAGACTGATCAACAGGCACAAGCCATGCACGAAACAGGCGATACGGGTTCTGCCGCCCGCGTTGATGTTCGCGGAACTGCGCACGATCACGGCGGTGATCGGCAAGCCGCCGATCAAGCCGCTGATCATGTTGCCGATGCCCTGCGCCCTCAGTTCTCGATTGGTCGGCGCGATGCGTTTCAACGGATCGAGTTTATCGACCGCTTCCAGGCTCAGCAGCGTTTCCAGACTCGCGATGATGGTCATGGTCACCGCGACGGTATAAATCTGGGAATTGGCGAGAAAACTCCAGTCAGGGAATACAAACTGATCGAAAAGCGCGGTCGGATGATCCAAAACGGGCAAAGTGACCATATGGTTGGGGTTGATGACCGCCCATTCCGGCGCAAGTTTCATCGCCGTCAGGTTATAAGCGACGCCCCACGCCACCGCGACCAACGGTCCGGGAATCAAGGTGAAAAGCTTGCGCTTCTTGAACCAGGACAATTCCCAGATGATCATGATCAGCAGACCGACGGAACTGATTACAAGCGCGCCGGGCGAGATCGCTTTCAACGAATCGACCATCGCATGCAGACTCGACAGGGCCGTATCAGCCATATAACTCTCGTCGCCGACATAATTCGCATCATAACCGGCCGCATGCGGCAACTGCTTCATGATCAGGATCAGGCCGATAGCTGCCAGCATCCCCTCGATCACCGATGCGGGAAAGAAGGATGCAATGATGCCTGCCCGCAAAAATCCCAGAACCATCTGCAGGAAGCCCGCGATCACCAGCGCCGTCAGAAAGCCCTGGAAGCTGCCGAGCTGCTCGATCGCATTCAGCACGATCACGGTCAGGCCGGCGGCGGGGCCCGAAACGCTGAGCTGGGAGCCGCTCAGCCAGGCGACCACGAGGCCGCCGATCAGTCCCGCGATCAGGCCGGAAAACAGCGGCGCGCCCGAAGCCATCGCTATCCCCAGGCAGAGCGGCAGCGCGACTAAAAAGACGACGATGCCGGCGGGAATGTCGCCCTTGATGTGGTCGGTATAATATTTGAGGTGTTTGTGTATCATGAGTTTGGCTCCGTTTAAGGATTAGGCAGTGACACCTTGCAATCCAGCATAACTAGTTTCGAATCGATACTATATCATAATTTTTTAAATTTACCTTTATTCACGCGATGCGTCTTCATTGAACAACCATTCCCCCGCTTTTTCGGTAATCGCGGTGACGGCCGGATGTGGGGTTTTGCGCTGCACTGAAATCGCATAATAGCGGATGATGGCTTCTTCGACCGCGCCGATCGCGATCAATTCATGCTTTCTCTCGATCTCGGCCCTGATTGCGGTCGGCGCGGCGATCACGCCGACACCCGCCTGCGCGAACTCCTTCATCAATGCGCTGTCCTCGAATTCGCCGACGATCGCCGGATGAATGCGCCATTTGTCGAACCAGCGCTGCAAATGCGTCCGGATGCCGGTGTTCGAGGCGGGCAGCAGCAGCGGCGCATTATCGAGGCAAGACGGAAATTCGCCCTGCAAGGGCTCGGCCAATGCCGCCGCGGCAAAAATCGTCAGGCCCGATTCGCCCAAGGGATCGCAAGATCCGCGGAAATCGAGATCGGGAGAAATCGGGCTGTCCGAAATGACCAGATCGAGCTTGTGCAGCAATAAATCGCTCAGCAGGGCATCCAGATCGTTTTCACTGCAATAAAAATGAATCGGCTCCGGAATATGCAGGGCCGGCTCCAGTAAGCGGTACGCAATCGATTTGGGCACCACGTTATCGATGCCGACCTTGAAAGCCAGTGACGATTTCTTCGGTCGGTGACGCACCGCATTTTGCAGTTCGCTGCCGAGAGAGAAGATTTCATCCGCGTAAGACAGCACCAGCCGTCCGGCATCGGTCAACTCCAGATGCCGGCCGATGCGTTCGAACAAGGCCACGCCCATCGATTCTTCCAGGCAGCTCAACTGGCCGCTGATCGTTTGCGGCGTCAGATGCAGCTGCGCGCTGGCCTTGACGATGCTCTTTTCCTTCGCGACCATCCAGAAATAGTGCAAGTGCTTGTAATTGATCATGTTACAGCATTACCCCTAGCGATTTGCTGAAAACCTACCTGCATCGTTAATAGACAGGGTACAGAGCCTTCCTCATTGCGGTTCATCATAACCCTATTTTAGGGAACAAGCAGCCCACCCAGGTCGGAATTTACCCGCGACATAGGAAAAAACATTTTTAATAGCGGTTCGAAATTATTCGAATTAGTCGATATATATAGCCAAAATATTATCTTATAGCCATTTAAAATTTCACAATACATCGAATTTTTCGAATAATGTATCAAAGATAATCTGCTTTCCAAATTTCTCAAGGTGGAATAACGTATGCTCCTGAATAGATTTGTGGGCTCGGAGCTCGTTGCTAACAAAGCCTCTCCGAACCCTCCATGACATCGGTTACCTGATGTTGGAAAATCCATTAAATTGAAATTGTTGCCTGCACTTAGAGACGCCCTTCATTTCAGAAATTCATAGGCCCATCCGATGAAAAAACTGAGTAATCTTCTTTTGAATATTCAACATCTGACTGCATTTCAGCGCAAAATTTACGCAAGCTCCGGGCTGATCGGCAGCCTGATCTTGTTGCCCGACCTCTATTTGGCCGGCGCGCACTACCTGCTGGAATTCCTGCATATCTTTTACGAATCGCTGTGTTTCATGATCGAAGAGCTGATCGGACACAGTCTTCACCTGAGCAAATACCATAGCCAGTTGATCTTGTTTTACTCCCAACTCGCGATCGTGGCGGGGCTGGGCTATAAAACATGGAAAACAGCGCCGGGGCTTTATCGCCGCGCCAAGGCTTCCCTGCATGCTTCCTATCAGCAAATACTCCAAGACGGCAAACAGCTCTGGGCGGAAATGCCCGGTCGTAAACGACTGAAGGTGTTGGCAGGTTGCGCGGCCGGCATGTTCGGCATTTATTTTTGGGTGACCAGCTGAATGGCATCGCTCGATCCTGGATCGGCGTAATGCCTCAGCCAACGGTATCGCGGCAGCCAAATCGTTCAAGAATCTGATATAGTGATAGCCTACCGGCAAAGGCTTTGGTCTTCGCTTTAATAACGCCAGTTTTTCTGCCGCACAAGCCGTTTATGTTACGCAAAATCCTAATCGCGAACCGCGGTGAAATCGCGGTGCGCATCATCCGCGCCTGCGCCGAAATGGGCATCCGCTCGGTCGCGATCTATTCCGAGGCCGACCGCTTTGCGTTGCATGTCAAAAAGGCCGACGAATCCTACTGCATCGGCAGCGAACCGGTCGCGGGCTACCTGAATATCTATGCGCTGGTCAATCTGGCCGCGGCGACCGGCTGCGACGCGATCCATCCGGGCTACGGCTTTCTCTCCGAAAACGCGCAATTCGCAAAGGCCTGCGCCGAGCGCGGCCTGATCTTCATCGGGCCTTCGGCCGAGGTGATCGAACGCATGGGGGACAAGACCGAGGCCCGCAAGGCGATGATCGCGGCCGGGCTCCCGGTTACGCCGGGTTCCGCCGGCAATCTGGACACGGTCGACGCGGCGCTTGAAGCCGCCGAAACGATCGGCTATCCGGTCATGCTGAAAGCGACCTCGGGCGGCGGCGGGCGCGGCATCCGCCGCTGCGACACTCGCGATGAACTCCGCCGCAATTACGACCGGGTCATCTCCGAGGCCGGCAAGGCCTTCGGCCGGGCCGAGGTGTTTCTCGAAAAATGCATCGTGAATCCACGCCATATCGAGGTGCAGGTATTGGCGGACAATCACGGCAACACGATCCATCTGTACGAGCGCGACTGCTCGATCCAGCGCCGCAATCAGAAACTGATCGAAATCGCCCCGTCGCCGCAGCTCGAAGAAGCGCAGCGCCAGTATATCGGCGGCCTCGCGGTGCTGGCCGCGAAGGCGGTCGGCTACACGAACGCCGGCACCGTCGAGTTTCTGCTCGACGATCGGGGCCGCTTCTATTTCATGGAAATGAACACGCGCGTGCAGGTCGAGCACACGATCACCGAAACGATCACCGGCGTCGATATCGTCGAGGAGCAGATCCGCGTCGCGGCCGGTTTGCCTCTGCGTTTCAAGCAGGAAGAAATCCGCCGGCGCGGCTTCGCTCTCCAGTTCCGGATCAATGCCGAAGACCCGCAGAACAATTTCCTGCCGAGCTTCGGGCGCATCTCGCGCTATTACGCGCCGGGCGGCCCCGGCGTCAGGACCGATACCGCGATCTACACCGGCTACGAGATTCCGCCTTACTACGATTCGATGCTCGCGAAGGTGGTCGTCAGCGCGCTGACCTGGGAAGATGCGATCAAACGCGGCGAAAGGGCGCTGCGCGACATGGGCCTGTTCGGAATCAAGACCACGATACCGTATTATCTCGAAATCCTGCGTCACCCCGAATTCCGCAGTGGCCAGTTCACTACCGGCTTCGTGGACAAACACCCGGAACTGGTCAATTACTCGCACAAACCCCGGCCCGAAGTACTGGCCAGCGTGATCGCCGCCGCGATGGCCGCGCATACAGGCCTGTGATCCGTTATTATCCACAAATAAAATTTTTCGTGCCTTTTGTGTTTTTCGTGGACAATGCCTAACATCAGCCAATAAGACTCAACGATGCCAAAAGTACACATTACCGACGTGATCCTACGCGATGCGCATCAATCCTTGATTGCGACGCGCCTGCGCACCGAAGACATGCTGCCGGCCTGCGCGCGGCTCGACGAGATCGGCTACTGGTCGCTCGAATGCTGGGGCGGTGCGACCTTCGACGCCTGCCTCCGCTTCCTGAAGGAAGATCCCTGGGAACGCCTCGCCAAGCTGAAAGCCGCGCTGCCGAAAACGCGCCTGCAAATGCTGCTGCGCGGGCAAAACCTGCTCGGCTACCGGCATTATTCGGACGATGTGGTCAGGGCCTTCGTTAAGCAAGCCGCAGAGACCGGCATCGACGTATTCCGCATCTTCGACGCGCTGAACGACGTCAGGAACCTCAAAACCGCGATCGAGGCGGTCAAGCAAAGCGGCAAGCATGCGCAGGGCACGATCTGCTACACAACCAGCCCGGTTCACGACACCCGAAGCTTCGTCGCGCTCGCGAAGGCTCTTGCAGAGCTAGGCTGCGACTCGATCGCGATCAAGGACATGGCGGGGCTTTTGACGCCTTATGCGACCTCCGAACTGGTCAAGGCGCTGAAGGACTCGATCGACCTGCCCCTGCACCTGCATTCGCATGCGACCTCGGGACTTGCCGAAATGTGCCAGCTGAAGGCGATCGAGGCCGGTTGCCGCCATATCGACACGGCCTTGTCGTCCTGGGCCGGCGGCACCAGCCATCCGCCGACCGAAAGCCTGGTCACCGCTCTGAAAGGCACCCCCTACGATACCGGCCTGAACCTCGACCGCTTGCGGGAAGTGAACGACTATTTCGCCGGCGTGCGCAAGAAATACCGCCGCTTCGAGAGCGAATATACCGGCATCGACACCCAGGTGCATCTGTTTCAGGTGCCGGGCGGCATGATCTCGAACCTGGCCAACCAGCTGAAGGAACGCAACGCGCTCGACCGTATCGGCGAAGTCTACAAGGAGATTCCGGAAGTGCGGAAAGACCTCGGCTACCCGCCGCTGGTGACCCCGACCTCGCAGATCGTCGGCACCCAGGCGGTGTTGAACGTATTGACCGGCAAGCGTTATGAGACGATCACGAACGAGGTCAAGCGCTACCTGCAAGGCGGCTACGGCAAGGCGCCCGCGCGGGTCGATCCGGACCTGCAAAAACGCGCGATCGGCAGCGAGGAGCCGATCGACTGCCGTCCGGCCGATTTATTGAAGCCCGAGTTCGAGCATCTGCGCGAGGCCATCGGCCATCTGGCGCTGAACGACCAAGACGTGCTGAGCTACGCGATGTTTCCGGAAGTCGGCAAGCAGTTTCTCGAACAAAGATCATCCGGCACTCTGACTCCGGAGCCGCTCGACATCGAGCCGGTGGAGGAAGATGGCATCAAGAAGGCGCCGACCGAATTCAACGTCGCGCTGCACGGCGAGTCCTATCACGTCAAAGTCACCGGCGCCGGCCCGAAGAACCAGATGCTGCGCCATTTTTATTTCATGGTAGACGGCGTGCCGGAGGAAATCGTCGTCGAGACGCTCGACGAGATCGTGCTCGACGGCGGCACCCTGGGCGCGGTCAAGAGCAACATCGCCAGCAAGCGCCGGCGGCCGACCGAACCGGGCGATGTCGGCGTGCGCATGCCCTGCAATGTGCTCGAAGTGCTGGTCAAGGTCGGTCAAAAGGTCGACGCCGGTCAGGCCGTGCTGGTCACCGAGGCGATGAAGATGGAGACCGAAGTGACCGCGCCGATCGCTGGTACCGTGAAGGCGGTGCATGTGGTCAAGGGCGAGCCCGCCAATCCCGACGAAGTCCTGATCGAAATCACCCCGCAGGAATCCGCTTGACGATGAAACCTTTGCTCGCGGATGACGCCGCGCTCGACCTTGCCGCCAATCTCTTGCGTCAGGGGCGCCTGGTCGCCTTTCCGACCGAGACCGTTTACGGCCTCGGCGCCGACGCCTCGAACGCCGAGGCGGTCGGCCGTATCTTCGCGGCCAAAGGAAGGCCAGCCGATCATCCGTTGATCGTGCATATCGCGGATGCGAGCTGTTTGACCGATTGGGCCGAGACCGTGCCCGAGGCGGCCTGGCTGCTGGCCGGCCATTTCTGGCCCGGCCCCCTGGCGATGATCCTGAAAAAGAAGCCAAAAGTGCCGGATGCGGTGACCGGCGGCCAGCCGACCGTGGGTCTTCGCGTGCCGAACCATCCGGTCGCGCTGAGCCTGCTCAGAAAATTCGGCGGCGGCATCGCCGCGCCGTCGGCGAACCGTTTCTGCCGGATCAGCCCGACCACGGCCCAGCATGTCGAGGAAGAACTCGGCGACAGCGTCGATCTGATTCTCGACGGCGGCCCCTGCGAGGTCGGCGTCGAATCGACAATCATCGATCTGAGCGGCGCCCGGCCGCGGCTGCTCCGGCCCGGCAGAATCACCCGGCAACAGATCGAAGCGCTGATCGGCGAAACCTTAGTGGTCGCGGCCAAGAGCGATGAAGCGCCCGATATCCGCGCGCCCGGCCTCCTCGCGGTGCATTACGCGCCGAGCACGACGGCACTGTTATGCCGGACCGATGAACTCTCGGCAACGCTCGCCGGACTGAATGCGCAAGGCCGGCGCGTCGGCCTGATCTCCTACCATCGCCCGATTCGTCCGCTGCATCTGGAACATATCCTGTACATGCCGGAAGCCGCACACGACTATGCGCAGGCGCTCTATGCGGCCTTACGCGAGATGGATAATCTAGGGCTCGATATGATCGTGGTCGAACAGCCGCCCGAGGGCGATGCCTGGCAGGCCGTCCACGACCGCCTGCGCAAGGCGACCGTACCTGCATCGACTGTCTTTGGCTGATTCACCGTGAAAATCGAAAAGCGAATGGTGGGAGCGACGCCTACGTCGCGATTAAAGGCTCCAGTCGCGACGTGGGCGTCGCTCCCACGAGCGTGTTTCATTTGCGGGACGAGGAAATCCCCCTCATGGCAAGTCGCAGTTGCCAAGAGGCCTGAGGTCAAAGGATAAAATGCCGCACACACTTTTCAACACAGAAGCCGCTCTCGCCTTCGACCGCGCCCACATCTGGCACCCCTACACCTCGATGACCGCGCCCGATCCGGTTTACCCGGTCGTCTCGGCGAACGGCGTGATGCTCAAACTCGCGGACGGGCGCGAACTGATCGACGGCATGTCATCCTGGTGGGCGGCGATCCACGGCTACAACCATCCGCGCCTGAACGCAGCCGCGACCGAACAGCTCGGCAAGATGGCGCATGTGATGTTCGGCGGTCTGACCCACCCGCCCGCGGTCGAGCTGGCCGAAAGGCTCCTGGCGATCAGCCCTGTCGGCCTGGACAAGGTGTTCTTCTGCGATTCCGGCTCGGTCGGCGTCGAAGTGGCCTTGAAGATGGCGCTGCAATACTGGCAGGCGCAAGGCCGAACCGAAAAGCACCGCTTCATTGCGCTCGGCGGCGGCTATCACGGCGACACCTTCGGCGCGATGTCGGTCTGCGATCCGGTCACCGGCATGCACCATTTGTTCCAGTCGGTGCTGCCGAAACACCATTTCGCACCTCGCCCCGCTTGCCGCTTCGGCGATTCCTGGACCGGCCGCGACAGTGAAGGCCTCGAAGCCTTATTGAAGGAACACGCCGGCACCTGCGCCGCATTGATCCTCGAACCGATCGTACAGGGCGCGGGCGGCATGTGGTTTTACCACCCCGATTATCTGAAGGCCGCGCGCAAGCTTTGCGATCAATATCAGGTGCTGTTGATCGCCGACGAGATCGCGACCGGCTTCGGCCGCAGCGGGCGTTTGTTCGCCTGCGAGCATGCGGGCATCGCGCCCGACGTCCTCTGCGTCGGCAAGGCTTTGACCGGCGGCTACCTGAGCCTTGCGGCGACATTGTGCTCAAGCCGGATCGCCGAAACGATCTCGAACGGCGAGGCCGGCTGTTTCATGCACGGCCCGACCTTCATGGGCAATCCCTTGGCCTGCAGCATCGCCGCGGCCAGCATCGATCTGCTGCTGGCTTCCGACTGGCAAAACCGCGTCAGCCGAATAGAGGCCGTTCTCAGCAAAGGCCTTGCTCCATGCAGAGACCTGCCGGGCGTCGCCGATGTCCGCGTGCTCGGCGCGATCGGCGTGATCGAGATGACGGCTCCCGTAAAGGTCGCTGCCGTGCAGAAATTGCTGATGGAAAGCGGCGTCTGGCTGCGGCCCTTCGGCCGCCTGATCTATACGATGCCGCCTTACATCATCGATGAAACCCAATTGGAACACCTGACCTCGGCGATACATGCCACCATCAAGCAATTGAGCGATTAGCCGTTTATCTGGTTCCCACTCGTTGCGCTACTGCCATTAAGTTAAGGCGGTTATCCCCCTCTCCCTTCGGGAGAGGGTCGGGGTGAGGGGAATAAAATAAGGAAAAATACTTTATTTTGATCCCCTCATCCTAGCCTTCTCCCGGAGGGAGAAGGGACCGGCCATCCTTAACTTAATGGCAGT
>Ga0208626_1000357_pt1 | contig 16083 bp, 21 predicted proteins | sample LakWasMet10_HOW4_2_FD_183860 | JGI IMG/M metagenome (GOLD analysis project Ga0208626, IMG submission 183860) | Freshwater sediment methanotrophic microbial communities from Lake Washington under simulated oxygen tension - Sediment Metagenome... | ecosystem: Environmental > Aquatic > Freshwater >... | reverse complement strand
CCTCTAAAAAATGGTCTATGCCATTGCGTGATTGGAAGCCGGCTATTAATCAGTTTATGATTATGTTTCCTGACCGAATGTCCAATTAAATTTAACGGCGGTTTACACGGATTTTTTTACACTCTCCGATAGTGTCCTGATTGTTAGCTGGGTGTCTGTTGCTCGATGTATTGCCGAACAATCTCAAAATGTGTCTCTGAACTACCTTCATAAATTGTCTGCCGCATCGCGCGGCAACACCTCACGCCCAAGCGCTTCCGTAATCCACTGGTTCAGGCTTTTGCCTTGCGCCATCGCTGCGCCGACAATCTTGGCGTGAAGATCGGCCGGAATACGCACATTGAACTTGCCGGAAAACGTCTTGAACGGTTCCACGCCATCCTCCCGGCAAGCCTCCAAGAATACCTTCAACGAAAGCTCTCCTTCCCGTTTCAAGCCGGCGACATCTGCCGCATAAAAATCCGCGCCCCCGTTCAGTCCGACAAACTCGCCGCGGAACAACTCGATGTCAGAATCGTAAGTGATTACGGCCTTCACACCGTTGATGGTCATTTGGTTAATCATGGTTTTACCCCGTTCTCGTTGAGCCAAGCGCGCAAACTGGCAACAGCGCCCTTGTCGGTCGTCGGCGACGGATGCGGACGGTGGAATACCCGCCGCTCGCCGAACAGTCGGACCAACACCCGCGAACCTTCGCGCTCCTCGATCGCCGCGCCCAATTCGCTCAGCAGCGCCTCGATGTCGCGCCACGGAATATTGCCGCTCACCGGATGGGCAAAGATCGATTCAAGGGTTTTCTGGTGTTTGCGTTTCATGCTTCAAATGGTACTAAATAATAGTACCAATATCAACGGCGCCCACATATTTATATAGGGTTGTTCGGGATACACCATACCGCTTCGCAACGGCTGAAACTTCGATAGATGGATCGCGGAGTAGTGCCTTAATTTCTTTTATCTGCTTGGCGTCGAGCTTGGGTTTCCTCCCCCCTTTTCTTCCCCTTGCGCGGGCGGCATCCAGGCCGGCTCGGGTGCGCTCTCTGATTAGATTTCGCTCGAACTCGGCCAGTGAGGCGAAAACGTGGAAAATCAATTTTCCCGCTGCGCTGCCGGTCTCGATTTTTTCTGTGATGCTCTCAAATCCGATTCCCTTTTGCTCCAGCTCGGTGATCAGGTTGACCAGATCGGGCAGACTGCGCCCGAGTCTATCCAACCGCCAAACAACGAGCGTGTCGCCCGCTCTTAGGGCTTTCCTGCATTGCTCCAGTTCGGGCCTGCCAATGCTCTTGCCGCTAGCCTTTTCCTCGTAAATAGAAGAACAGCCGGCCTTGTTTAGTGCATCCCGTTGCAGATCCAAATTTTGATCATCTGTCGAAACGCGGGCGTATCCGATATGTTGATTTATTGACATCTTATGGACATAGAAAAGTTTACGGATAAAATAACACTTTAGCACATCGGAAGGCGGGAAAAACTAGATTTTTTCATCTGTCCAGCAAACGACCGTTTGTTGAACACAAGGATTGTGTAAAAACACTTACATTTGTTTAAATTTAATTACGAATCATTATTTTTGTGTAAAAACGATTACAAGACGGCGGTTTTGTTTAAAAACACTTAATGGAGCACAGCCAATGCTAAAGCCTGTTGCCTATCTCGAAGCCCGCGATCCGGCCCGCAACATTCACCGCGCCTATTCGATCGCCTACGGGCAGGACGTATTCGGCAATTGGGTTGTTGAAACGATCTACGGGAGAATCGGCGGCAAGGGGCGAACCATTGTTACGGTAGTCAATGATGAAGACGAGGCGATCAGGTATGTGCAAAAGGCACTGAAACGCCGGGAATCCGCCCCGAAGCGAATCGGGGTAGGTTATGAAGTTCGCGAGGCGTTCGATGTGTGAATTTAAAACCCCAAGATTTATGCACGTTTTTTCGCGTGGGGGCCTCCGGCTGCCCCCGAAAAAGCGAGCGGGGAGCGGATCATACTGGAACCGCCTTGGCAAGAACCGCAGTCCGGAACTTCTCCGGCAACGCTTTCGGGGTCACCACGTCCACCGGCACGCCGAGCAGTTGTATCAGCTCATGACGAATCGCGCCGATGTCGAACAGCGTCGTTTCGGGCGTCGGGTCAATCAGAATATCCAGGTCGCTGTCCTCGGTGTCATCGCCATCCACGACCGAGCCAAAGACGCGGGCATTGCAAGCATGATGGGATTCCACCACGCGGCGGATATCCTTTCGATAGATGGCAAGGGCTTCAGATGGTTTCACGGGTTACGGGCGGTAGGCCCGTTCTTTGCGGTATCCCCAGCGTCACGCTCAGGAGGGCGCCCCGAGTGCTCATCAATTTTTTTCGCGTAGTGCTCGATCAGGTCCGCCATGCCTTTTGTTTCCTCATTGCCTCCGGAAAATTCAACATGCAGCAGTCCATTTTCATCTTTGGTGAACTGGAATGTCACTGACGGCATTTTGTTGTGTTCAATATCCCAATCGGTTTTTATTTTTAGAAGAGCGATCAAGCGCATCCACCCTTGGCCTATGCCTTCTATCGGTGGGGTATCTATTAGCGCGAGCAAGTTATTGCGGGTGGGCTCAACCTTCCGACCCCGGCTATTTTGATCTTTGTGTTCCTCGCAGGAGATGATAAACCAGCCTACTCGAACATACTCTTGTCCTGGCGCCCCGCAGGTTTCGCAGGTATGGGACGATATGTATTCAGCCATGCCGACAACGCCCCCGGTGTAGCCGTCGTGGTGGTCATGGTAGAAACGCAAATCGCCATACTTTTCCTTGACCTGAACAGCCTTGATGTCGGGGTTATGATTAGACAGCAGGGCAGATATCGAATGGATAAGCTCATACCAGCCATTACCGCATTCGAATCCAAAGCACATCAGCGTTTTCTTCATGTCTCCGTGGCGGTCCCGGTAGAGAACCGGGAAGTCGCTGCATAATTTTTTATCAAGATCAGCTTTCATTGGGTTTTCTCGGCAAGATTGTTTCTGCATCTGGGTGGCAGCCCGCGAGGAACGACATCATCTCGGTCGCATCCTTGGTGAGATAGAACCGCACCATCTTTTCGTTGAATTCCTGAGCCTTGGCGGCGGGCACACTGATGGCGTCAATGCCATGCGACATGAGCGCGCCGTTCATCATGAAGCGCGACGTGCGCTTGTTGCCATCGAAGAAGAACTTCTGCAAGGCGCCGAACAGGAAGAAAGCCGTTGCCCGCTCGAACGGCTCGCACGCTTGCAGCGCGGCCACGCCATCGCTGAATATTTTCTCATGACTTTCGCCACGAAACACGCCCCATTCCAGGGCTTCTTTACGGGCGACAATGCCGTTCAGTTCAGCGAATACGGGTTTGGAGAGCGAGAACCGCCCGGACTTGACCATCGCCAACAGCCGCTTCGAGCCTTCAGCAAGATTCAGGATTTGTTCCTGATCGGAAATCTTCCGTCCGCCGATGGTGACGCCATCCAGTAGGGTTTTGACCTCTGTAAAGGTGAACGGATTGCCTTCGAGCACCCCGGCATCCCATACGAACTCCGGCAGCATCTTGTGTACGCGGAAGCAAACCCGCTCAATCGAGTGCGAAGGGATGGCAGTCGGCACCGCCGACCTGCCCCAGTGGAATCCAAGAGCATCAAAAATGGACATATTACCTCCGAGCATCAATCACTTAACACGGAATCATAATGCCAGTTGGCATGGGAGATCAATCACGGAAATCGGATACCATTTTTCTCGAATGGTTGCCGTTATGTTGTGCAACATTTTTAAATTTTGTTGCACATTGCCCTTGATTTTTCAGGCTGGTAAATTCGGTAAATTCAGTACGTGTATCGGCTTCCGCGTTCATATCGGCTGAGCCTCGGTCAGCGCCTTTTCACATTCTTCTACAGAGAAATAGCTACGTAAATCACTCGGGATGAGCAGGTGCACAGGAACGCAAATCAGATCCTCCAGTTCATCTCGCAGGTTTCCAATATCCCGATCCGAATCGAGCAGAATAGTAAGATCGTCATCATGGCGATCCGTGCCGTGAAGAGCGGAGCTGAAAACGCGGGGATTCTGGCCGTGGTGATCTTGAATGAGTTGGCGAATCGTCTTGCGGTGAGCTGCAAGTGCTTCAGATGGCCTCAGTAAGTATTGATTCCGCACATCGGCTGCCGTGCCCTTAACCTCGTTCATCTCAGCCCAGTGCCCCCAATGCCGCGCTGTTTCAAACAGCAACCCCGGCGCGCCTTTTAGATGAAATACGCGATCGCTCAGAGTTCTCACGCTCATGGTTTTTTGGTCAAAGGATTGAATAGCCGAAGTGACGACGTTCCGCCCCTGCACCCGACCTACGGCATGCTGTGATTTCTCATTTGAGCCTATAGAAGTGACTTCAAACACAGTCCAGGACCGCAAGGTTTCCTCGGTTTGAAAAGGTTTGCCAGGGCTGGCTTGCCCATCCTCCGATGAGACATTTTTATTCGGCATCACACACCTCACTGTTTATATACAAGGTCCAGTACACATCCTGTGTCCTCATCGATTTTTTTAGAGTAATGCTCGATCAGATCCGCCATACCTCGGGTCCGCTCATCGCCCCCAGAAAATTCAACATGCAATTGCCCGTTGCCTTTCTTGAAGGTGAGATCCATCACGGGCGGCATCCCGTTTTTTTCGACATACCACTCGACTATATCTTTTAGGCCGACGGTCAACCTGAGCCATCCGTTTCCGATACCCTCAATCGGCATAGCCCTCGCCAACCAGTCCTTGCTAGTGGTTTTGGATTTCCTGCCCCCGTGCTTATCGCATGTAGTTGAAAAATAGCCCTCTTGATCTCGTTTTATGCCAGGCGCCCCGCAGGCTTCACAAATCTGAAATGACAGGTGCTCGGCCATGCTTACGACGCCCCCAGCGTATTGATCATAATGATTAAGGTAAAGCCGCAGGCCAGCGAATTTCTCCTTCACCTGCTCTACTTGAATCTTTGGGTTATGCCGGCTAAGCAGCGCCGAGACGCTGTGTATAAGCTGAAACCATCCATCGCCACATTCAACCCCCCAGTAATTCAAAGGGGTTTTAGGTTTGCTACCATAGCTCTCCATGAAAAGAACTGGGAACTCATGGAACAGTTTTTCGTTAAGCTCTTCTTTCATGCCCTTTCTCGTTTTAGGTTGCCGACAAAGTTTTCCACAAAAACTGTGGATATCTCTGTGTGTCGGTTATGAAATTGTTCTTCATTGCCTTGATAGAAAAAGCGTTTCAACGAATTGGCTAAAAATCGCCCGCAGCTCTCATAAGTCGAACACAATCGGATCATAGACAGCCATGAAATATCTGTTACAAATGCAGGCGTTGATGAAGGTTGTGCCATTTTGGGGTGTCACGCCCCGGTCTTCATGGACATGACCGAAAACATGAACCTTCGGCTTAACCCGCTGCAACGCGCGGCGCAGATCCTCGCAGCCAACATGCTCGCCACTATCAACGCGGTCCAGAATGCCATAGGGTGGCGTATGCGTCACCAGAACATCGGTGTCGTTAGGGATCTGCGCCCAAATTTCGGCCAATTGTCGTCCGCGTGGCAGGTTGAATGCCCAGTCGAAAAACTCGGGCTGCCAGGGCGATCCCCAGAATTTCAAACCGCCGATCTCGACGCCGCTATTTTCAAGATAGCAGGTCGCGTTTTTGAGCAACACCCCGGCTTCTTTGCTGGTGACGTTTGCGAAGGGGACATCGTGGTTCCCGGCCACAAACAGCTTGTGCTTGTGCGGCAGCCGCCCGAGAAATTCATCGAAGCCCTGCCGCTCATGTTCGCGACCATTCAGACAAACATCACCAGCAACGATCAGGACATCACCGTTCGGAACATCGATAGAATTGGTCTGGCAGTGTGTGTCGGATAGGCAGACGATGCGCAGGCTTTTACTGTGTTTACCGATCTGATGCGTTTCATGTTTTAAAGACTTTAGAAATCTATGGTTGTTGTCCATGTGGCTCTGCTCGGAATTTCCCGTGTAACATAATGTTGCACACGCAAAAAACGATTATGCCGTTTTCGCTGTTTGTAATTGTAACCGCTTGCGTTTGAAAAAGGCCCAGCGCGCGGCTTGCTGCAAAGGTAATTCGGGCATCTATGACCAATTGGGGCTGTGTTGCAAACGGGTATGCTTCAGTCCTTCTCGGTTTTCAAGATTTTACCGGCAGCGTCCACTTCTAATTCGAGTTTCTTTTTCCCCTCTTTTATATCTACTTCATAGCCGGAGAGCGTGCCGTCGGGTTTCATCAACTTTTCAGCCTCCTCGATTTTGGCTTTGGGGTGCTCTTTCTTGATGGCGTTGGTAACCGCTTCGGGCAGCGCACTAACGTCGATTTCCTCTTCTTTCTGTACCAGCACACCATCAGCGTTATACATGGCTTCGTATTCCTTGCCGTTGTCTTTGTATTCCACCTCATAGGCAGCTTTGCCTTCGAACATTTCTTTTTCGAATTCCACATCCTTGGCATTCGGGTATGATTTTTCAAAGGCTTCAAGCACAGCTTTCGGAACTTTATTTTTGCTCACCTCATTTTCGCCGGCGGCCGCTTGGCTTAATATCGCGAACAAAGCAGCGAAAACAACGGTCATCATGTGTTGGTTCTTCATAAGTACTCCCTCGCTTGTATTGTGAGGATAATTTGACTGGCATTTGTTGTTCGCGTTCACCCGGCGCATAAGTAATGTTAACGCCCTAAACCTCTTCCATCCTGCCTGGCAAGCCCTATAATCGTGCGACTTAGATTGCCAAGCCGCACATGCCCCCTAACGCCACCGCCCACCTTCAAAACCGCGATCCGCTTGAACGCATTTCCGGCTCCATCGAGCGCGTCACCTTCCACAGCGAGGCCTCCGGTTTCTGCGTCTTGCGCGTCAAAGTCAAAGGCAACCGTGATCTGGTGACGGTCGTCGGTTCCGCGGCCAGCGTTACCGCCGGCGAATTCATCGAATGCCTGGGTTTCTGGAACAACGACCGGCAGCACGGCCTGCAATTCAAGGCCAACGAGCTCAAGATCGTTCCGCCGACAACCCTGGAAGGCATAGAAAAATATCTCGGCTCCGGCATGGTGAAAGGCATCGGGCCGCATTTCGCGAAGAAATTGGTGAAGGCCTTCGGCGTCGACGTGTTCGAGGTGATCGAGCAAACGCCGGAGCGCCTCCAGGAATTGGACGGCATCGGCCCAAAGCGACGGCAGAAAGTCACCTCCGCCTGGGCGGAGCAAAAGGCGATACGCGACATCATGGTGTTCCTGCAATCGCACGGCGTCGGCACGTCGCGCTCGGTCAGGATCTACAAGACCTACGGCGACGAGGCGATCGACAAGGTGCGGGAAAATCCCTACCGCCTGGCGTTGGACATCCACGGCATCGGCTTCAAGACCGCCGACACCTTGGCGCAGCGCCTGGGCATCGGCCCGCAATCGCTGATCCGGGCGCAGGCCGGCGTGCGGCATGTGCTACAGGAATGGTCCGGCGACGGGCATTGCGCCGCGTTCCGGGACAAGCTGGTCGAGATGGCCGTGCAGCTCTTGGAGATTCCGGAAAACGTGATCGTGCAAGCGATCGGCGAAGAATTGGCCGAGGAAAACCTGGTTTCCGAAATCATCGACGGGCAAGAAGCGCTGTTTCTGACGCCGCTGTACCGCGCGGAAACGGGCTGCGCGTCGAACCTGCTCCGACTGCGCCAAGGCGCTTCGCCATGGGGAGAAATCGACACGGCCAAGGCGATCCCCTGGGTGGAGGAAAAGACCGGGCTGACGCTTTCCGAATCGCAAAAAACCGCTGTCGATCGGGTCTTGCGCAGCAAAGTCTCGGTGATCACCGGCGGCTCCGGCGTCGGCAAGACCACGCTGGTCAACAGCATTCTCAAGGTTCTCCGCGCGAAACGCATCAATATCGGCCTGTGCGCCCCCACCGGCCGGGCGGCCAAGCGCTTGACCGAATCGACCGGCCTGGAAGCCAAAACCGTGCACCGGCTGCTGGAATTCGATCCGCAGGCATTCGCGTTCAAGCACAATGACGAGAACCCGCTCGACGTCGACTTGCTGGTGATCGACGAGGCCTCGATGATGGACGTCGCGTTGATGAACCAGCTTTTAAAAGCGGTTCCTTCCAGCGCGGCGCTGCTGATCGTCGGCGACGTCGACCAGTTGCCGTCGGTCGGTCCCGGCGCCGTGCTGGCCGACATCATCGAGTCCGGGCAAATCCCCACGGTCCGCTTGACAGAAATCTTCCGCCAGGCGGCGACGTCCAAGATCATCGTCAACGCCCACAAGATCAACCAGGGACAGGTGCCGCAAGCCGAAAGCGGCGGCGAGAAATCCGACTTCTACTGCATCACCGCCGACACGCCGGAAGACGTGTTCGCCAAACTGATCCATGTCGTCACCGAGCGCATTCCGAAGCGTCTGAGCTTTCATCCGGTGAACGACATCCAAGTGCTGACGCCGATGAACCGCGGCGGTTTGGGGGCACGGTCGCTCAATGTCGAGCTGCAGGCCCGCTTGAACGGCGAGAGCGAACCGAAGATCACGAAGTACGGCTCGACCTATGCGCCCGGCGACAAGGTGATCCAGAACGTCAATAATTACGACAAGGAGGTTTTCAACGGCGATATCGGCACCGTGCAAAAGATCGACGTGGAGGAAAGCCTGCTGCAAATCCAGTTCGATGACCGCGTCGTCGAGTACGAATTCAGCGAGCTGGACGAGATCAGCCTGGCCTACGCGACCAGCATTCACAAAAGCCAGGGCTCGGAATACCCGGTCGTGGTGATTCCGCTGGCCATGCAGCATTACATGCTGCTGGAGCGGAATTTAATCTACACCGGCGTGACGCGGGGGAAAAAATTGGTCGTTATCGTCGCGCAGCCGAAGGCCTTGGGCATGGCGGTCAGGACGCAGCGATCGCAGAAGCGGCTGACGAATTTGGTTAAGCGATTAAATTCGATACCCTGACCTTGAGCAAAAGTCTAAACTTTGCAATTTTGTGAAGGTCATTGCGTTCAAAGCGGCATAACCGATTCAGCCCTTTTGACTTCAACAAACCTGGGGAGGCCACCGTGAGCACTTTGACCAAATTGGTATTGGGAATGATGGGGCAACTGCGCCCCGGCCCCGTTCGGGGGAAATCGGCGGAATCGATCGCGCTGCCCCCGCCTGAGAAAACGGGTGGCCTCCCGCTTATGGAGGCGTTGCTAAAACGCTGTTCGGCGCGTGAGTTTGCTCCTGATGTTTTGCCGTTGCAGCTACTTTCCGACTTGTTGTGGGCTGCTTATGGCGTTAATAGGCTAGATGGAGGACGTACCGCTCCTTCGGCTTTAAATGCACAGGAGATCGATGTTTATGCGGCATTACCTGAAGGGGCATATCTGTATGATGCTCATAGACATGCTCTCGACCTTATGGTGAAACAAGACCTGAGACGCATCACGGGTTATCAAGACTTTGTCGATGAAGCACCATTGGATTTGGTGTATGTGGCCGATCATCGGCGTATGGCCATGGTGCCGGTCACTCAGCGTGAATCATATGCTTCTGCGGCGGCGGGTGCCATTGCGCAAAATGTCTATTTATTTTCCGCGAGCGCCGGGTTGTCTACGGTCATCCGGGCATGGATCGACCGGGCCGCCATCGCTGACGCATTGGAATTGTCCCATGATCAACAAGTATTGTTGTCGCAGACGGTGGGTTTCCCTAAGAGGTAGCTGGAAGTTAGTTCGATGACGATCTCTATACCGAACGCACTAAAAGCAGGCTCTGAAACATTGATAATGACTGGGTATTCAGGGCATTCAAAGTAAATGATTCGAGGTATTCGTATGAGCGAGGCGCTTCCTATTGATCAGCTGCGCGAGGAAAGCGTGCGTTTCGGCAGCAATCCCTATCTGTTGACCCAGGGCGACGATGGCCGGCCCCATGCGGTGGCCGTATCGATTGAATGGCAGGGAGATCGAATTTTGACGATCACCGGGACGCGCAGCGCCGCCAATGTCGCCGTGCGCCCGTTGCTCAGTTTGCTGTGGTCGCCGATCGAGGCCGGGGGCTACAGCCTGATTGTCGACGGCGATGGATGCGTAATCGGCAGCGGCTCCGATGCGCGAATCAGCGTCACGCCGACGCGCGGCGTGCTGCATCGGCCCGGCGTATCGGTGGATTCCGCAGCGCGAGGGTGCGGCTCGGACTGCATCCCTTTGCTCGGCTGAAGCAAGAAATTGTACCTGTCGGAATCGTAGTGTGGTTTTGATTTAAGCTGGGGAATACGGAGGTGGAGTTGAGCTTTTCCCGCGAGGAAAATGCCTCAACTCCGAGTGCATTGGAAGGGATGCCGGACTAACTAAGCGACTATCCGGCTATACGCAAAATATCTGGCGAATCCATGGATCGTCATTTTGAAAAGGACCATGAATTGATGCAACGCAACCTTTTAAATCGGCCTGACGATTGAGTTCTTTCCCCGATTGACCGAGCGGCAACCAATCTACATATACACGCCATTCCTCTATATCCACATCTTTGACTATCCCAATTGCGCGAATGTCCATTTCTTGGTTCGTCATGCTGGCTATCTTTTTTACAGCTATACGATCGCCTTTTTTAATCCTGGAAAAACGCTCTTGCTGGGCTTTTATTGAGTTACCTCCATTGGCACTAGAGGCGTCAGCAAAGTCACTGTTAGGGTCCCAGCAATACCAGTAGCCCCGCTCCAAGAAAAATGGTAATACGTCATCTGTGCCGCCAAACGCTGCACCCACCAACCAATAATTGTTGCTCATAAAATCTCCTAAAAATCTAAAATATGGCTAAAGAGTTACCTACAGGCTTTAGCTCATCCTAACCTTTCGCTTTTCGAAAAAATTTTTTGACATTGTTTAGCTGCCAGGCAAAAGGATAGACTTCAGATTTTAGCTCGTCTTGATATTTAGCAATTTAGGCGGAGTGATGAGGGGCCAGATAGAAAATAGAAGGTCGCCTTCAGGACTTATGTAGGCTATTGGCAATATTGCCTGATAGCGCGGTATCGACTGTCATCATGAATGGAGCGTAGAGAAAATGAGCGATTGCGATCATTGCCACAATCAACTTCCCGACCGCCGGTTTTACCTGGACCGGAATGTTGAAATTTTTTGTTATTCAAATGAAGGGGAGCTCGTTCAAGCCAAGGTGCTTTATTCTGACAGCATCCAGCATTTTTGCAGCGTAGGCTGTGCCGATGTAAGCGTCCCCACAGTCCTGGATTCGCTGGGCTTAAATATATTGCCGCCCACCACGAGCCCTGTCGGAACGTGCGCCAAATGCAACGGGCCGGTCGACATGACCGCGCCTCATGTAGCCTACATCCTGATGGAAGCAACAAAAGTCACGAAACCATGGATGACGCATTTGGAGGTGCACAATGACGAGTATCTTTGCGTGGTTTGCCAGAATTGCGACGGCCAGCTAATGGAAGTGGAATGGCAGGTTGCGGACGCAGATGAAGTCGCATTGTCCGAATTGGTCAATCGAAGGGCAAAAGAAATAGCCTGATACAGCCCATAAGGCCTTGGTTCTTTGGGTGTTGCAGTTTTGGCTTAGGCCGGGTGATGCGGCGGTCGAATTGGCGTTGGGCGAAAAGCCCTCGGCTGAGAGTGTGCCAAGGGCGTTGAACGGCTTATTTTAAGGTAGAGTCTGATGATTAGGTATGCGTCTTTGCTGCAATTTCTGATAGATTTCCTCCTCTGTAGTAGTTGGTGGCCCAATTGGTGGTCTGGGCTTATTAATCTCACTCACCAAAACCACAACGATAGCCGCGACAGCGACGATGGCTATATAAAGCCAAATATTTTTTGTTTCATCTTGTTCTTGTGTAGACATGATTAATCACCTTTTTTATTTTTTTTCTTTGTTAGTCATATCTAGCCACTCAATGATCATTGCTTGAGAGGTATCATTGAGTATTCCGTCTTCGTGCATTTTGTTAACGTCGATCTTCAAGCTATCTATAGTAGATTTCCAGTATTCAACGATTTTAGAATATGTAAGCCTTGTGCTAGCATCACAATCTGTAGACTCAAAAATCTCCCTTGCTAAGGAAAGACGAGTTCCGTATGTACTCGCAAGCATTAAAAGAAATGTTGGGCTTTCTTCTGGCGGCCTAGCTCTCGACTTCTTTAGTTCTTCGGCTATATTAGCTGCATTTTTAGTTTCTACCCGGAACTGCAAAAAGCTAAATATCCAATAGAAGAAAACTACTGCAACGAATAAAAATATGCTTACATATTTATATGTAATATTGTCTTTAATAAACTCATTTAAAATAGGAACGCCTGTCACAAGAGCAGCAAAAATTAACAGTGATCGCTCAATTATTGTTTTTTGCCGTGACTCAATTTGCTGCTGACGAATAGCGAACAATTCACTTCGCATTCTCTCGTTCGTCTCAAGAAGACCACAAGCAATATCGAAAAACCTATATGATTGAATCAAATCTTGTATATTCATAGTGTAAAATCCTATGAGCGGAACTGAAGTTAGCTATGATGCTTTGTAAACTGCATAGGATGCAATAGATATTTTTCGCCAACCTTCGTTCCGATAAATATGAATATGATGAACCATGGATAAAAGCAGACAAAACAAGGATCTCATGGAAATTTCACTAACATAAATTGCTAATATACGATGAATGAGAGAACATAAATTTCTGCAAGACCAGCCGTTTTTTGTACAAATTCTGCACAGAATAATCTTCGCTTGAGACTATGGTCGGCCTAAGAAGTGGCTTTTTTAGTTACCTATATTAGCAATCACTGTTCATGCAATTGCCCTGACAATGATCTTCAGATTAGCAATCTGTTTTGATCATCAACGACTCCCTCGGGTTGTTGCATTCGGCAATTTCCAGCATACTGTAAATGCTAATAACTGTCGCTAACGACACCTAACATCAGCCAATTCCCCCCAATCCGTTGTATAGCGCTTCGAAATCCGCTCCGCCTTCGGCTTCCAGGCTTTATCAAAACCGGTGGCCGCCACCGCGATGCCCTTGGGAAAGCGCCGGTTGATCAGGTCCACTGCCTGCATCAGCTTCCCGCTCTCGGCCTGGCCGAACGCCGTCAAATCGAACAAATCCATCTGGTCGGGAAATGATGCCGGCTGGATGTGGCTCAGCTGCACTCCGCACTTCTGGTAACGGTAGCCTTCCCTGAACAGCTCCTTTAGCAAGCGGTTGGCTGTGCCGACGATTACGCGGGTGTCCTGGGTCGCCGAGGGTAGCGTGATGCCGGCCGCGCGTTGGTATTGCGGCTCGTTGGGATTAAACGGGTTGGTGCGGATAAACACGCTGATGTGGCCGGCGACCGAGTTCTGGTAGCGCAGCTTTTCGGCGGCACGGCTGCAGAATTCGGCCAAGGCCTCTGACAGTTCCCGGTATTCGGTCAATCGCCGGCTGAAACTGCGCGAGCAGACGATCTGCTGCTTGTCCGGCGCGATCTCTTCCAGTTCCAGGCAGGAAATGCCGTTCAATTCCATCACGGTGCGGGCGACGGTGACATTGAATTGCTCGCGGATTCTGTCGGACGGCTGGTTGGCCAGATCCCAGACGGTGATAATGCCAAGCTGATTCAGTCTTGCGGCGGTACGCGAGCCGATGCCCCACACTTCGCCGACCGGCACGATGCGCATCAGCTTTTCCCGGCGCACCGGGTCAGACAAATCCAGTACGCCACCGGTCTTTTTCCATTCCTTCGCCGCGAAATTCGCCAGTTTCGCAAGCGTCTTGGTCGGCCCCATGCCGACGCAGACCGGGATACCGGTCGAGCGAAACACGGTTTTCCTGATCCTCTGGCCGTAGGCGATCGGATCGTCAGGACACACGCCGGTCAAATCGAGGAAGGCCTCGTCGATCGAATACACCTCCATGCTGGGCGCGAATTCCTCCAGGATAGACATCGCCCTTGCACTTAGGTCGGCGTATAAGCTGTAATTCGAAGAAAATAATTGAATCCTGTGCCGGTCGATCAGGTTTTGCACATGAAACACCGGTACGCCCATTTTGATGCCCAAGTCTTTCACTTCCTGGCTGCGGGCAACGATGCAGCCGTCATTGTTGCTGAGCACGGCGACCGGCTTGCCGACCAGGTCGGGCCGGAAAACGCGCTCGCACGACACGTAGAAATTGTTGCAGTCGACCAGGGCTAAAAGCGGTTGCATCAGACGGCATGGATCACGTTGGTCACCACGCCCCAGATCACCATTTCAAGCTCTGCGTGGATGGCGATATCGGGGTAGGCGGGGTTCTCGGCTTTCAGTTTCCATTGCTTGCCGTCGCGTTCCAGGCGCTTTACGGTCAGTTCGCCGTTCAGCGCGCAGATCACGATCTTGCCCGGCACCGGCTCGATCGAGCGATCGACGACCAGAATGTCGTTCGGGTGAATGCCGGCGCCGAGCATCGACTCGCCCTCCGCGCGCACGAAGAACGTGGCCGCCGGCTTTTGAATCAGCAGCTCGTTCAGGTCCAGGGTTTTCTCGACGTAATCGTCGGCCGGTGACGGGAAGCCGGCAGCGACTTTGCCGGAAAAAAGCGGCAAGTCCAGTTTCGTCGGCTGGTCAGTAAACGGCAAGATCGGCAAGCCGCCGGGGGCGTTGCCGGAGCGCGAAAGCATGGCCTTGATCGAAGGCAACAGGCTGATTGGGACGCGGATCGGCTTTGTCGGCTCGCCGAAGGAACCGGTTCCCGGTTTGCGGCCGGCACCCTGTCGCCTGCCGCCATGTTTATTTTTGGTTGTTTCTGGCATGATGATATTTATCTTGCATCTTGATTATTGTACAATAAACAAAAAACAGATGATGGTCAACCCGGCCGTCATGGGCAGCGATTTCCGAATGGGAGGGTTTTATGGAACTTGGTACCGAATACATCCGTTCAGTTTCTTCTTGGGACTCCGGCGGCGGCATAACCGTCGATATTGTCGAGCTGTCGGACGGCAGGGTTCTCGGCATTACCGATGAGTCGGTGGTTCTGTATCCGAGCATGGAGGCTTTGGAGTCAGGCGAGGCCGATGGTGCGGCGGGCGTGATCGCGCTTGCTTGAGGGCGGGTAGTCTTCTGATTTTTTATGTGCGGACGCTTCGCGCTTTATAGCGATCCCTTTGCCTTGGCCCGGCGCTTCGAGGCTGAGGCGCCGGCGGAGCTGCATCCGCGCTACAACATTGCGCCGACGCAGAGCATTCCGATCGTGCGCGAGGAAAGCGGCAAGAGGAGCTTTGCGCTTGCCAGGTGGGGCTTGATCCCGAGCTGGGCGAAGGACATGGGCATCGGCTATCATACGATCAACGCCCGGGCCGAGACGGTGGCCTGCAAGCCGGCGTTCCGCAATGCGTTCCGCTATCGGCGCTGCCTAATTCCGGCGGACGGGTTTTACGAGTGGCAGGTCGTGGCGGGATCGAAGGTCAAGCAGCCGTGGTTTATCGTGCTGCGGGACCGCGAACCGATGGCGTTTGCCGGACTATGGGAAAAGTGGCGGAGTCCCGAAGGCGATGATGTCGAATCGTGCTCCATCATCGTGACGGCCGCGAATGAACTGATGCAGCCGATTCACGACCGGATGCCTGTTATTCTGGCGCCCGAAGACTGGGACGCCTGGCTTGCAACGGAGGCCAAGGAGGCGGGTGGCCTGCAAAGCTTGCTGAAACCTTACTCGGCGGAAGGCATGGAGGCCTGGCCGGTCAGCACGAAGGTCAATAGTCCTAAGAATGACTCGGTGGGGTGCATGGAGGAGATGAATTGAATATCTGAAATATTGATCTAATACGGCATATTGCCGTACAGTTTGCCCAAAATTCTGTTTTTACCGCTAGCCCGACCGGTTTCAAACGCGAGCCGTTTTTTTGCTACGAAAATTTTCGCGTCATGAATGTAATATTAGCAAGGGGGTAACAGTCAGGGCAATCGCGCTATCTCGCTTTTGACAGGTAAAGGAGCATACAATTAACGATTTGCAGAGAGAACAAGGATGTTGCCCAATCCGATGCCGTATTTTCAAGACCTCAAAGACCCACGCCGGGAA
>Ga0208626_1000349_pt1 | contig 16328 bp, 16 predicted proteins | sample LakWasMet10_HOW4_2_FD_183860 | JGI IMG/M metagenome (GOLD analysis project Ga0208626, IMG submission 183860) | Freshwater sediment methanotrophic microbial communities from Lake Washington under simulated oxygen tension - Sediment Metagenome... | ecosystem: Environmental > Aquatic > Freshwater >... | reverse complement strand
TCAAGTTTGGGCGATAATTTTTCGAACAACGAAAACATTGTATTGACACAAGGCGATACCCTACCAATGGGTAAGTATTATGCAACCTTTGTTGGCAGACGTACTGAAGGCATCAATGTATTGTTTGATGTTGATTATTTCACCAGAGATGCTGCTGGTAAATTCCAAAAAGAATTTTCATTGGCTCCATTGATTCAAATGAATCCACGCATGGGTAATTCACCTGAGCCGGATACTCGTCACTACCCTAGTTTCGATTTGTACTCACACATTACGTATGCTGAGCTAGAAACGATAAAAGAAAAACAAGCAGCAACAAAAGATGAATACACCGAAGCAAAAACAGCTTCCATGAAACAAGGTGATACCATCTTCTCGTCCAACGCTATCATTATTTTCGATTCATTGTCTACCAATTTAAACAATGATAAATTACAATTGGCGAATGAAGACATTGCAGTGAAAGCTCATTTACGTGTATTGGATGTTGCAGGAGTTAAATACGAAGCAACGCCAGTGTACATGATTAAAAACAATAGCGTTCAGCCCATTGCATCAAAAGTAGATCAGTTAGGTTTACAATTTATGTTCTGGAAAATCAATCCTGAATCGGGTAAAGTGGATATTTCCTTACAAGAAAAGAAAGCGAACATCAAAGATTTTATTGTGATGCAAGCCATTATCTTCCCTTACATCAATATCCTTTGGATTGGTTGTATCGTTATGTTCTTAGGCACTTTGCTAGCTATCTGGGAACGTATCAAAAAATCAAAAAACTAAATTTACATGAACCCCATAAAAATTATCCTAATTGGCTCCGGTAACCTGGCAACACAATTAGGAACGAGTTTGCATTCCTCTGGTTATTTTATTTCGCAAGTATACAGTCCGCAATTAAAAAATGCGACCCTATTGGCTAAAAAAGTAAAAGCCGAAGCTATCAATAATCTAAAAGACATCGATACAACGGCAACCATTTACATCATTGCGGTAAAAGACGATGCCATTGCTACAGTTGCGAAGCAATTAAAGCTTAACGATAAAATGGTGGTTCATACTTCGGGAAGTGTGAGCATGGATGTTTTAAAAAATACCTCAAAAAACATTGGTGTATTTTATCCGTTGCAAACATTTTCGAAAACAAAGAAGGCGAATTTTAAAACCATTCCTATTTGCATCGAAGCCAATAACAAAAGCACCTTGGAGAACTTAACCTTTTTCGCAAAAAGTATCAGTACCAAGGTGGAGAACATCAATTCGACTCAACGCCAGCAATTGCATGTAGCAGCAGTGTTTGCTTGTAATTTCAGCAATCATATGTATACGCTTGCCGACAATTACCTGAAAGCAAACAAACTATCCTTGGATTTATTAAAACCATTGATTGCCGAAACAGCCGATAAAATAAAAACAGGAAAACCTGCCGATATGCAAACTGGTCCTGCGCTGCGTGGCGACAAAAAAACAATGGATGCACATTTAAAACTATTATCAGGGAATAAAAATGCCAAAACAATTTATTCACTTTTAAGTAACAGCATCATCGAAACAAGTAAAAAAAATAAATAGTAAATTAGCCTTATGGAAAATTTCAAAACCAAACTTACTCGTGTTAAAGCAATTGTACTGGATGTGGATGGCGTTCTTACAGATGGTTCAGTAACATTGATGCCCGATGGCGAGCAAGTGCGTGTAATGAATATCAAAGACGGTTATGCCTTGCAATTGGCCGTAAAAAAAGGATATAAAGTAGCCATCATCTCTGGCGGTCGCTCCGAAATGGTTCGCAAACGTTTAAATGGTTTAGGGATAACTGATATCTATTTGGGTGCACATACGAAGATTGATGTATACAAGGAACTATTGGAAATATACAGCTTAACAGATGATGAAATTCTGTACATGGGCGATGATATTCCTGATTACGAAGTGATGAAGCGTGTAGGTGTTCCAACTTGTCCGAACGATGCCGCTCAAGAAATAAAAGATATTTGTTTGTATGTATCGTATAACAAAGGTGGAAAAGGTGCTGTGCGTGATGTACTTGAACAAGTGATGAAAGTGCAAGGCAAATGGTTTGATGATGATGGATTTGTTTGGTAGGATTGAATGTTGATTGTTGAATATTGATTATTGATTGCAAACTATTTACTGATTACTAAAAAAAATAAAACGTGATCGCATTTTTAAGATTAATCCGAATTCAGAATTTATTGATTATTGCCTTTACGCAATACATGGTTCGCTTTTGCTTGATTCTGCCATTTATCAAAGTAGAAAGTCCGTATTACGAATTGCAACTAAGTGAATTGCAGTTTTTCCTTTTGGTACTTTCAACCGTTATGATTGCTGCTGCAGGATACATCATCAACGATTATTTTGATGTTAAAATTGATAAGGTAAACAAGCCCGAGCGCATGGTTATCGACAAAGGCATTAAAAGACGTGTGGCCATGGGTGCACACACAGTTATCAATATTCTTGCATTATTAATTGCATTGGGTGTTTCCTACTCCATTGGTTACTGGAAATTAGCTTTGATTCATTTCATTTGTACTGCTGGATTGTGGTTCTACTCTACTTCTTTCAAACGTCAGTTTTTAATTGGAAATATTGTTATTGCACTTTTTACCGCATTGGTTCCTTTAACCGTTGGTATTTATGAATTGTTATTGGTGTATAAAAATTACTTACCACTCGATGAAAGCCTAAATCTTGGCTTTGCATGGCGTTGGGTTATTGGCATCTCCTTTTTTGCATTTGTAACTACGCTCCTGCGTGAGATCATCAAAGACATGGAAGATTATGAAGGCGATTTAGAATACGGCTGTTATACCCTTCCTATCGCTTTGGGAATCAAAACATCAAAAGTAATTGTGAGCTTTATTGCCGTATTTACAATGGCTGCCATTGGCATCATTCAATATCAAAATTTAAAATTAGAAGATCCTATTTCCTTCTTCTACTTTTTAATTGCCATTCAAGTACCATTGGTATTTTTAATTTACAGAATAATTACTGCAAGCGAAAAAAAGCATTTCAAAACAGCTGGAAACACTGCTAAACTGGTAATGTTCCTGGGTGTTTGTTATTTGTTTGTTGCTTACTACTATTTACACAAATAAAACGTGGACAGCTTAAAAAAACACAAATTTATCCTTGCTTCTAAATCGCCACGCAGACAGTTTTTGCTGAAAGATTTAGGACTCGATTTTACGGTGCATACCAAAGAGGTGGACGAAAGTTTTCCGGATACTTTAAAAGCCGAAGAGATTCCTTTGTATTTGTGCGAGAAAAAGGCAAATGCTTTTGATGAAGAGTTGGATGATACTACCATTGTGATTACAGCCGATACCATTGTTTGGGTAGAAGGTCAAGTACTTAACAAGCCCGAAAACTATGCCGATGCAGTGCGTATGCTGAAACTTCTTTCGGGAAAAATGCATGAGGTATACACAGGAGTTTGCTTAAAATCAAAACATAAAATCACGACTTTTTATTCGCTTACAAAAGTATATTTCAAAGAATTGAACCAAAAAGAAATTGATTATTACATCAACAATTACAATCCCTACGACAAAGCTGGCTCCTATGGCGCTCAGGAATGGATTGGTTACATTGCGGTGGAGAAGATTGAAGGTTCCTATTTTAATGTAATGGGATTACCGGTACGCGAATTGTATGAAGAGTTATTAAAATTTTAAATTCCAGCTTATGAAACTAATCATGTATGCAGCTTTCCTACTTTTTGTAGCACCCTGCAATTCGGCTAAAAAAACAACATCATCGGAACAAACTTCACCTAGCACCGACAAAATGGAAATCATCTATCAACGTACACCTTGTTTTGGCAAATGCCCTGTGTATGTGTTAACCATCAATGGCGCTACTAAAACAGCTACCTTCAAAGGACAAAGCGATACCGAAAAAATTGGAACGTACACCAAAACCTTATCGGTAGAAGAATTAAAAAAATTAGCAACTGCCTTCGACAAAGCAAATTTCTTTGCATTCGAAGATGCCTACATGGGCTTAATTACTGATTTTCCAGTAAAAACGATTACCTACACCAATAATGGTAAAACAAAAAAGGTAAAAGAGCGTCACCAAGCGCCAAAAGAACTTACCGACTTAGAAGCAATTATTGAAGAAGTAGCCAACAGCAGTGGTTGGACCAAATCAGACAAAGAGGACACTAATTAGTCCTCTTTTTTTTTGCATAAAATTTCAGCTTATCGTTTGGCGATTTTTCGCTTCAAGCGAATGTAGTGCAATTTAAAACCGTTGGACAAGAGTCCCAACAATAACACCACCGTTGCAATAATAAGCACATGCAATTGCATCGAACTATACAGCACTCCTCCCAATACACCACCCACAAAAAAGAAATTAATGATCAATAAACGAAGTTTAATGGAAGACAATAATTTTTTCCGTTGATCCTTTTGTTTGTAAAAAAACAACTGTGACAATTCAATTCCCAAATCGGTAAAAAGACCTGTTAAATGGGTGGTTCGCACTACCGCATTCGAAATTTTGGTAACAAATGAATTTTGCAAGCCCATGGCGAACAACAAACAAAAAGCCAATACATCCGGATTGGAATCCACCAAAAACGGACCCGCCAAAGCAACAAACAATAAAATGAAGCTTTCAACAATGGTAGGAATGGTATAAACAAACTTGGCGTTTCTTCGGGAAATAATTTCCACCATAAAATTGGAAACAAAGGAGCCGAGAAAAAAGAAAAAGGTATAGAGTAAAAAATAAAATGCTTGTTTGAAATCGAGTTTAAAAACCTCGTCCACAAAAACAGCAAAATGACCTGTTACATTCGTAGTTAAGCGTTGAACGGATAAGAATCCAACCACATTCACCATTCCTGCCACAAATGATAAGAGCGATGCTATTCGGATGTTATGTTCAGGCCTCCTTGTTTTTCCTTGATGCTTAAACATGTTTAATGGTATATGTTATAAAACGTAGACTAAATGAAAGTCTATTAATTCTTTTTGTCTCTTTACGAAGCAGCGCGCAAGCCAGAAAATATGCGATGCCGATGTGCGGTGAACGCTTTTTATTCAGAAAATTAAAGAATGAGCTTTAGCCGCATTCGTAGATTTTCGGATAAAAAGGGAGAGGCGCGAAGGATTCATATTTTCTTGATTTTTTGTCACTTTTTTATCAAGAAAAAAGTGAATGAAAAATCATTTTAAAATCCTTTTGCCAAAATTCAACTAACTAATTCCTTCTAAATACTTTTTTTGCCAGCTATTTTTTGCTGGCACACGCCATTCGCTATCAAAAGCCGCTTTGGTAGTAATCATGTTGTTAAACACAATGGTATCGTGGTTTATTTTTGCCGACTTTGCCAACTCTTCAAAGGTAGCAATGCCACAGGTTTTTATTTCGTTGTTATCAACGTATGCAATGCGCAAACGATCGAAGAAATTTAAGTTTAATTGTTGTTCCAACTCTTTAATGAATCGAACCGATTTATCGATGCTGCAACCACTCGCCAATGCTTGTTGCTCGTCAACACCAATTACCACAAACAAATTATCCAACACATCAAAGCTTGCTTTAAGGCTTGCACCATGTGCTGCCCATTCGGCAATGAACGCTGCTCCTGCTTTTTGAATTGCAGTTACTTCAGTATCATTTAATTTTCTGTTGCTTTGGTATACCCATACGCGGGCATCTAAAGGCATTGTGTGTATTGTTTGCATTTTATATTTTTCCCAGAATGGAATTTTTAATGTTCGTTAATTCTAAATCAACATTTTTACTTCTAAGAGATTGCTTCGTATTTGTCATTCCGACCAGCGGGAGGAATCTCATCCTCGAAGAGATTTCTCTCTACATTTCATTCCGCTCGAAATGACAACGCTCGGTATTCATTCACCAATCACCCTTCAACAATCAACAATCACCCTTCCTTCTCCCTTCCCTTCCCACTTTCTCGACTCCGCTCGAAATGACAACGCTCGGTATTCATTCACAATTCACCAATCACCCTTCACCCTTCAACAATCACCCTTCCTAAAGATCCTTCGCCTGCGCTATCAACTCCGCCACATCCAATACTTTTACTTTATCTTCTTTATTGAAATGTTTAACACCATCGGTCATCATGGTATTGCAAAACGGACAACCTACTGCAATAACATCAGGATTTGTTGCTAATGCTTCTTCGCTACGTTCAATATTAACTTCCTTGTTTCCTTTTTCAGCTTCTTTAAACATTTGTGCTCCACCTGCTCCACAGCATAAGCCATTTGCTTTGCTACGTTTCATCTCCACTAACTCCGCATCCAAATTAATCATCACCGAACGAGGTGCTTCGTAAACATCATTTGCTCTACCTAAATAACAAGGATCGTGGAACGTGATTTTTTTACCTTTAAAATTTCCACCTTCAATTTTGATTCTTCCGCTGTTCAATAAATCTTGTAACAACTGTGTATGATGCACTACTTCGTAGTTACCACCCAATGCAGGATATTCATTTTTTAAGGTATTAAAACAATGCGGACAACCTGTTACAATCTTTTTTACTTCGTATCCATTCAATACGGTGATGTTGGTCATTGCTTGCATCTGAAACAAAAATTCGTTTCCAGCACGCTTTGCAGGATCACCCGTACAGCTTTCTTCAGCACCCAACACTGCAAATTTCACATTCGCATGGTTTAATATTTTAACGATTGCTTTCGTAATTTTTTTTGCTCTATCATCAAAACTACCAGAACATCCTACCCAAAATAATATTTCAGGTGCTTCTCCTTTTGCCATGTAATCGGCCATTGTGGGAACCACTAAAGGCTGATTGTTGATTGATGAGTTTTGAGTGTTTTCCATAATGTTCTTTTATTTTAACGACTGAGATGCAGTTCTTCGAGCGACAACAAAAATTGAAGTTAGTTCGTTTGCTTCTTTCAGAAGACTTTGCACTTGGTCCTTATTTATTAAATCTTTATCAATAATTAATTGTATCCAAAATTCAGTTTCATCGCACTCTTCAACTACTATGCTAATTTTAGCAACAAAACTTGGCTTCGATTGAGCATGGCAAGTGGCTCTGTAATTAGCAGCTACTGATGTTGCTGACCTTATTAACTGACCTTTGACATGATTTCCTAAATAGTTATTTGGTAATGCAGAACAAATATCAATACAAGCATAAGCAAATCGCTTCGTTCTATCAATCAAGTCATTCTTTTTTACCATCTATCAAAAATCATTTTTTATTCTAAATTCCTTTTTCCTTCACCAATCACAAATCATCATTCACCCTTCCTTCACACTTCAACATTCACCATTCAACCTTCATCAATCACCCTTCACCTATCACCAATCACCCTTCCTTCCCCCTTCAACAATCACCCTTCAACAATCACCCATCACCCTTCCTACCCCTCAAACACCTGAATCGTTACTTCCTTATTAATCAAATCGGTGAAACGACCTTCGTAGCGCGTTGCACGCACCATGTGGTTATCAATCCAATGATAGTTTCCACCACGCGGTTTGCCCATCAATAAACCATGGTATTTAAAACCGTTTGCAGCCAACCATTGTTCAGTAACTTCACGGTGTGCTTCGGTACGAGAAGTAAAAAAAGTAATGATATGTCCTTCATCATACCATTTGTTTAAGGTCACCAATGCCTCTGGATACAATTCAGCAGTTGCCATACGCTCCGGTTGTTCATTCGGAATATCATCGCAAATGGTTCCATCAATGTCTATCAAATAATTCTTAACCTCTGCTGGCAATACCGGACTGATCAATTGTCCGTTCTCTTCTTTCTCAATTAGTTTCATTCTTTTTTTGTTTGTTGTTGTTTGCTGTTAGCGCACAACTATGTTCCTTTTTTATTTGTTCATTCACCAATCATCAATCACACTTCACCCTTCCTTTTCCTTCCCTCTTCAACAATCAACAATCAACAATCAACAATCAACAATCACCATTCCTTTTCCTTCCCCCTTCATCAATCACAAATAACCCTTCCTTTTCCTTCAACATTCACCAATCAACAATCACCCTTCTATTCATTCTTCCAATTCAATCTGTCCGCTTGCGCAAACTGCCATGGCGCACCATTGTTTTCAATATTGGTAAACATACCATTCAACTCTGTTGGAGCAGCACTTTGTTCCATCACCATAAATCTGCGCATTTCAACAATGATGCTTAATGGATCAATGTTCACTGGACATTCCTGCACACATGCATTACACGATGTACATGCCCATAATTCTTCTGGTGTAATGTAATCACCTAACAATGCTTTTCCATCATCTTTAAATTCACCTTTGTTGGCATCAATGTTTTTACCCACTTCTTCCAAACGATCACGTGTACTCATCATGATTTTACGTGGCGATAATAATTTACCAGTAATGTTTGCTGGGCACGATGAAGTACAACGACCACATTCCGTACATGAATACGCATCCAATAATTGTTTCCAAGTAAGGTCGGTTACATCCTTTGCACCAAAACGCATAGGAACGTTTGGATCAGCAGGAGGCGGTGTAAACGAAGGATCAAAAATTGCTTTTACCTCGTTGGTAACCGAATCCATGTTGGTGAATTCACCTTTAGGTTTTAAGTTCGAATAAAATGTATTTGGGAAGGCCAATAAAATGTGTAAATGTTTGGATACCACTAAGTAGTTCAAGAAACCGAATACCATAACAATGTGTCCCCACCATCCGATGCGCTCCACAATGTGTAATGCATGGTCACTCATTCCACCAAACAACATCGGACCAACATGTGAGCTGATTGCTAAACCCAATGAACCATCACCCAGGTTGGTTGCGTGTGATAAACCACGTGAGTATAAAACTTCATCGGCACCATTCATCATAAAGATGAAGCAGATTAATGTTAACTCACCAAACAAAATAAAGTTAGCATCCAGCTTTGGCCAACCAGTTAAATCGTTGTGCACCAAGCGAGGTACTTTTAATAAATTACGTCTCGATAAAAAAGCGATGGTGCCAATGAATGCCAATACCGAAAGTATTTCGATGAAGCTAACCATTAAGGTGTAGAAACCACCCAATGAAGGACGGAATACACGGTGCGAACCAGCGATGCCATCCACTACAATTTCGATCAATTCAATTTGTGTGATTACAAAAGCAGCATACAAAAACAAATGCAAGATTGCGGGGATGGGACGAGTGAACATTTTCTTTTGTCCCAATGCAACCAGTGTCATTGTTTTAACACGCTCCGCAAAATTGTCGGTGCGGTTAATGTCCTTACCGAGCAAAATATTTCTGCGAATCTTTTTGGCATTAATAAAAAACAGGCCTCCGCCTGCTCCTAGTAACAAAATAAATACGATGGTTGAAATCATAATGTTGATGGTTGTTGGCGTTTTTAACTAAAGTTAAACAAGCCTTTTTGTGTTTTATTTATATTAGATAGACAGCTAAGTGTTTCTAATGTTTGTTTTGTTCTTTTGTTATAATTTTTGTTTCCTAAGAGATTGCTTCGGTCGTGAAAAACTCCCTCGCAATGACATTCTCCGTGTTTGTAATTCCGACCACCTTTAGAAATCTCATCCTAAAGTGATTGCTTCGGTCGTGAAAAACTTCCTAGCAATGACATTCTCCGTGTTTGTAATTCCGACCATCAGGAGGAATCTCATCCTAAGAGATTGCTTCGGTCGTGAAAAACTCCCTCGAAATGACATTCTCCGTGTTTGTCATTCCGACCACCTGTAGAAATCTCATCCTAAAGAGATTGCTTCGGTCGTGAAAAACTCCCTCGCAATGACAATACGCTCCGACACTTCACCCTTCCATTCCCTATTCCCTATTCCCTATTCCCTATTCCCCATTCACCAATCAACAATCACCCTACTTCACCCTTCACCAATCAACAATCACCCTTCCTAACCCTTCACCAATCCCCCTTCCTTCCCTCATCACTTCATCACCCCATCACTTCCCTACTCCTTAGGCTTATTCCTATCCTTCCTACCAAACACCGAAATATGAACATAACGTTCTGGGTTGATACGTAAGTCTTTTAACAACTTATCTAAATCCTCCGATGATTTATCCAGCTTACGGTACAAGCTATCATTGTTCACCAATAATCCCAATGAACCTTCACCTTTATTAATTTTTGTCATGATACTCGATGCTTGCGACAAAGCCACATCTGCATTGTTGATGGCTTGTTTTAAGTTCGATTGCGCCAATGAATCGCTGATGTTCGAAAAGTTATTGATTACGTTAGCAAGCTTGCCGGAGTTCTCATCCAAGGTACCCGCCAAGTGATTGATCTTCGATAAAATGCTGGAGATTTTTGCTTTTTCGCTGTTTACTAAAGTATCCAAACGGTACGATGTTGTTTCCAAAGAAGCAATTGCATCTTTGATGTTTTCGAAGCTTTTTGCAAGGTTCTGACGAGCACTTTCGTTGAACACTTGTTGAACAACAACCATTACCGAGTCGATAGAAGAAATTAAACCCTCTGCCTTTTTTTGCAAAGGAGCAATGGTTTTATTTACAGCCTGTTTTAAATTATCCTCTTGTGATGCTACCAATGTATCACCACTTTCGGCATAATCCGTTCCAGTACCCAATACCAATTGTATGGCTTTTGAACCCAATAAATCCGAACTTACTACACGTGCAATTGAATTTTTAGGAACATTCACTTCATCATCCAACACCAAGGTTACCAATACTTTTCCCGACCCATCGTTCATCAATTCAATATCACCAACCATCCCCACTCTAAAACCGTTAATGAGCATTGGGTTGGCATCCACCAATCCATCAATGTCCTGATATACGGCATAAAACTTACGTTGCGTTGAGAAAAAGTCCTTCCCTTTTAAAAAATTAAAGCCATAAATAAAGCAACCTATGGCAATGGTAGTTACAATTCCTACTTTAACTTCTTTTGTTAGTTTCACTTAATGAATGGTTTTACAAGTTCGGAAACAAATTTAGTGATTTTATTTAATTGCAGGCACATGGTTTTTGAACAACATATTGTTAAAACAACAATCTCAAAACCTTATTTTTATTATCTTTGCCCTCCAATTTAGATTGGATACAAACAAAAAATCAGAAAGAGATGAACTCTGTATTAAATACCATTGAAGAAGCCATTGCCGACATTAAAGCAGGAAAAGTTATTATTGTGGTGGATGATGAGGACCGTGAGAACGAAGGCGACTTCCTTACAGCAGCCCGCAATGTAACACCCGAAGTAATTAACTTTATGGCTACCCACGGCCGCGGATTAATTTGCGCTGCCATTACCGAAGAGCGTGTACACGAGTTAGGATTGGAGATGATGGTAAGCAACAATACAGCCGAGCATAGCACAGCCTTTACTGTTTCGGTTGATTTATTGGGTTATGGATGTACTACTGGTATTTCGGCATCCGACCGTTCCAAAACCATACAAGCATTGATTAACCCAGCCATTAAACCCGAAGAGTTTGGTAAGCCCGGACATATTTTCCCATTAAAAGCAAAAAATGGTGGTGTACTCCGCAGAGCCGGACATACCGAAGCAACCGTTGACCTTGCCCGTTTAGCCGGATTTGAACCAGCAGGAGCCTTGGTAGAAATTATGAACGAAGATGGTACCATGGCACGTTTGCCACAGCTGTTGGAAATTGCAAAAAAATTAAACTTAAAAATTATTTCCATTGAGGATTTGATTGCTTACCGTATCAATCACGAAAGCATCATTACCAAAAATGTACAAATAAAAATGCCTACCCAATGGGGTAATTTCGATTTATTAGCCTACCGCCAAACCACCAATGATATGGAACATTTGGCATTGATAAAAGGAACTTGGGAAAAGAACGAACCAGTTTTGGTACGTGTACACTCTAGTTGCCTTACGGGCGATATTTTTGGAAGCTGCCGTTGCGACTGTGGACCACAACTACACAAAAGCATGGAGATGATTGAAAAAGAAGGCAAAGGAGTGATTGTGTACATGAACCAAGAAGGACGAGGCATAGGACTCATGAACAAACTAAAAGCCTATAAATTACAAGAAGAAGGACGCGATACCGTGGAAGCCAATTTGGAATTGGGCTTTAAAATGGACGAGCGCGATTATGGTGTAGGCGCACAAATATTACGCGATTTAGGATTGAGCAAAATACGCCTCATGAGCAATAACCCTCGCAAACGTGCCGGACTAATTGGTTATGGATTAGAGATTGTAGAAAATGTTGCCATTGAAATTGAAAGCAATGAACACAACAAACTTTACCTCGAAACCAAACGCGATAAAATGGGACATACCTTGAAGGTGGATAAATAGCATTTTTTCTGTGGGCTGTCATTTCGAGCCTGTCGAGAAACTTACGCAGGCATTCCGAAGTATTTATTAGCGCTGTCAGTTCGAGCGGAGTCGAGAACGTGTGTTGTCATTGCGAGGGAGTATTTCACGACCGAAGCAATCTCTTCCGAAGCAACAACCCCATTAAACTGCGCGCCCGCAATCCCCAACAATCAACAACCAACAACTAGAATCATAAATTAGATGCAATGGATTTTGTTTCTCATTTTTTTCGTTTTGTTATACACTAAGCTATAATCGTTTAAATTTGCCAAATGAATGAAATAGAAATTTATAAAGGTAAAGAAGGCAATACCCAAATTGAAGTAAAATTTGATGGGGATACCGTATGGCTCAACCAAAGTCAGATTTCGGAATTATTTCAAAGAGATAGAACAGTAATTACAAAACATATAAGTAATGTATTTAAGGAAGGAGAGCTGGAGGAAAAAGTGGTATGTGCAAATTTTGCACACACCACACAACATGGCGCTATAAAAGGAAAAACACAAGAAACTGTACAAAAGTATTACAATCTAGATGTTATCATTTCTGTTGGTTATCGAGTAAAATCAAAACAAGGAACTCAATTTCGCCAATGGGCTACACAACGCTTAAAAGATTATTTAGTAAAGGGATATGCAATTAATGAAAAACGCCTGCAAGAAACAGAAAATAAATTTCAGGAATTAAAGCAAGCCATTGCCCTTATTGAAGATGTTTCTAAATCTAAAAAAATATCCAGCAGCGAAGCCAAAGGCCTTCTAAAAGTATTAAGCGATTATTCGTTTGCCCTCGATATTTTGGACAAATACGATCATCAAACTTTAAAAATTAAGAAAACAGGAAACAAAGAGGTTTTCAAAATTTCGTATGCAGAAGCAAAAAAAGCAATTGAAAGTTTAAAAACTAAATTTGGAGGTTCGGAATTATTTGGGAACGAAAAAGATAAATCGTTTAAAGGTTCATTGCAAGGCATTTATCAAACATTTGATAGTAAAGAATTATATCCACACATTGAAGAAAAGGCCGCTAATCTTTTATATTTTGTAGTGAAAAATCATTCTTTTTCGGATGGTAACAAGCGTATTGCGGCTTTTTTATTCGTTTGGTTTTTAGAACGGAACAATTTGTTATATCACAATAACAAAAAGGTAATTGATGATAATGCATTGGTTGCATTAACCTTAATGATAGCCGAATCCAAATCGGACGACAAAGACATGATGGTTAAAGTTATTATTAATCTGATTAATAATAAGTAATGATACCTTGTCATTGCGAGGGCGTTTTTCACGACTGAAGCAATCTCGTCCGGAGCATATATATAATAGCGCCCGCCCGTCATCCTAGACTCGATCTAGGATCTGCGGGAAGTCTTTCAAAGCCAGTCATTGCGAGGGAGTTTTTCACGACCGAAGCAATCTCTTCTTATATATTATACAGCGGGCTGTCATTTCGAGCCTGTCGAGAAACTTGCGTAGGCATTGCGAAGCAAAACCTCATTAAACCGTGCGCCCGCCCGTCATCCTGAACTTGATTCAGGATCTGCGCGAAAGCATTGCAAAGTATTCAACCAAAAACCACCAAGACCTAACATCTACCCTATTGTTAATAAAAAAGCCTCACAGAAATTGTGAGGCTTTTTTTATGAATTATATTTGTAAAAGACTGAACAATACACACCATGAGTGATATCAAGGAAATAACCGATGCATTAGTAAAGTTCCGAAACGAGAGAGATTGGGAGCAATTTCACAATTCAAAAGATTTGTCATTAGCCATTTCAATTGAAGCAAATGAATTATTAGAATTATTCCTTTGGAAGAATGCTGAAGACGCAAATAAAGAAAAAATCAAGGAAGAACTAGCCGATGTTTTAGCATATGCTTTTCTATTAGCCGAAAAAAATGGCTTAAATGTAAAAGACATTGTTCTTGAAAAAATTAAAAAGAACGGAGAAAAATATCCTGTTGATAAAGCTAAAGGCACTGCAAAAAAATACAACGAGTTATAAGTATGATAGTATACAGGTCAACAAAAAGAGGTTTCCAGGATGAAGTTGAGAGAGGCGACATTGACCTTACAATCGAAAAGAAATTTTTCGAAGTTTTTCATAAACGGACTTCAGGCAAAGAAGTGGAATCATGGTGGAATTCATTGCACTACATGTCCACCGTATTAAACGACCCCGAAATTCCAGACAATACAGGTATTGCAATTGAATGCCAGATTCCACAAACAAGCAAACGAATTGATTTTGTAATCACGGGAACCGATGAAAACAACAAACCTAATGTTGTTATAATTGAATTAAAACAATGGAAGTCTGCTGAATTAAGTGAAAAAGATGGAATTGTAAGAACAGCTTTAGGAAAAGGATTGCATGAAACCAATCATCCCTCCTACCAAGCGTGGTCATATGCAACATTTTTGCACGACTATAGCGAAACAGTCCGCAATGAAAACATTACACTAAGTCCATGTGCCTATCTACATAATTATGTAGAAGATCAAGTTATCAGAAATCCTTTCTATTCAAACTATTTAGAAAAAGCACCCGTATTTCTAAAGCGCGACCCACATAAACTGCGCGACTTTATTAAACGATTTGTAAAAAAAGGAGATGATGGCGAAATCATGTACCGTATTGATTCTGGGAAAGTGCGTCCATCCAAACAATTATCCGAAAGTCTATCTTCCTTATTAAAAGGGAACGATGAATTTGTGTTATTGGATGAACAAAAATTAGTTTATGAAACAGCATTATGGTTGACGGAGAAAGCTAAAAAAGAAGGGAAAAAAGTATTAATTGTTGAGGGAGGACCAGGAACAGGTAAATCAGTGGTTGCTATTAATTTACTTACTGAAATAACAAAAAGAGAAATGCTTACCCAATATGTTACCAAGAATGCAGCACCACGTGCTGTATATCAAAGTAAATTAACGGGTACTATTACTAAATCAAGATTTGCTGCATTATTCCAAAGTTCAGGAAGTTATATTAATACTCCTATAAATGAATTTGATGCTTTGGTAGTAGATGAAGCACATCGCCTAAATGAGAAATCGGGTATGTTTCAGAACTTAGGAGAAAATCAAATCAAAGAAATTATTCATGCTGCAGCTTGTTCTGTTTTCTTTATTGATGAAGACCAAAAAGTAACCATGAAAGATATTGGTTCAAAGGATGAAATTAAAAAACAAGCAAAACTTTTAAATGCAGAAGTGATTGAAATGGAACTAAGTTCACAGTTTCGTTGCAATGGCTCTGATGCCTATTTAGCCTTTTTAGATAATCTTTTACAAATACGAGAAACAGCAAATACCGATTTAAAAGAAATTAACTACGAGTTTAAAGTATGCGACACTCCCGCTGAACTACAAAAAATAATTTTTGAAAAGAACAAAGAAAAAAACAGTGCACGTTTAGTAGCAGGATATTGCTGGGATTGGAAAAGTCAAAAAGACAACAATGCTATGGACATTGAATTCCCTGAATATAAATTTGCCATGAAATGGAATTTAGCGCTCGATAGTATGTTATGGATTATGAAACCAAATTCTGTAAATGAAATTGGGTGTATTCATACCTGCCAAGGATTAGAATTAGACTATGTAGGAGTAATTATTGGCGAAGATTTAATAGTGCGTAATGGAATTGTATTAGTTGACCCAGCTAAACGCTCACGCATGGATTCCTCTATTAAAGGCTATAAAAAACTATTAAAAGAAAATCCTGAAAAAGCAAAAGACTTAATACGTAAAATCATTAAAAACACCTACAGAACATTGATGACCAGAGGAATGAAAGGATGTTATGTTTGGTGTGTTGATAAAGAGACTAATGAGTGGTTGAAAAAGAATTTATAAAAAATTATGTTTTATATCAACACAGTCAGGTTCAACCTGACTAATAAACTATAAATAATAATTAATTCACAGACAAATGAAACATATTGAAGTTGTAGCAGCAA
>Ga0208626_1000348_pt1 | contig 16329 bp, 14 predicted proteins | sample LakWasMet10_HOW4_2_FD_183860 | JGI IMG/M metagenome (GOLD analysis project Ga0208626, IMG submission 183860) | Freshwater sediment methanotrophic microbial communities from Lake Washington under simulated oxygen tension - Sediment Metagenome... | ecosystem: Environmental > Aquatic > Freshwater >... | reverse complement strand
AACTGATACAGGCGCATTGATTGTAAATGCAGCGCCTGCTTGATATGTTTCTAAAAAAGGTGGATTTGGACTTTTGCCCAGTTTTGTGGTGACATAGGTCTCATCATCTTCGATAAGATCCTCATAGGCTTGTGAGCTCAGAAGCGACTGGATTCTTGAAGCTTGCAAGGACGCGCTTGCCGCAATTCCCATGCAGCTGTATCCCATCGCCACAATTACAATCACCCAGCATTTTCGCATAGACATAAAACCGACTACCGATTAGAAGAGCTGTTAGCCCCCGATTTTGCAGGCTTTAAAAAAAGGGGCATCGACGACCCAGAAGATTGATATTTCAGCCATCTATCATGACTTGAAAGAGCCCTCCCCTACGGTTTGCGGGATAATGCAGCGCGCTTCATCTTGGCCACTTGTTGCTTGCATAGAGGCATCTTGGGGCCCAGCAAGCGAATTTGATTCCACTTTAAATCCAGGGTATTCAGTCAGCAACTCCAGTATTACCGTTTCACAAGCCCCGCAGCCTGCACTAGCGCCAGTCATTCTCGAAATTCTTTCCAGATTGTCGACCCCACTATCGATAAGCTTGATGATTTGCTGTTTAGTCGTTCCGCTGCAGTGACAAATCACGCCATTTTTTCTGTCCGGATGGTCTGAATTGATCGTGTTCATCGGCATTTTAGGCAAGCGCCTGCATCTGAGCCAACAGCCAATCCGTCCAGGCCGAAAAGTTTTCGCCTCGGGTCGATGACAGCCGGATGATCTGGATATCCGGATTGACCCGACGCGCGTAATCGATACAGCGCTCGATGTCGAAATCGACATACGGTAACAAATCGGTTTTGTTGATCAGCATCAGGTCGGCCGCATGGAACATGTCCGGATATTTCAGCGGCTTGTCGTCGCCTTCGGTCACCGACAGCACCACGACCTTGTGCGCCTCGCCCAAATCGAACGAGGACGGGCAGACCAGATTGCCGACGTTTTCGATCGCGAGCAGGCTGTTGTCCTTGACGCCCAGATCCATCACCGCATGGCCGATGCCGTGCGCATCGAGATGGCAGGCGCGGCCGGTGTTGATCTGCACCGCCGGCGTGCCGGTGGCGCGGATGCGGTCGGCGTCGTGTTCGGTCTGCTGGTCGCCTTCGATCACCGCGATCGGCACCCGGCCTTGCAAGGCCTTGATCGTTTCGACCAGCAGGGTCGTCTTGCCGGCGCCGGGACTCGACACCAGGTTCAACACGAAAATATTGTGTTCCTTGAAGTACGCCCGGTTTTGCATCGCGTACGCATTGTTCTTGCCGAGCAATTCCTGCTCGATCCTGACCAGGCGACCGGCGTCTGGCTCGTCATGGCTATGGTCATGTTGATGGTGGTGACCCTGGCTCAACACGAAGCGATGGGCCTGTTTGGGCTCGGTGGAGCCGCAACCGCATATTCCGCACATAATCTATCCGCTACTAAATGACTATCAAATCTTTAATCTTCATCTCCGCGCCCTGGACGACGTCCACATAAGGGCAGCCGCACTCGGCGCAGGGATCGTATAACGTTTCGATGACCGACTGGCGTCCGCATTGCCGGCAACGACCGATACCGTTCGCTTCGGTAATCACCAGTTCCGCGCCATCGGCCAGCGAGCCTTTCATCGCCACATCGAAACCGAAGCGCAACGCGTCCGGCTCGACGCAGGACAGTTTGCCGATTTCCAGAGTCACCCGCGTGACTCTGGTAAAGTTCTGGCTCCGCGCGTGGGTTTCGAGAATTTCGCGCACGTTTTCGAGCAATGAAAGTTCATGCATGGCGACTTGTCCAAAATAAAACCCCTCGTGGGAGCGACGCCCACGTCGCGATTGAAGCCTCCAGTCGCGACGTGGGCGTCGCTCCCACCGCATCGTTTTTACGATGCCGACATTTCCATGCAGCCATGAAACCTTGCAACGGCTCCCGTCCGATCCCGCCAGACCGCAACATCGGTATGGCTCAACAAACTCAAGGCAAACCGGCAAGCCTGTTGCAGATTTTTCCCGGCATTTTCGCTGAGACCCTCGCCGAGTTCGAATGATTCGCCCTTGATGCCAAGCAAAAAACACGGAGGCGGCGGCTGTTTTTTGATCGACCGGTAAACCGCCATCACCGCCGCGGGACTCATCGCATGGGTCGTATAACTGTTATCCTGCGCCGGTTCAAGCTCGGTCAATTCGAAAGACCCGTCGCAGCGGACCGAAGCGTCGACAAACAGAACAAGCTTTCGATCTTCCAGGTCCAGCGCGTGCTCGATCTGCAATTGAAAATCGGTCAGCAGCTCGATATTGCTCAAATCGCCATGCGCCTCGACGTATTCCAACAGCAGCGGTCCGAGCGCGTCATCGCCCCTACTCAAATTGCCGCAGGCCAGGAGCAAAACAGGCTTAGACATGCCGGTCGATGGTGCCGTCATTGTGTTTGACCAGTTTGTCGACCAGCCGGCCTTCGGCATCGACCAGCTCAAGCTGGAGCGGCATCTTGCCGACCGCATGGGTCGCGCAGGATAGGCACGGATCGTAGGCGCGTATCGCGACTTCCAGGTTGTTCAACAGCGGCTCGGTCAGCTCGCGCCCGGACAAATAGGTTGCCGCCACCTGCCGCACCGACTCGTTCATCGCCATGTTGTTGCTGGTGGTCGAGACGATCAGATTGGCCTTGGTCACGATGTCGTTTTCATCGACCCGGTAGTGGTGGAACAGCGTGCCGCGCGGCGCCTCGATCACGCCGATGCCCTCGAAGCGCTTTTCGCCCTGGACGACCAGGTCGTGGCCGATGATGTCCGGGTCGTGCAGCAATAGCTTGATGCTTTCGGCGCAATGCAAAAGTTCGATCAGCCGCGCCCAGTGGAACGCCAGCGTGCTGTGCACCATCGCCTCGCCGCCGTGCGCCTTGAATTCCAGGCGGGCCGCCTCGGCCAGCGGCGTATCGATGAAGTCGCAGTTGTTGACCCGCGCCAGGGGGCCGACACGGTACCAGCCGTTTTCCTTGCCGAGCGACAGCAGATAGGGAAACTTCATATACGACCAGGAGCGGACTTCCTCGTGAATCGCCTCGTTATAACGGCAATAATCGAAATGGTCCAGAAGCGTTTCGCCAAGATCATTCTTCGCGCGGATGCCGCCGTGGTAAAGCTCCAGCGCGCCGCTGGGCTGGATCAGGCCCAGGTAATTGCTGCGTATCGTCGCGAACTCGTCGTAATAAGGCAAGCTGGAACAATGCACTTTTTTGATCAGCGCGACCGAATCTTCCGCCCACTTGATCATCTGATCGACATCTTCCAACAGGTAATCGCGCTCGGCCTGGCTCAACGCCTTGTTCATGCCGCCGGCGATCGCGCCGGTACCGTGGATGCGCTTGCCTGACACCATCCGTATCACTTCCTGCCCGTACTTGCGCAGCTTGACGCCTTGCAGGCCGATGTCCGGATAAGCGTTCAAGACCGCGATGATGTTGCGCTTGCCGATGTCGCTTTCGAAGCCGAACAGCAGGTCAGGGCTGGAAAGATGAAAGAAATGCAGCGCATGCGATTGCAGGACCTGGCCGAAGTGCAGGAGGCGCCTTAACTTGGTCGCGCTCGGCGTCAGATTTTCGGGATCGACGCCGACCAGCTGGTCGATCGCCTTCGCGGCCGCCAGATGGTGGCTGACCGGGCAGATGCCGCACAAGCGCTGCACCAGCACCGGTAACTCCCAGTAGGGCCGCCCCTGGATGAAGCGCTCGAAACCGCGGAATTCGACAATATGCAGCCGCGCCTGCTTGACCTGGTTGTTTTCGTCGAGCAACAAGGTGACCTTGCCGTGACCTTCGACGCGCGAGACCGGATCGACGACAACGCGTTTCAGGTTTTCGCTGTTCTTGGCGGTTTCTAAATGTTCGTACATGTTTTGCCTTCGTCTAAATTCTTTGTTTTCGCATCGTTCCCACGCTCAGCGTCACTGCCATTAAGTTAAGGCTGGCCAGTCCCTTCTCCCTCCGGGAGAAGGCTAGGATGAGGGGATCAAAATAAAGCATTTTTCCTTATTTTATTCCCCTCACCCCGACCCTCTCCCGAAGGGAGAGGGAGATAACTGCCTTAACTTAATGGCAGTGACGCAGAGCATGGGAACTATCGAACTATCAATCATAATGCACCAATTCATAAGGCAACGACGGCTCCCGCCCTTCCAGCAAATCGGTCAAAAATTTCCAAAACACATCCGCCGACGGCGGGCAGCCGGGCAGGAAATAATCGATCTTGACCACTTCATGCACCGGACGCACCTTGTCCAGCAACAACGGCAACTCGGGATCGCTCGGAATCTGCGGATTCTCGACGCCGATGCCGTCGAGATAGGCTTCCTTCAGGCACTCTTCCAGCGGGATGAAGTTGCGCAGGGCCGGCAGGCCGCCGTTGATCGCGCAGGCGCCGACCGCGACCAGGATCTTGCAGTTCTTGCGGAATTCGCGCAGCACGTGCACGTTTTCGGAATTGCAGACGCCGCCTTCGATCAGGCCGATGTCGCAATGCGTGCAGTGCTCGATGTCGGTGATCGGCGAGCGGTCGAATTCGACCGCTTCGGCCAGTTGCAGCATGCGCTCGTCGATGTCGAGGAAGGACATGTGGCAGCCGAAGCAGCCCGCCAGCGAGGTGGTGGCGACGCGGACTTTTCTATTAGCCATGTTCGCCTCCTTTACCTGCGACGGCCAGGGATGGCGGGAGTGCCGAGCTCGGAAGGGAACCGGACTCGGCCTCCAAACTGACTTCATCGATCTCTCGATGGTCGTACACCCGCTCGCCGATCGGCACCGTGTAGCCGGTGCGCTTGATCAGGATCGCGCCGGTCGGGCAGATAGTGGCGGCCTGATCGTTCACGTCGAGATCGGTGTCTTGCAACAGGCCGCTTTCGGCGTTCACGATCAGATGCTTGTTGATGCCGCGGCCGCTGATCGCGAACACATCCTTGCCGTCTTTCTCCCGGCTCGCGCGCACGCACAATGTGCAGAAGATGCAGCGGTTGTGATCGATCAACACGTCCGGGTGCGAGGCGTCCATTTTCCGCTGCGCGTAAAAATGCGGAAAATGATTGTCGAGCATGTTCAGATGATAGGCGACCGCCTGCAACTGGCAGTTGCCGGTTTTTTCGCAGCCGGGACAGAGATGATTGCCTTCGACGAACAGCATCTGGGTGATCCGGCGCCGGTCGGCGTTAAGTTCCTGGCTGTCATTCAAAATATCCTGGCCTTCGGCCGCCGGGAAGGTGCAGGCCGAGCAGATCCGGCCGTTGACCCTGACGTTGCACAGCTTGCAGCTGCCGTGCGGCGTATAGCCCGGATGGTGGCAGAGATGCGGAATATAGACGCCCGCCGCGGTCGCGGCCTCCATGATGGTTTGCCCCTCGGTGAAAGGGATGGCCTTGCCGTCTATCGTGATCGTTTTACTCATGTTCTGCCGCCGTTTGTTGCAAATGCGCCGCCGCATCGTTCCGGTTCGCCATGCGCCGCGCGGTTTCCAGCGCGCCGTCGAGATCGAAGCCCGGTTCGAAACTGATCTTCTTCAAGCGGCTTTGATAAAGCTCGGGATAGCGCTCCAACGTCGTCAACACCGGATTCGCGGCCGTTTGCCCGAGGCCGCAATGGCTGTTGGTCTTGATCAGGCGGCAGATCTCCTCCAGCGCGACCACGTCGCCGGCCGAGCCGTGGCCGTCCGTGATCTTGTCGAGTTGGTTCCTGAGCAGCGAGGTGCCGACCCGGCACGGCGTACAGAAGCCGCAGCTTTCGTGCGCGAAGAAATGGGTGAAATTGTGCGCGATGGCGATAATGTCGCGGCTGTGGTCAAAGACGATGAACGAGCCGCCGGTCGCCAGGTCTTCGAACGCCAGCATGCGGTCGAATTCCCGGTCGGAAATGAAGGTGCCGGAAGGCCCGCCGACCTGTACGCCAAACACGTCACTTGCGCCGCAGTCGGCCAGAATGGTGCGGACCGTCGTGCCGAACGGGTATTCGTAAATGCCGGGTTTGGTGCAATCGCCGCTGATGCTCAAAATCTTGCTGCCTGGCGACTTTTCGGTGCCGCTGGCGGCAAACCAGTCGCCGCCGTGGACCGCGATCGCGGACGCCGCAAAGAAAGTTTCGACGTTGTTCACGACCGTCGGACTTCCGAGATAGCCGCTGGTAACCGGATACGGCGGGCGGTTGCGCGGGATGCCGCTTTTGCCTTCCAGCGATTCGATCAGGGCCGATTCCTCGCCGCAAATATAGGCGCCGGCGCCGAGGCGGATTTCGATGTCGAAATCGACTGCCCCGCCCAAAATTCCCGCCCCGAGCAGCCCCGCCGCGCGCCTCTCTGCCAGAATCGCTTGCAGTTTGTCGTAAAGATGCAGATATTCGCCGCGCAGATACAAAAAACCCTGCCGCGCGCCGATGATCGCAGCGCACAGGGCCATGCCCTCGAACACCTGATCCGCGAACGCATTCAGCAGCACCCGGTCCTTGAAGGTGCCGGGCTCGCCCTCGTCCGCATTGCACACCACATAGCGTTCCGTTGCTTGTTCTTCGGCGCAGAAGCGCCATTTCATCGCGGTCTTGAAGCCCGCGCCGCCCCTGCCCCGCAGGCCCGACTTGTCGATTTCGGTCAGTGTTTCCTTGAAGCCTCTGGCGAGCGCCGCCTGCAATGCTTCGCCATGCGCAATCGGGCTGTTCAGCAACAAATCCGGCCTCCGGATATTATCATCGACATAAAAAAATTCGGCCGGCCAGTCCTCCAGCGGAATTTCCCCGTTTATCAGTTCGGCGATCCGGTCGATCCGGCTCCGGTCGAGGCGGGTCAAGGCGTGGCCGTTGACCAGCCCGGCCGGTCCCTGGTCGCACATGCCGGAGCAGGAGGTGTTATCCAGACTCACCACGCCGTCGTCTCGGACCTCGCCGGCCGCGACATTCAATTTATCGGCCAGGTAAGCCATCAACGCCTGCTTGCCCAGCATATGGTCGGTGATCGAATCGCTGATCAGCAATTCGTAACGCCCCTTGGGGGTGAGCGAAAAAAAGCTGTAGAATTCGGTCGCATCGATGATCCGGGTGCGCGGGATGCTTAAGGCTTCGGCCAGCCGTTCGACCGCATCAAGCGGAATGTGATGGTAGCGCGCCTGTACCGCTCTCAACATTTCCAACAAGTGCGTCGGCCGGAAATCGTGTTTTGCTGCAAGACTCTGAATGAACTGTCGCATGGGGTCCGCCTGGCTGGGTCTGATTTTATAACGGCTATTTATTTTTTATCCAAGATCGCGGTTAAATAGTATTAATATCCGGTTATTAGTTCAACAGGTTTCAAAATTATTAGCGAACATCTCGTCATCACGATTACAGGCTATGTCCAGGGCGTGGGCATGCGGCCGTTTGTCGCCCGCCTTGCGGGGCAGTGCCGGCAAAACGGCTGGGTCGCCAATACCGCCGAGGGACTCGCGATTGCGCTCGAAGGCGAACCCGTCTTGCAGCAACAATTTCTTGACCGCCTGCAAAGCCGGTTACCGCCTCTGGCCCGCATCGTCTCGCTGAAAGTCGACAGGCAGCCTGCGGCCCATTACCCTGATTTTCGGATCAAAGCCAGCACCGTCGAAGGCGGAAAATCGGCCTTCGTCCTGCCCGACATCGCGGCCTGCGCGGCGTGCGTCACCGATATATTCAACCCCGACAGCCGCTTTTACCGCTATCCCTTCACCAGCTGCACCGACTGCGGCCCGCGTTACAGCATCATGCAGAGCCTGCCTTACGACCGGGAGCGCACGACGATGGCCGGCTTCGTGATGTGCGCGGACTGCGAACGCGATTACCGGTCCGCCGGCAACCGGCGCTTCCACGCGCAAACGCTCGCCTGCCCGAACTGCGGGCCGGTCCTGAACCTGCTCGACCCGGCCGGCAAGCGCCTGGCCGAACGCGATGACGCCTTGCTCGCCGCAAACCAATATTTGCGGAAAGGAAAGATTGTCGCGGTCAAGGGCATCGGCGGCTTTCAGCTCTGGGTCGATGCGGCCAACCAGGCCGCGATCGAACGCCTGCGGGTCAAAAAACACCGACCGCAAAAACCGTTTGCGCTGATGGTCACCGATTTGGCGGCCGCCCAGGAACTGTGTTCGATCAACGATCTCGAACGGCAGGCGCTGACTTCCACCGCCGCGCCGATCGTGCTGCTGAAACGGCGCGCAAGCGCACCGGTCGCCGATGCGGTCGCGCCCGGCACCGACCTGCTGGGGGTGATGGCGTCCTATGCGCCCTTGCATCACTTGCTGCTGCGCGAATTCGGCGCAGCGGTCGTCGCGACCAGCGGCAACCGCCAGAACGAGCCGATCTGTATCGACAACGACCAGGCGATGGACCGGCTGGCGGATATTGCCGATGTGTTTCTGACACACGACCGGCCCATCCTGCGTCCTTTGGACGATTCGATCGTCCGGCTGATCGGCGGTCAAATGACCGTGCTGCGCCGCGCCCGCGGCTACGCGCCCCTGCCCGTACTGCTGCAAAAGCCGCTGCCCGATGCGTTGGCGGTCGGCGGCCATCTTAAAAATACGGTCGCGGTCTGCCACGACCGGCAAATGATCCTGAGCCCGCATATCGGCGATCTCGATTGCGCGGCCTCACAGCAGCAATTCGAGGCGGCATTGACCGATCTTCGGCAGTTTTACCGGATCAAGCCGGAAAGATCGATGCGCGACCTGCACGAGGGCTACGGCAGCAGCCAGTTTGCGATGCGGGAATGGCAGACGGCAACCGGGAAAGTGCAGCATCACTACGCGCACATCCTCGCCTGCATGGCCGAGCACGGGCTGGAGCCGCCCTTGCTCGGCGTGGCCTGGGACGGCAACGGCCTCGGCGATGACGGCACGCTGTGGGGCGGCGAGTTCCTCAGGATTCACGGCCACGGCTTCGAGCGTTATGCGCATCTCAAGACTTTTTCGCTGCCCGGCGGCGGCAAGGCGATCGAGGAGCCGAGGCGCGCCGCGCTGGGCCTGCTGCACGAAATGTACGGGGAGCGCGTCTTCGACCTGAACTTCCTGCCTTTTTCCGCATCGGAATTACAGCTTCTGCGCCCCGCCCTGGCGAAACGGATCCACTGTCCGCGCACCACCAGCGCGGGCCGCCTGTTCGATGCGGCCGCGAGCCTCTTGGGGCTTTGCCAGGTCAACCAATACGAGGGACAGGCGGCGATGGCGCTGGAAAGCTGCGCCTCCCGGAGCGACTCCGACGCCGCTTACCCCTTCCGGATCATCGACAGCGAGCCTTTGGTGATCGACTGGCAAGAGGCGATCGAAGCACTTTTAACCGACATACCGGACCGTGATGCTGAATTGATCGCGAAAAAATTCCATAATACGCTGGCGGAGATGATCCTGGCGGTCGCGGAACGCGCCGGCGAGAAGACCCTCGTGCTGAGCGGCGGCTGTTTCCAGAACGCCTGTCTGGTGGAGGCCGCCGTAAAACGCTTAAAAACCGCCGGCTTCGAGGTGTTCCGGCATCAAAACATACCCCCAAACGACGGCGGCCTGGCGCTCGGGCAGCTGTATGCGACGAAATATATCGGATAAATCTATGTGCCTAGCCGTTCCCGGACGCATCATCAGTCTTTCAAACACAAGCGATCCCCTGGCGCGTACCGGCCGGATCGATTTTGCCGGCGTTAGCCGGGAGATCAGCCTCGCCTACGTGCCGGAGGCGACCGTCGGCGATTACGTGATCGTGCATGCGGGCTTCGCGCTGTCGGTGCTGGATCAAGAGGAAGCCCGCGCCAGCCTTCAGGCTTTTCGGGAGCTGGACGCGGCGGGCGAAGACATATGAAATATCTGCAAGAATACCGCGACCCCATCACCGCGAAGAAACTGGTCTCGGCGATCAAGGCCGCCGCGACTCGGCCCTGGAAGATCATGGAAGTCTGCGGCGGCCAGACCCATAGCGCGCTGAAGTACGGCATCGACCAGTTGCTGGACGGCGCGATCGAACTGATCCACGGCCCCGGCTGCCCGGTCTGCGTGACGCCGATCGAATACATCGACAAGGCGCTGGCGATTGCCCAAGTGCCGGGGGTGATATTCTGCTCCTTCGGCGACATGCTGCGCGTGCCCGGCTCGAATAGCGATCTTTTGGGCCTGAAGGCGCAAGGAGCCGATATACGGATCGTCTACTCGCCGCTCGATGCGCTGACCCTGGCGCAACAAAACCCGGACCGCCAAGTGGTGTTTTTCGGGGTCGGCTTCGAAACCACCGCCCCGGCCACCGCGTTGGCGGCTCATCAGGCGAGACAACTGGCCCTCGAAAACTTCACCTTGCTGGTCTGCCACGTGCGCGTGCCGCCGGTGATCGAAGCGCTGCTGAACTCACCCAGCAACAAGGTGCAGGGCTTTCTCGGCGCCGGGCATGTGTGTTCGATCATGGGCACCCACGAATATCTGCCACTTGCCAAGCGCTACCGGATTCCGATCGTGATCACCGGTTTCGAGCCGGTCGATCTCTTGCAAGGGCTCTATATGACCGTCAAGCAACTCGAAGCAGGCCGCTTTGAAGTCGAAAACGCATACAGCCGGGTCGTGAAAGCACAAGGCAACCTGCCGGCCCAACAGTTGCTGCTGAAGGTATTCGCTACGGTCGACCGAAGCTGGCGCGGGCTCGGCGCGATCGCGGGCAGCGGCCTGGCGTTAACCGCCGACTACGACGCCTGGAGCGCCGAACGGCGCTTTAAGGTAGCGAATATAACCACCCAGGAATCCGCCCTCTGCCGCAGCGGAGAGGTATTGCAAGGCCTGATCAAGCCTACCCAATGCCCCGAGTTCGGCGTCCGCTGCACCCCCGAAAAGCCGCTGGGGGCGACCATGGTTTCTTCCGAAGGCGCCTGCGCCGCCTATTTCCATTACCGCGTGCATTCTCATGTCTGACCCGGAACTGAACTGCCCTCTGCCGCTGCCATACGACAAGATCGTGCTCGCGCACGGCGGGGGCGGCCGCCTGATGCGGCAACTGCTGGACAACCTGATCCAGCCGGCTTTCAGCAATCCGCTGCTGGACCAGAAACACGACAGCGCGGTATTCGACATCAACGGCGCGAAACTCGCCTTCACGACCGACTCCTATGTCGTGAAGCCGCTGTTTTTTCCCGGCGGCGACATCGGCAAGCTGGCCGTGTGCGGCACCTTGAACGACCTGGCGATGAGCGGCGCTAAGCCTTTGTATCTGAGTTGCGCGCTGATCATCGAGGAAGGCTTCCCTATCGCGGACCTGGAACGTATCGTGCAATCGATGCGGCGCACGGCCGATGCGGCGGGCGTGTTGATCGTGACCGGCGACACCAAGGTCGTCGACAAGGGCAAAGGCGACGGCGTCTTCATCAATACCGCGGGCATCGGCCTGATCGGCGCCAGCACCGAGAGCAATCCCCTCCGCATTCAGGCGGGCGACAGCATCATCCTGAACGGTGACCTAGGCCGGCACGGCATCGCGGTGATGCTGGAACGCGAGGGTTTGAATTTTGCGCACGAAATCGAGAGCGATTGCGCCGATCTTTCAGGACTGGTCGGCGACTTGCTCGCGGCCGGGATCGACATCCATTGCCTGCGCGACCTGACCCGCGGCGGCCTGGCGGCCGCGTTGATCGAGCTGGCCGCTACCGCAGGGCAGCACATCGAAATCAGGGAAGCCGCGTTGCCGGTTGACAGTCACGTCAAAAGCGCCTGCGAGATACTGGGTTTCGACCCGGTCTATATCGCGAACGAAGGCGCGTTTATTGCATTCGTCCCCGAAGAACAGACCGAGCATGCCATATCCCTTTTGCGGCGGCACCCGCTCGGCCGGCAGGCTGGCCGGATAGGCCAGGTCAAGGCGGCGCATCCCCGCGGCACGGTCACGCTCGAAAACGTGATGGGCGTCAGCCGGGTTCTGGATTTATTCAGCGGCGAGCAACTGCCGCGGATTTGTTAATCACATAAAAATCAATTTAGACCAATAGCTTGCCGATCGACGGAGGCAAAATCAGCCGAGTAGGGTCCATAGATTTTTTTTTGATTTTAAGCATTCAATAAATTAACCAAATATATTATTGATAGTTTAGAACCCAGAAATGACTATCATGAACACCCTGGAAAAACCCAAAAGCCTCTATCGTACAAGCTCAACAGCCATTTGTGTCGCCTGCCAAATTCTGTTTTCCCAAGGCATTGCCGCGGCTTCCTATACGGGCTCCGATTCCTTTGACCGCAGCGAGCAAACCATGCTCTCTCGTTTTCCCATAGGATTAGACCCCCATCCCACCACGGAGTGCAAGACAATAAACCCCGCCACACTCCACCCGTACAAAACATACACTTTCAAAACCGATGATTCCGGGCAACTGACGGCAAGCTTTGACCCAGCAGACGACTGTAACAAACTTCTCTATGTCTCCTTTCATGAGGGCAGATTTGATCCGGCGAACCTCTGCGCCAACTTTATCTGGACTTTTGGAGACAACAAGAAATTTACCGGCCAAACTTTCGCCGTCCCCCCTTCCAGTGAAATGACCATGGTCGTCAATAGACTGGTGCCTACACCCTATGTGTCCTGCAAGCCGTTTACCTGGACATTGGATGGAGCCAATGCGCCAGCAACCACTGGATTATGGATCAGCAAACTGTCCATCAAAGACAATGAAGGATCGGAAGACTCATGGCAGGCAACGTTTATCTATAATGCCGACCGCAGTGCGGGCGATATCTTTAACCCGCAAACTCAAAACTTCAAGGTTGCCGTAGGCGGCAGCAACATTAGCATAGCGGCCGGTAAACTGATCGGCGATGCCAAGGGCTTTAGCTACAAAAGCCCAAAAAACGAAACCCCTGTCGTCAGCATTAAGGGCAACCCGTCAAAACAAACCCTGAATATCAAGGTCAGCAAAACGGACGTTGGCAACATGGGATCGGACATAACGACGTCTGTGAGGTTGGGCGAAGTTCTCAACCAATTTACGGCGCCCTTGACAAACGGCAAATATAAATCCGTAGCCAATCCTTTAAGCGACAGCTTTGTTGTTGTCAGCGGCAAATTACGCAACAAGGAGGGGGAAAATGGCACGCTCAAGGCCAGTTTTAAACTGGCATCCCCAAGCCTGATAAGTACATTGGAAAGTTGCAACGGTGATTGCAAGGCGGTTGTTAAGCTCAAGTTATATCGTAATGCCGAGACAGCCCCGTTTGTTGATGAAGACTTAACAGATTGGCTGAGCGTCAGTGAAAAAACGCAAAAAGATAGCAAAAGCTATTCCATTAACAAAAATCCGGCAAAAAACAAGTTGACGGCTTTCCGCTACACCAGCAGCAATGGCTCGCTGAGCCTGGGCCTGGATAAATTGGCGCTGCCATTTGCTTTAAGAGAAGAAAAACTGGGTGTAGAGCTTACGATCGGGGAAAACACATACAAAACTTTTGTCACCTTATTTGCCAAGGACGATAAATTTTCAAGCTACAGCACCACCTTCTGAAACTCAAAAATCAGGGTGAATGAAGCATTGACGACGGCTGCAATTGTGGGAAAAACTTGAACTCAAACAACCACGACGCAGGTTTATAAAACGTTTAAACCCGTAAAATCAAGTGCTTTTTGATAATTAATTTCATCATTTTTGGACCTTTTTTAGCCATGCGCTTTCCAATGGTCATCCTTTATCTCAAACCATTGGGAGGCAGCCATGAACATTTTCAATGATGCGATCGAAACGCACATTCAATGGAACATGCGGCTAAAACGCCACATAGAAGAAGGCATCATCCAGGACCTGAAAAAGGTAGCGGATTGCCATGTTTGTGACCTCGGACACTGGATTTACGGCGATGGCGTGCAATATAACTATTTGCCCTCCTTTGAATCGATGTGCTCCGCACATGAACACTTCCACCGCATCGCGGGGGAAGTGGTTTACCACAGCAACGCCAATAACAAAGAGAAAGCCAGATCATTACTGGCAGCAAACGGTGCCTTTTCTCAAAGCTCCTCCAAACTGATCAAGGCGCTAATGAACTGCAGCAAAGACCTTTCCGATTCTGTAGTCGATGGAATAAGGAACAGGCGTAAAGTCAAGGACATATTACAAGCCAAGGAAAACAACCAGACGTTCTCGATTGAAGATCACTCGCCCGTATTAAATGCCATAAAGATCATGGCCGATCATCATATCGGAGCGGTAGCCGTCACCCATAAGGACTTTTTTCTCGGTATCTTTACCGAACGGGGTTATTTGCAGCATCTTATGTATCGAGGCGCGCCCAGCCTGGAAGCCCCTGTTTCGGAGATGCTTGATATCAATACCCTCTGTGTCGATCCAGGCGATTCTGTGGAGCAGTGCATGATATTGATGACTTCCACGCATACGCGCCATTTACCCGTTCTGGAAAATGGCAAATTGATTGGCATGATCAGCATCGGGGACGTCATAAAACAAGTTGTGTCGGAGGACAGCAGCACCATCTCTCAGCTAACGGATTACGTCCATAATCGTTATGGTGTTCAGTAGCGGAGCACAATAGCTTCACCTGAGATTCTATGGTTTTTATCAAGCTGCATTTTTAAGGCAGGCAATTTTCTGACCATCGAATCTGGCATCAGCTTGTTGCCAAAGCGAGAAAGCGATGCGTAATAATTTTCTGGCGAGGATCACCAGTGCCTGTGTGGCCGAGAATTCTCTGGCACGTAGTGCTTGGTAGTAGGGTTTCCACACGGCGGTTTTAGCGGCGGCCTGGGCACAGTTATAGAGCAACCGACGCAACTCGCCCGGCCCGCGTTTGGATAGACGCCGACGGCCACGCTTTTGCCCTGAATCACAGGCCCTGGGATCGAGCCCCACAAAAGCAACTACGGCATCGCTACGCGTTAACGGGACCCGATCAAACAAGACCGCAAGCTGTGCTGAGGTTTGCCGACCGATACCCGGGATACTTTCAAGACGCCGGGCCTGGGCTTTCAGTGTCGGCTGCAATGCCAAGAGGCCCTCCAGTTGCTGATCGATATACTTCAATAGCACGTCCAAAGCGGCCAAGGTGTCAATGAGAGGCGCTTCGAGCTCGTCCACGCTTCGCAAGGCTTTTTGCAGCGCTTGGCGATGCTTGACGACCGTCGCCCGGCGTCGTTGCAGTAGAGCCAATTGCTGTTGTATCGCCGAAGCCGGTTGGTAAGGATGCAAATGACTGCGTTCCGCCATGATAAAACGCCGAATCATTTGGGCGTCCACGCGATCCGTCTTGCCACGCCGGCCCAGGCCGAGCGCATAATGGCGCATATCCCGTGGGTTCAGCACATAGACGACTTTGCCCATCGATACCGCGCGGTCGGCTAGGCATTGATGATAGGTGCCAGTGGCTTCCAGGCCAATGTAACTCCCAGTCGGCAACGTGTGCAGCCAAGCATCAATCGCTTCCGCGGTATTGGCAACCGTGAATAGTCCTTGTTCCGAATCAATCACCAACTCGTCTTTGGCCACATCAACGCCAATGCATATTTCACTTGTCATACGTCCTCCATCTATCGAAAATAAGAGAGTCGGGGTGGTGCGTCTGCCGAGTAAGCTTGTGCACAAATCGGCGGTTTAACCGCTAGATTCTTCATCGACTCTGGAAGACGCGATGGGATGAATTCTCAGCGAGGTCTGTCTTAGCAGATACTTGTCGACGTCCCTCCATCCCGACACCCAAAGTCTCCCCGATTCTCTTAAGCTTTACCATACAAGCCTGTCGAAGCATGAGTGGCTTAACTTAAGCCTAAAAAGAGCAGATGGGGCCGCCAAAAATCCGTTCGCCCTGAGCCCAGTCGAAGGGTGAATGGATTTTTGGTGGCTCACCGAATGGGTGAACCAGCGGAATCCCGTTCATGCTTCGACTGAGCTCAGCACGAACGGGATTCCTCTGATTCAAATGTTCTTTTTAGATTAATAGATGAGGCAACTTTCCTCACCCCGCAAAATAAAAATCATCCGTGGGAGCGACGCCTACGTCGCGATTAAAGCCTCAAGTCGCGACGTAGGCGTCGCTCCCACCACACCACTCACCTATCGATTTTCATGGTAATGGCAGGTCCAAACGCCTGCCCCGGCGACACCCGAAACACAGCCCGATGCGCGAACCGGAATTTATCCGTCGGCGCGAAACGGTCTCACGACTGCCCCTCCGCGAAAAAACAACGGCATGCTGCTGTAAAGAGTCGCATCGTTTTTTGCTGTTTCACCTTGAATTCTATGACAAGCCTGTCGAACTTCCGACATTTACCGAAAGAGGAAATGAATCGCCAAACGCAACAACCCGCCAAGACGAGAGAAAGGAAAAACCG
>Ga0208626_1000343_pt1 | contig 16456 bp, 12 predicted proteins | sample LakWasMet10_HOW4_2_FD_183860 | JGI IMG/M metagenome (GOLD analysis project Ga0208626, IMG submission 183860) | Freshwater sediment methanotrophic microbial communities from Lake Washington under simulated oxygen tension - Sediment Metagenome... | ecosystem: Environmental > Aquatic > Freshwater >... | reverse complement strand
CCAGAAGAGAAATTACCCACATGTATATAAAAGAAGCGGCCATACCCATACCGGCAAGAATCACCAGCCAGGCAAACATTGGGTGAATTTTGGTTAGCCACCACGACAAAATATCAGCCATCAAAAAAGCATAAGGCATACCGACAGCAATACATTTAATTTTGGTAGTCGTCGTCTCGGCAAAACTAAAAATAACGCCGACAAACATAAAGATAAAACTGATGCCGAATAAATGGATATGAGAAACGCGAGTCAGTGACGCAAAAGTCGCGCCTTCATCTTGCTTGGCGTACTCTTTTAATTTTTCAAAATTTGATAAATCAGGTATGCCGGAAGCACTGGCGTTATGGCACATAACGCAACGTGTTTCGATGATTTTATCAATGCCATCGTCTTTATAGGCGTCCAGATCTGCACCATCTCTAGCCCATTGCATGATCGCAAAACCCTCTTGTTCAGGGGCATTTTCTTTCATGGAACCGTTTAATTTTTGCTCCAACACCGTACCTGAACGGTTGCCGTAATAGCTATACACAATATCATCAACTGATAGACCGAATTTGCCGTCGGCCATACCGTGAGTAAATAGAATTTGAATCAATGCAAACAAATAACCTACGCCCACGGTGCAAAGGTAGCCGGTAAACAATACTTTAACCGGAGTATCATGATCTTTTAACGGAGTGTATTTTGAGGTCATAGCGTTCACTCAGGGTGATTGGATATAAGAAAATGGCTTATTGTCTAAGCCTAGGCGGGCAGTTTACCATCAAACCACGTCAACTTAACGTGATTGCCTGTACAGTCAAAGGTAAATACAGCGTTTACATTTAACGACAGATAGTTCGACAATGCCTCGTATTTCCTCACTCTCATAATTGCTCTTTCGCTTATCGTGCTCAATATCATTTGGATTGGTTTCTTTCTTACTGCCTTCATTATCGCCTTGTTCAAACTATTGGTGCTGGGTGACAGCCATGTATTTGCCGACATCATGGCGGCTTTGTTCAGCCAGTCAAAAGCGGCATTTGAAATTGCCCTGGGGCTCACCGGCGTGTTGTCTTTATGGCTGGGCATCATGCGCATCGGCGAACAAAGCGGCTTTATCCGCTTACTGACCCGCGCCCTCACCCCATTATTTAGCCGTTTAATGCCGGAAGTGCCTAAAGATCATCCGGCCTTGGGCGCCATGATGATGAATATCTCCGCCAATGCGCTGGGCTTGGACAATGCCGCAACGCCGATGGGCATTAAGGCGATGCAGGAGTTACAAACACTCAATCCCACGCCGGAAACAGCCAGCAATGCGCAAATTTTGTTTTTGGTGATCAACACCTCCAGCGTCACCTTATTTCCGGTAACCATTTTCACCTACCGCGCCCAGCTGGGTGCAGCTAATCCCACTGATGTGTTCATCCCAATCTTGATTGCTACTTATTGCTCAACACTGGCGGGCTTATTAGCGGTTGCCGCTGTACAAAAAATCAATCTTTTAGACAAAGTGGTTTTGGCTTACTTAAGCGGAATCACCCTCGTGGTTGGCGGCCTGCTGAGCTATTTTTCCGGCTTGCCGCAACAGCAAATGCTTGAACAATCTGCCGCCGCCAGCAATATCATCCTATTTTCGTTGATCATCGCTTTTCTCATTGGTGCTATCAATAAAGGCATCAATGCTTACGAAGTGTTTATTGAAGGTGCCAAAGAAGGCTTTCAGACTGCCGTCAAACTAATCCCTTATCTGGTCGCCATGCTGGTAGCCATCGCGGTATTCCGAGCCAGCGGTGCGTTGGAAATGTTGGCTGACGGTGCTCGTCATGTTGTGCAACGTTTAGGCTTTGACGACCGCTTTATCGATGCGCTACCCACGGCCTTAATCAAACCCTTTAGCGGCAGCGGTGCCCGAGCCATGATGATAGATACTATGACTACACACGGCGCCGATTCATTTGCCGGTCGCTTGGTCTGCATCATTCAGGGCAGCACAGAAACCACTTTTTATGTGTTGGCGGTTTACTTCGGCGCGGTGGGCATCAAGCGTATTCGTCATGCGGCGACGTGTGGGATAATAGCCGACCTAGGCGGTATGATCGCCGCCGTTTTTATTACCTACGCCTTCTTTGGATAAATGCAAATACACCTTAAAACACTCGGCTGCCGCCTGAATGAGGCAGAATTGGAAACCTGGGCGCAAGCCTTTCAAAAACAAGGCCACCAAATTACCCGACAAGCTGAAAACGCCCATGTGGTCGTCATCAATTCTTGCGCCGTCACCCAGGATGCTGCCAGAAAATCGCGCCAAATGATCAGACGCATACACCGCGACAATCCCCAAGCCAAACTGGTCGTCAGTGGCTGTTATGCCACCCTCAACCAAGACGAAGCCGCGTCTTTACTGGGTGTGGATTTAGTGGTCAGCAACAAAGACAAAGACCAATTGGTCGAAACTACCTTAAGCCAATTAAACATGTCGACCATGCCCGCCATGTCGACCGAACCGGCGGAAATTTCCTTATTCACCCGCGGCAGGCAACGTGCGTTTGTAAAAGTCCAGGACGGTTGCCGCTATCGCTGCACGTTTTGCATCGTCACCGTCGCGCGCGGCGAAGAATCCAGCCGCCCTGTGCAAGCCGTAATTGATGAAATAAACGAACTGCACAACCAAGGCATTAACGAAGTAATTCTCACTGGTGTGCATTTGGGCGGCTATGGCAGTGACTTGGACAACACACTGTCAGATTTAATAAAAGCCATACTTGCCAACACCGATATTCCAAGACTGAGACTAGGCTCGCTTGAACCTTGGGAACTACCTGCCGACTTTTTTGAGTTATTCGACAATCCGCGCTTGATGCCGCATTTACATCTACCGCTGCAAAGCGGCTCGGATACTGTGTTGCGGCGTATGGCAAGACGTTGCAAAACCGAAGAATTTGCCGCCATCGTCAATCAATTAAGACAGCAGATTCCACACTTTAATATCACCACCGATATTATCGTCGGCTTTCCCGGTGAAACCGAACAGGAATGGCAAGACAGCTTTGACTTCATCAAACAAACCGGCTTTGGTCACATTCATATCTTTACCTACTCGCGCCGCGAAGGCACCAAAGCCGCCGGATTGCCCGACCAAATTCCGGAAGCGATTAAAAAACAACGCAGCCAACAACTGCATGAACTAGCCAACGAGATGAAGCAACAGTTTAACCAAGCCAACCTAGGACAGACTTTTCCTGTACTTTGGGAAGGCTACAGCGAGCCATTGCCTAACAATCAGCACAGGGTGTTCGGTTACACGCCCAATTATCTACGCGTTGCTAACATCATCCCGGACACCGAATCCGTTGAAAATAAAACCTTACTAACCACACTAAAAGTTAGCGATGAAAACTTTGTATTAGGTGAATTTGTCGGTTAACAATTGCAGAATCGAGTTGCCTACCAACAGTAGAGGCATTAGTAGGCAACCTGACCTGCAGCAGATAATTTGCGACACTTTAATCCAGCGCAAGCACTTCCAGAGCGACGTTGATCGCCAGCGTTGCGCAGATTCTTTGATAATTGAAGCGACGATGGTTTCTACCGCACCGATGAACACCTCTAACGGCCTCTACAAACTGATACGGTAAAATGGCGTTCTAGCTACGCCACTGTTCCTGCACCAGCCCCTGTTCCGCACAAAATACCCCACTGGTCAGCCCGTAAAATATGCCGTGTTCGACAATGCCTGGAATTGCATTCAGGCGGTCATTTAATGATTGATGATCCTGGTTCACATCAAAAATCACATCCAGAACCAAGCTGCCATGCGAGGTAACCGCTAACCCATCCTTACTGACATTGGCGCGCAGATTCGCCTGTCCACCAAGCTTAGTAATACTGCGTTGCACCAACTGCCAAGCAAACGGCATCACTTCTATGGGTATCGGAAAATTCTCGCCAATTTGGCTAACGCGCTTGCTGGCATCGATGAGCACCAAAAATTTATCACTGGCGTTGGCCAATAATTTCTCCCGCACCAAATCTGCGCCCCGCCCTTTTAATAATGTCAGATCAGTAGTCACCTCGTCGGCACCATCAACATAAAGATCCAGGTGATCGATATGCTCCAACGCCAACATCGGCAAACCTAACTGCTGAGCCTTAATCGTACTGACCACCGAGCTGGCTACCACCTGCATAGTTAAACCCTCATCAACTCGCCGTCTGGCGATAGCTTCGATGAAATAATTAGCGGTAGACCCCGTCCCCAAACCAACGACCATGCCATCATCCACCAGCCGTGCAGCATGCTCGGCAACAAGTTGTTTGTCATTCATGGGTAGCTCCTGGGGTTTGAAAGCGTGAAATTGAGAAGAGATTACAACACGAATTTAATGCGTTTGAGCCGCAGGGTACGCATTGCGTATATTCTTTGGCTCGGCTCGAGTTTGACTAATTGAAGTCATTTCCATACCATGCGGAATAGCTAAAAATAACGCTCTCGCAATAAATACCAGCTCGAGAATTAAATGTTAAGAGTTAGTTTACGAGGTTAATATATGAATACAGTAGAAAAAATTTATCAAGGTGTGCAAAGTTTTCCGGAGCCATTGGCTTTAGAAGTTTTGCATTTTGTCGAGTTTTTAAAATTTAAAAATCAATCATCAACAAACCAGGAATTGGATCAAAAAATCCAGCAGGGAATTGATCAAGCCAGTAGTGGCTTAAGGTTAACAATAGACGATGGTTACGCTGCTAAATTAAACCAAAGGGTTCAACAGCGTCTTCAGATAGCGGATGAATGAATACCAAATAATAATCACGCCGCAAGCTGATTTCGAATAATTCTATTAAGAAATTCCTCTTTTTTTGTTTCGCATTCCCAAATCACACAAACACGCCATCCTTGTTGGCGGAGCTCTTTTTCTGCTCGCTCATCTCTTTCCATGGTTCTTTGGAATTTTGTTACCCAAAATTCTCGATTGGATTCGGGTATCGTTGCGCGTTTACATCCCGGATGTTGATGCCAAAAACAGCCGTGAACGAAAATACAAAGATGATGTTTAGGCAAAACAATATCGGGTTTTCCGGGTAAGTCTTTCCGATGCAATCGGAAGCGGTATCCCATTTTATGCAGCATTCGCCTGACTCGAATTTCCGGTGAAGTGTTTTTCCCTTTGACTGCCGCCATATTGTTGGAACGTTGCTCGGCATTAAGCTTGTCCACCTAGAAAGAACCCAATTAGTTTGAAAAATCCAAACCTACACGAGACATTGTTGCACCGAATCGCTGAAGTAAATTGAGTGCGTATTGGTATTGGAGTTGGGCCACAACTCGTACGGTGTGATTTTTCATCGTTATGCGCTTATTTTTTGGATGTTGGCTGGGTCGCCAAATCTGCAATTCCTTGAGCTTAGGATCAAAAGTTCCAAGTTTTACTGCAATCATTTGCTCCCAAACGGCATTGGCATTTAGGTCTCCGTTACGATGAAAGGTAAAGGTATAAATTTCCTTGTCGATTTCAAGAAAAAGAAAAATATTGCGATTGGCTTCTTCAATTGCTTTTTGCTCACCAATTTTCGTTAATTCAACCGCAGTAAAAGGCATTGAATCTTTAACCCGACCAAATAATCCTGATGTTTTCTGACCTGGCACCAAGTCACAGGCCGGAGATAAGCATATCCAATATTCTTTTTCAGTATTACCCGAGTCCAGCTCCAATATGTGTCCAGTCGTCAAATGATAACCATCAACGGGTTTTGTGCTGTTATAACAATTGATGTGCTTATTAATCTTTTTTAACTCGGAATCAGTATTGGTTTTAGACTGTTTTTCAAGTACGTCAGTATCATCTTTAGTTTTAAGGTATTCGGTATTAATTTTAATTTTACAATGTTTTTCAATTACATCAGCAGTGTCTTGAGTGTTCAGGTGTAATGTAAGTTTGTCGGCAAACTTGCTAATATCTTTCCTCAACACATCGCCTAATGCTTCCCAATGTTTACTGACAGTATTGTTAATTACTTGTTGTTGAGCATGAGTCTTTGTTTCAAGCAATTTTATTAACCAACCAGCCTGTAGGTAATGATTTTCAAGAATTTCAGATTCGGCTAAAACGCCTCGGTCATCCATAAGAAACCGCATTTGGCTCATTAATAGCCTGTGTGGCTTTGGACACCATTCATGCAAGGCATCCAATAATTTGTCTGGGAGCGTATTGGGTTGGTGATGTTTATTGACTACTGTCACAAACAGGCAATCTGTTCTAATCCATTTGATGTTTTTTTCCGGTGAAGCTGTTGATACATGACCTAAATATTCTTTGGACAGCTTATCTTTTTCTTTTATGTCATTTTCTTTTTTCAATAACAACCATTTAATAATATCAATAGGTTTCAACATCACGCCTTTGGGGCGTTTTTTGTGCAAATCTATTATTTTTCGACCTTCTGGTTGCCGTAATAAATATTTACAACCATTTTCTTTTTGGGCGCGGTAATTCAGATATACCTGCTCAGTAATTTCATCGTTAAGTTTATCGAGAATATATTCATCCTCGACTTCCCAATCACCCAGCAGATTTTGTATCGTATCGTTTTCTTCGGATGACAAACTAAGGTTTTCATCAGCATAGGTCAAACCTAAGGCAATATCACGAACCACAGCCTCTATATCGCCGTTTGTGTAAACAATCACCATATTAAAATGCTTGTTACCAGCAAGTTTCCTAAGGATTTTTATGGCTTTTTCACCGGTATCATTGAGGTTGAAGTCCAATATCATTAAATCGCTGTGAATCAAATACGGTGCAATAATCTCATCACCTCTGAAAGGGATGTTGTTGCCGTCGTGTACATCAACCAGCCAAGGTTTTTCCCTATCACGACAAAACTGTAGAATTTCTTTTACTGTGGTCGCATTATCTGGCGTGCCGTTCCATGGACGATTTTCGTTTAATTCCTTTGCAATCATGCCATCTAAGGACGGAAATTCATCATCAATTACTACCACGGTGCGAATCGGATCTATATAAACTTCTTTAATCAAGTCACGATATTCGATTGGTTGTGCCGCGACAGCCTTACTCATATTTAGCTCCTTTAAAATCTATTATAAAGTTTGCGCCGGGTAGCTTTTTGAGATTCCCGTCTTGAATGTAATCAATGGTATGTCCGCCTACCGCTAAATTGGCTCGACATAGATAAAGCCCGACACCGCGCCCACCGCGAAGTTTGCGGGTAAAAAACAAGCTAAATAAATGTTTGAGATCATCTTCTTCGACTCCCGGGCCGTTATCGGCAATGATGACTTTGCCATCGGCAATATCCAAGAGTATTTTTTTGGGTTCGGCATCACTTTGGCTAACCCAATAGGCGGAATTGTTGACCAAATTGATAAACACCGGATAAAGTCGTGCGGGTTGTTCGTAAACGCTAAAACGTCTAAAGCTGGGCGTCGCTTCAAAGATAATTTTTCGATCTGCCAGATTGCCACCCATGAAACCTTGAATATAATCAATTAACTTATCGCCCGTCAGCCAAGTTTTAATTTTTTCACCAGACAATTTCAACGGAGATAAAAACCTTAACCTATCAGCCAAAGATTCATGGGCGGTTTTGACAGCGATATAGGCAGATGTGGCTTTAATGGATTCAGGCATTTCGCGCAATCCTCGAGAAATCGTCATATCCAGCCCTTCAATTTCATGACCGATAAACTCAACTGTAATGCCCAGTTGAGCCAGCGAATTCAAACGCTCAAGCTCCTGTTTTAATTCCGTTGACTCATCCAGAGTAAAACTGATGAGGGTTTCAACATCAATGCTTTCCTGAAGGCTTTTTAAAACTGAAATATAGGGTTCGAACACTTCGGCGTTTTTTCGATCCTGACGGTCACGTTCTCGGTCAAGTTCATCAAGTACTTGAGTCAACGAAATTCGTTGATGTTCCAGGTCTTCCATACGCGGCAACATTTCTAAATGATAAGCTTTGTTTCTTTCATCGGTTAGTTGGTTTATGCGTTGGAGTTCAGCATTGAGAATTTCCTTGGCTTCTTGGCTCCACTTGCGTAAGCGTTTGTGCAGAAAAGTGGCATTGCGGTTCAATTCGGAATAAGCGGTTTCGGAAGGGGATTTTGGCTTTAAAATTTCCAGTTTTTTAATCAGTGTATTGTTAAGCTGTAAGCACAGCTCAGAAATCTCCCGGCTGTCACGCCGATAATCTTTGAATGCCTCTTCCAGAGTGCCCAAGGTATTGGGTGGAGTTCCCAACGACAACTCTTTAACATTATTTTTTAAACTGCTGACGCGATCCCTTAGCGCAAGAATTTCTGCTTCATCATCAGGCAGCCCTGATTTTGCTTGTTCAGCGAATGTTTGAAGTTCATGCAGAATGTTGCTGAGCTTGGGTGAAAATTCCTGCAGGTTTCTGCGAAATTCCTTATGCTTGCGGGCTTTTACTTTTTTCTGTGCTTCTTCGGCTTTAGCTTTGCTATTATTTTCTTGTATTACTGGTAACTGATGCTGGCGAATTTCAGCAGAAGAACCAAAGTATCGGCGAGCGGCCGTCATAAGTATATTTTCAACTAAATATTTGAAAACTTTAGCTGCTTTGTTATCGATAATGCCTTCTCTGCCGGCTTTGTCCTTGAGATTTGGGTTACCTTCTCTTGTTAGGGCCACTCGACCAAAAGAGCCTTTTGTCACCCAAAATTCACGACCTGCATTTAAGGCGCGTCGTTTTTCGATTTCAAAAAAGTCATTATCTTCCCTGCCGTAAGGCATCACTCTGAGTCCATTTCTATAAACTAAAAATCCGCCGTATTTTTTAGATTGAATTTTTAATTTACTCCAAATTTCAGAGTGAAGAGTTGTGTTCGATTGCTCCCTCTCATATGAGCCTAATCGAATGTGAAACGCTCCAACTTTGTAGTCAGAACGAGTGGGAACCTTAAGATCTTTGGGAGGTAATATCTGAATTTCACCATCTAACCATTGCCCAAAAGCACGGACACGGCCTTTAAAAATACCCACTGTATCAACTGTGCCGTCAACGATGTGCTCCAATTCTTCGAGATTACGCAAATCGAACTCACGCTCATCGGAAATAATCGGCCTGCTTAGCAAACCCTCCCAGGCGGTGACTGAAAAATGAAAATCTTCGGCGGCATAACCTTCTTGGATTTCAGTCGGATCAACATACGGATCAGTAAAGTTCTGCAAAGTCTGAAATAATCGGTCTTTTGCTTGATTGGCGGTGCTTTCTTCGTCCAAAGCAACTCGGCTATTCAATTGCGCTTCTAGATCAAAAGAAATATTCCCGATTAAGAGCGCAGTGCCGTGAGTTGCTTTGTCGTTCCAAACAGGCCATTGCTGTAAATGCCGTGTTTCAAACGTTGTAGTGATCAATACCTGCTCAATAGCTTCTCGGGTTAGCGGTTTATTTTCGGCTTGTTCCACTTGGTCAAAACTTAACCAAGCAGCTTTGATACGTTGATCTCTCGTTGGATCGCGTCCATCACCGACTAAATTGCCCATCAGTCGGTCAAACATTATGGGCAATTGCTGTAATAATTCGTTTTTATCGAAAAAATCAATGATGGGGACTTCAATATCCTGAAGATAAAGAAATGGATTTTCAAATAAACGCCAATCAATTAAGGTGGCCACAAAGGGCTGATCGATTCTTTTTGAAATCAATAACAGTAAGGAGCCTAAATTGGCTGAGGATAAACGGCCTATGCCTTTTTGACCCTGTTTAGGACGAAACGGTAAACCATTACGGTCTGATTCCGGTGTTTCTGTACCCGAGGCTTTTGATTCCGTACCTACCACCAGCCACTTTTCGATAAAATCCGTTCGGCTCATGCCGTGGCCGTCATCGACTATGGCGGTAATAGGTACATCACCATCAAAAATATGCAGCGCTACTTCTCGTGCGTAAGCATCATAAGCGTTTTTCCACAACTCAGAGATTGCGGTCGGGCAGTCGGCAATCTGTTCACGGCCCAAATGGTCTATGGTTCTGGCTCGGGTTTTAAATGCTGCGGTTTCAATCATGGTGCTTCCTGCTTGTGTTTTTTGATTGCTAGTTATCAAGCTTAAAGTTTAGGCCTTCCGCAATAGTGCGTAGTAACACTTCACCGAGCTTTACCGGTACGGCATTACCGATTTGTTCTCCTGCGGCGATAAGCCCACCCTTAAACACGAACCAATCTGGAAAGGTTTGAAAACGGGCGGCCTGACGTAAGGTAATACCGTGATGTTCGGTTGGATGGACAAATCTGCCTTTGGAGGGATTAATACAGGCGGTAGTCATCGTCGGGCCGGGTTGTGTGGGATCAATTCTGCCGTAAACATCTTTATGTCCATTATGTTTTTCGTGACACGGCAAAACACGATTGGAGTCTCGACGACTGCCACCGTTTAACGGTGTAGATTTGAATACTTCAATCAAACCGGTAGAGTGATTCATGTGAATGTTATTTTCATCATCTTCAGAAACAGGTTTTTTAAACACATCAGACGCCTGCACCCACGGGTGCAACGATGGATTTTTTTCTATTTCTTTTGAGATGCCGTGCGTCGCTGCCGGCGGCCATGCTGAATTAAATTCAATATCGGATCTTATGCCCAGTATGAATACTCTTTTTCTTCTTTGCGGCAAACCATAATCCCTGGCGTCAAGAGTAATCGGCTGCATCAACAGGTATCCGGCTTTTTTTCCTTCTGCATAAAATGCATCTAAAAACTTCTTATGCCTAGACCACAATATCCCCGGCACATTTTCCATAAGAAATACTTTTGGTTTTAAGACGGCGACATATTCAAAATAACGCAGAATAAGCTTGTTCCTGGGGTCATCAATACCCGCGTCATTAATTCTATGCACTGAAAACCCCTGGCAAGGTGGGCCGCCTAAGACAATATCGCATACTGCTCCATCCATAAAGTGAGCACGCTTAATTTCTTCAGGCGCAAGTTCGAGTATGTTTTTTTGATATAGCTTTGTTGAATTGCCTTCGATCAGGTTTTGTCGGTATGTTGTACATGCATGGTTGTTTATTTCGATGGCTGCGGATACTTTAAAACCAACATTTTTTGCTGCCAAAGAAAATCCACCTGCTCCAGCAAATAAATCTATACAAGTCGGACTATTTTCCTTCATAAAAATTATTACTATTAATTACAAAACTCCTGAGAACCAATGGGTAAGCAAAAAGACGTTTACTAACTCTCTTGAGTGTCTTATTTTTTCAAATTCCCAATGAATCCAACTCATCCAACAATTGCAACGCCCGTTTAGGGTTACCGCGCAGTTGAGCTGCTAGAAAACGCTGTTTTGCTTCTTCTTCGGCTAGTACTTGAGTGGATAGTTCAAACATCAATTTGTTCAGGCTGATGTCTCGCACTTTTGCGATATTTTTGAGCCTTTCGGCCATGTCGTCGGGTAAGCGGATAGATAAAGTTGTCATGATCTTAGTAACCTCAATATTTGTTCCGGTGTAATAACGTCATACCCCAAACGTTTAAGTTCTGCATGGGCAAAATCCGACACATTATTTGTAATGATATAGGCTGCACCGGCAGCAATGGCCAGTTCCACCAAATGATTGTCTGCTTCGTCCTTTAAATTGGGCCGCCACAGGTAGCGTGCATCAATAGCTGTGCAGACTCGTGCAAAACCGTCCAAAAACTCCATTAGCGACACAGAAGTTTGTTTGCAGAGCGCCTGTATATTTTCCCGATTCAGTAAATCCTGGTACTCAAGGTAGAGCGCATTGCCGACAAATGGTTGTAAGTCGTTTTGAAGGCAAAGACGGAGAACTTCTCGATTCGGCCCTTTTCCGCTAATCAGTCCGGCGACAAGAACATTCGTATCAACTACAACTCTAATTACCATGTCAGTTTGCCATCATATATGCACACAAACAAATCGTATCATAAGCAAGTAGAGTGAGCATAAGGCTTTATCGTTTGCCCCCTCTACCTAGGTTTCTTTCGATGCCCATGTTTATTCTGTTGCCCGCCAACCGTTTTGTTTTTAGCAAAGCCCGTGTACTTGGTCTTAAAAGCATGAGTCTTCTCGGCTGGATCAAGCGTGCCTTTAGGCTGAAAAGTCGGCACTAAATGTTGTTTGCCATTGCCGATTAGGTCGCTGCGGCCCATGTCTTTAAGGGCTTCGCGTAATAACGGCCAGTTTTTGGGGTCGTGATAACGCAAGAAGGCTTTGTGAAGGCGGCGTTGTTTAAAGCTTTTGGGGATGCTGATGTCCTCGGAAGTACGGCTGACTTTGTGCAGGGTATCTTTTCCGGAGTGGTACATGGCTGTGGCGTTGGACATCGGCGAGGGCAAGAATGCTTGCACCTGGTCAGCCCGGAAGCCGTTGCGTTTCAGCCATAAGGCCAGGTTGAGCATGTCTTCATCTTTGGTGCCGGGGTGGGCGGCGATAAAGTAAGGGATTAGGTATTGTTCTTTGCCCGCTTCTTTGGAGTATTTATCAAACATCTCTTTAAAGCGGTCGTAAGTGCCGATACCCGGCTTCATCATTTTCGATAACGGGCCTTGTTCGGTGTGTTCGGGAGCGATTTTAAGGTAGCCGCCGACATGGTGTGTTACCAGTTCTTTGACATATTCTGGCGATTCGACGGCCAAGTCGTAACGCAGACCTGAGGCGATAAAAATCTTTTTAATACCGGGCAAGGCGCGGGCGCGGCGGTACAGCTTGATCAACGAACTGTGGTCGGTGTCCAAATTGGGGCAAATACCGGGAAATACGCAAGACGGTTTGCGGCAGGCGGTTTCGATGGCTTTGTCTTTGCAAGCTAGCCGGTACATGTTGGCGGTCGGGCCGCCCAAGTCGGAGATATGGCCTGTGAACGCAGGCGAGGTGTCGCGGATGGCTTCGATTTCTTTGATGATGGAATCTTCCGAGCGGCTTTGAATAATGCGGCCTTCGTGCTCGGTGATCGAACAAAAACTACAGCCGCCGAAACAGCCGCGCATGATGTTGACCGAATGTTGAATCATCTCAAACGCCGGCACGTTAGCATCGCCGTAAGTTTTGTGCGGCACGCGCGAGTAAGGCAAATCAAAAACGCCGTCCATTTCTTTCATGGTCAGCGGAATCGGCGGCGGATTTACCCAAAGTTGCCGGTTGCCGTGTTGTTGAATCAATGGGCGAGCATTGCCTGGATTGGTTTCACCGTGCATAACTCGCGAGGCGTGGGCGTAAAGTATGGAGTCGTCTTTGACGGCTTCAAAAGCAGGCAGGCGAATCACGGTTTGCGCGCGTTGATCGCGGATTATCTGTTTATCAAAACGGATGACTTTTTCGTTAGTATTGCTGTCGTCCGGTTTTTTATCGCAAGCCGGTTCCATTTGATACGGGTCTTGCGGCGGCATCGGCGTGCCCGGAATATCAATGTCGGTGGAGTCTTTAACCAGCCAGCCTTCCGGGATTTGCTTAACAAAATGCACGGTGCCGCGTATGCCTTTTAATTCGGAAATCGCTTCGCCATTAGCTAAACGATGGGCGATTTCCACGACTTGCCGCTCGGCATTGCCGTACACCAACAAATCGGCTTTGGAATCCAGCAGTACCGATTTACGCACCTGGTCGGACCAATAATCGTAATGGGCAATGCGCCGCAAGCTGGCTTCTATGCCGCCGATAATGATCGGCACATCTTTAAAGGCTTCGCGGCAGCGGTGCGAATAGACATTGACGGCGCGATCAGGGCGTTTGCCCGCTTCGCCGTTCGGTGTGTAAGCGTCGTTGGAGCGGATTTTTTTATCGGACGTGTAGCGGTTGACCATCGAATCCATGTTGCCGCCGGTGACGCCAAAAAACAGATTGGGGCGGCCCAGCTTTTTGAAGTCGCCGGCGCTGGTCCAATCGGGTTGCGAGATGATGCCGACCCGAAAACCTTGCGCCTCCAGCACCCGGCCAATCAGCGCCATACCGAAGCTGGGATGATCGATATAGGCATCACCGGTGACTAAAATGACATCGCAACTGTCCCAGCCCAGCGCATCCATTTCGGCACGGGTCATGGGTAAAGACGGTGCGACGCCAAAACGCTGCGCCCAGTATTTACGGTAACTAAAAAGGTTTGGTGGCGTGGTGGAGGCTAAAGACATTAGGATTTAATTGTATTGTTGATAATGCTGGAATTGTGTTTTACCAAGTCTCTTAAAAAGAGGGGAAACTCAATCCGATACTGTTGTTCAAGGGCGGCGGCGCGAAGTCGCAATGCTTTTAAGGAGTAAATCGGGGTTTTGGAATTAAACGCCAAGCCAATAATGTTGCCCCGGTCCAATACCGGAAGAAACAAAATCTTCCAATCGAAAATCCGCCCCAACCATAATGCAACCTGTTGAAATTCAGGGTTATTCGTGCCGCCCCACAAGTTAATGACCATCATACCATCGGTTTTCATTATCGCCTTGCAAGCATCGAAAAAAGCTTCATTGCGGATTGATTCAGCCATGCCGACATCGTCGAAGGCATCAATAAACAACAAACTAAAGCGTTCCGCATGGCTATCGCTGCGTTGCCGGATAAAGCGCGCGCCATCATCGACAATGATTTTTAGACGAGGATCAAACGGTAAATCAAAGTGACTGCGCGCGACTTTGACGACATCGCGCCGATATTCGACGACTTTTAACTTGCAATCGGGAAAATTCTGTAACAAATGTCGGGTTAACGAGCCGCCGCCCAACCCAACCACCAACGCCTCGTCATCTAAAGACTCTTTAAATAAAAGCCAGCTGGCCATAGCGCGCACATAAGGCAGTTGCAACTGGTCTGGATCAGCCAACTTAATCGTGCTTTGTCGAGGTAACGACCCAAAATGCAGCGAGCGCAGGCCATCGACTTCGACAACCTCTAAAATGCCTTCATCATCGTGGCTTTGATAAACCACGCGACCATCGTATTTGTACATAAGTAATGCTGTTAGTGAATGAATGTGTTGATCATTATACTGAATCAACGCGGGTGGCTTTAGATGGTATTGAGATGATAACTTTGAATACGCATGAATTCGGGTGAATTCATCCTTTAGTATTAAAGCCGCCGGTTAATTGTTCCGGCGCAAAATCATCGACGCTTATGGCAATCAATCGGGCTTGTTCGGCCTGCTTGATTAGCTCGGCTTCAGCCGCTGTGATGATGTCTTTTGATAATGCCTCTTTTAAGACGATTTCTACTATCCCTTTACTAAGCAAACCTTGCTTTTGAGCAAGCCGAAGTTTTGCTTCGATCGGCGCAGCCTGCAATACCGCGTTGAAGGCAGTTTCAATACGGCCGGTGGAGTCATTGGGGTCGTTATTAATGTAGATACCGGCAGTCAAACGATCGCGGGCTGGATTGTCGGTGAGCAATAAGTGCGCTAATTGCCCTACCAGCCGGTCTTGCGGCGGTGCATAGGGTTTGCCAAGCGGAAACAGCACGGCACGTAACAACACTGCCGGAATTCTGGATGGCAATAACCAAAGCACCGCCAATAACGATTGTTGTGCGCGATGTAGGCTATGTTGGCAGGCCCAATGTAGCAAAGGTAAATCATCGACTTGCGCGCCTTGGTTTTCAAAGTGTTTGAGTGCGCAAGAACATAAATACAAATAACTCAGTACATCAGCAAAACGCCCGGAAATGCGTTCCTTACGTTTGAGATTTCCGCCCAGTGTCAGCAACGCAAAATCGGCAACTAGCGCAAAACCAGTACTAAGCCGAGTTAATTGTCGATAATAACGCCGGGTATGTTTATCGCCCGGCGTTTGTGCCAGCGCCGCGCCACCGAAACCGAACCACAGGCCACGCAGCAGGTTGTTCAAGAAAAATCTGATATGCCGCCAAAGAATTGCATCAAATTGCGCCAAGTCTGCTTCATTCAAAGCGGCCATTTCACTTTGAATGAAAGGATGACAACGTATCGCGCCCTGGCCGAAAATCATCATGGTGCGCGTCAGTATATTCGCGCCTTCCACGGTAATCCCGACCGGAATCACTTGATACAGTCGACCGATATAATTGGATGGCCCCAGACAAATCCCGGAGCCGGCTTGTATATCCATGCCGTCGTTAACGATCCGGCGCATGCCTTCGGTCAATTGGTATTTCAAAATCGCTGAAATCACTGCGGGTTTCTCACCGTCATCCAGCGCCGCGCAAGTGACTTGGCGCGCCGCATCCATTAGATAAGTTGTCCCAGCCATGCGCGCCAGCACTTCTTCAATGCCTTCAAAAGCACCAATCGGCAAATTGAATTGAGTGCGAATGCGGGCATAAGCACCGCTGTTGCGACAGACAAATTTAGCCGCACCGACACTGAGCGCAGGCAATGAAATCGCCCGGCCGGTCGCAAGACTCTGCATCAACATGGTCCAGCCTTTACCAACCTGCGCCGCGCCGCCGATGATCCAGTCGATAGGAATAAATACATCTTTGCCCCAGTTTGGACCATTCTGAA
>Ga0208626_1000341_pt1 | contig 16576 bp, 20 predicted proteins | sample LakWasMet10_HOW4_2_FD_183860 | JGI IMG/M metagenome (GOLD analysis project Ga0208626, IMG submission 183860) | Freshwater sediment methanotrophic microbial communities from Lake Washington under simulated oxygen tension - Sediment Metagenome... | ecosystem: Environmental > Aquatic > Freshwater >... | reverse complement strand
AATCTAAAAAAGCTCAAAAACAAACTGATTAAAAAATGAAGCCGACGTGGTGAAATTGGTAGACACGCCATCTTGAGGGGGTGGTGACGCAAGTCGTGGCGGTTCAAGTCCGCCCGTCGGTACCATACGGGGGTTTTAAGAGACCCAAAGAAGTACAAAAACCCGCAAGTTATCTAGCTTCGCGGGTTTTTTATTGTCCAACTATGTGCAGCGAAATACAGGGACATACAAGCAAAAGTGTGTCATTTATCGTATCATTCTAAAAACCACTCAACAGAATGACACACTCGATGATACAAAATGGCCGAGAAACTTAATAAAGATACTGTTTACAGAGCATCAAAACCAAAAGATAAAGATTATTTCATCAACGATGGTGGCGGCCTGGCTTTGATGGTTAAAACTACGGGATCGAAATTGTGGCATTTCGTTTTCACGTTTGAAGGTAAACGTGAAAGATTGTCATTCGGTATTTATCCAGATACTACCCTTGAAGCTGCTAGACGAAAATCAGAAGAAGCCCGTGCACAAATTGCCAATGGCGTTAATCCTGCTGATATTAGAAATGAAGCCAAAAAATCTAAACAGCTTGTAAAGCTAAACCAACAACGGGTGAATGAAAGCTTGCCGATATTAAACAGCTTTGCAGATATTACCCGGCAATGGTTGGATTCAATCGCACACTTAACCAGTGAAAAAACGCATACCAAGAAAACTTCAAGAATTGAGCGACTGGCCTTCCCTCTTCTTGGTGATCTTGCAATCAATAAGATCAAATCTTCGGATATTCTGGCAAGCCTCAAGCCTATGATTGATAAATCACAGCTTGAGACAGCCCACCGGTTGCATGGCGAAATTAGCTCAGTATTCTCCTATGCAATTGTTCATAACTTCACCGACTACGACCCGGCGCAAGCAGTAACAAAACAAATCCCAGCACAAAAGAAAAAACACCGCGCCGCGTTGATCGACCCTAAACAGGTTGGGCAGTTACTCAGGGATATTTCAAACTATCAGGGCACCTTTGTTGTGCAATGTGCGTTTAGGTTATCGCCCCTACTCTTCCAACGACCCGGCGAAATACGTCAAATGCTTTGGACAGATGTTGATTTGGTGGCTAAGGAGTGGCGGCCTTATGTGTCAAAAACAGATTTTCATCACATTGTGCCGTTATCAACGCAAGCAATAGCCATACTGGAATCTGTAAAGCCTCTTACTGGTGGCGTTCAGTATGTATTCCCGTCAAGCCGTGGCGATGGCAGACCAATGAGCGACAACACCATAAGAACGGCGCTTAAGTCACTGGGTTATGAATCCGATGTAATGACAGCGCACGGCTTTAGAACGACAGCCAGCACATTATTAAATGAGCAAGGTTGGAGCCCGGACGCAATAGAACGACAACTAGCCCACTCACCAAGAGACCAAACAAGAGCCGCTTACAATCGCGCGCAATACCTGGCTGAAAGACGCCGAATGATGCAATCGTGGGCTGATTACCTTGATCAGTTAAAACTAGGAGCTCAGATCATACCGTTCCAACGCCACGCATAAGCTGTATTTGCCGAAAGCAAGGAACATCCGGCAATAGAAAGCGCATTTCTTGAAGCAGTAAAAAAGAAAAATAGTGATAGTAAAGGCAGTCAAGCGCATTGAATTTTTTTATTTTCTGAGAGAAAAAGATTTTTTCTACGTTCCAGATGTTCCCAATGTGCCATTGCATCATTTTGGTGGATCTGGAAACAAACTTCGCCAATTTATGCCAGTTGATTTTCGGCATACTGCCCATTTATAGAGGCTTACAGCTGATACAGAGCGTTTTCTAAAAAACAAAAATATTCGTTCTTAATAAAATAAACTAAATTAAAACAATTACTTATAGTAAATATGCCATTTAAAACCAGCTATTTCCTATGGCGTTTTTTTGCAATTTATTACAGGTTGCTTCAAATCGCGAAATAAGACGGTCGGTCATGATCAAGTAAACACACCGATAGAATTAACCATTTAAAGACTATAAATCAGCGACTTAAACGTTTAATAATTACAAATATGGTTATCTGAACAATTCAATAATGATTTCATTGCACAAAATTTATGCAAAAGCCGCGCGGGTGAGGAGGAGTGAATTTCGGTCGCCCTGGCTATAACTGCGTACAGGGCGTGAATGATGGCAACAGGTGAATGAAATAGTGTTTCTGCTACTTCATATTTGATATTAAATACTGGCGTTATTGATTTTATCCGTACTAACCAGCGGGTTTAACTTAACAGCATCAAGTAAGTGATCAGGCGCAAGATGTGCATAGCGCATGGTCATCTTAATATCGCTATGCCCAAGTATTTTTTGCAGGGTAAGAATATTGCCGCCGTTAACAATAAAGTAACTGGCAAAACTATGTCTAAGAACGTGCGTAGACTGTCCGCGTGGTAAATTGATGTCAGAGATCTTAACGACCCTACCGAACTGTTTCCTGGCATCACAAAAAATTCTATCCTCTGGATTCTTGTAGTTTGCGAACCGTAACAGCCCAGCATAAAAAACGGGGTCCAACGGCACGGAGCGAACCTTCTTAGACTTCGTGAATTCAAAAGTCACTTTGTTATTGTGCAACTGCTTTCTCGTCAACTTCTCAACTTCCCCCCAACGTGCGCCGGTGCGTATGCAAATTTGAGCAATCCACCAAACGCTTTCATTTCTGGAGGCTTTCAAGCACGGAAATAGCTTATTGATCTGATGAGTAGACAAATAACCCAGTTGCCGTTCATGCACCTTGATCATATCCGTCTCAGCAATGGGGCATTCGTAATTGATAATCTTCAGCTTGCGTAGCCTTCGATACACCGCCGCCAAATACCCATGCCTATTGTTGATAGTTTTGGCGGTAATTGGATCAACTTCTCGATTGGTACAATTGAATCTGTACTCCAGAAACTGCACTGGCGTTAGTTCGATTGCAGGAATATTGCCAAGGTCGCTGGCCATTTGTTCCAAAATGGCCAGCCTGGCAACGCCATCACTTAGATTTACTCCGTGATACCGATACCAGACGCCAATCAACTCTAACAGGGTGCGTTGATCAGCACTGGCAATAAGCGGCTTTTGATTAGCTAGGAGGTATTCACGCTCAAAGCGTTCAGCATCTTGTTGCGACTGGAACGACTTCCTGACCCTGGGCATTCCCTTACGGTCAATCTGTACGCACCATTTGCCTTCTTGATTTTGCTTAACAGCCATGAATCCTCCCGTCTTTTATTCAGTGGCTTCTATGATTGCCGTAATATATTGATTAGCCTCATGTAAATCAGGAAGTTCGTTTTTACCTGAAAAGATTGGCGGCAATAATTGCTCACAAATCAGAGAGTAGGTTGCCACTTTGAAAGCTTCTTTCTCTCCAAGATTAAAGCCTTTGGACTTTCGTTCTACCGCTATGATTGCATTAACCAGTTTTTTAATTGGCTCACTTGCCACGGCAACCAACTCATCAATTGATTGCCTAACCAAATCAGCCGCTATATGGTCTTTGATATGATTAAGTTCTCTTTGTGCCGCCGATAAATCAACCTGTAATATCGATAACGACCTGTTCAAATAATCAAGTGATTCGTTCAGCTCCGGCAATTCGGCCTCAAGTCGTTCAGCATCGTATTTATGAGCAAGATACTGCTCTGCAGATAAGACGGGTTGTCTTAGCCTTGAAGGGTTTGATATGGCTTGATCTTCTATTGCAAGCTTGGTTTTTATATCTGCCACTAATGATTTGTATTGTTCGATTTGATTATTTGTTTTTTCAATTGCACAATTCCTGTCTGAAATTGAGTTTTCCAAACTCATAATTTTGGCTTTAGTCTCTGAATATTGGGTATATTTTTCTTGGTTCATAAAAACTCACTTAAGTTAGGTAGTAAAAAACATGCTGCACGGCATACACCATGCAGCACAAAAAGCCGAATCAATTAGATATATTTCAGCGGGATATTCTTATTAAGAATCCCCTCAAATCTGAAAATAATCTGGCCTAATTGAAACGATCCTTGGTCATGAGTGCCGCAGCATTCTGCTGAAAACGTCTGAAAATCACTTTTCAACTTATTAAACTCATACTGAATGGTCCCGTAATCATCGATTCGGCCTTTATCAACGGCGGCTTCAGTTTTTTTGGTTACCGATTCCAGCCGTTTAGCGAAATTCGATAAAGCTTTTTGTCTATTTTCGTGTGTCATGGTTTTAATCCTTTTTTGGTTGGGTTATTGATACAGAACGCCGTTAAAAGCATCTGGAAGATCGTCTCTAAAATCGACAGCCTGACCGCCTAATGCAATGCGTGTTGCGTGGCCGACACTCCATCCCCACATCAAATAACCTTGATTGAGCTTTAAGTTTCTCGATTGAGAGTCCAAGTAGCCAAGGGCATCATTGTTATTGGTGTAGTAGCCTTCCTGGTTCAATTCGTTGGCAATCGCCTCTAAATTGGTCGTAACAAAAGCGGCAATGGTGCTTGTAATCTTATGACGTGGAAAAACGCATACCCGGCATCGGCTAAAAACGGCATCAAGGCCTTGTTGCCGCAATTGGGTTAATGGTGTGTTGGTTGGTATTGGTGTGATCGCCATGATGTATGTCCTTTAGTTAAAAACGGTTGATTGCTGGTTTTAACAGTCCAGTCGCCTGTTCTCCTCAAGCCCTACTGGAAATGGATGTTATTTCTACTGGCATCTCTCCTTGGTGGAATTAAAAACAGCGCCGACCGGGGCAAGCCGACAGCGCACCCAATAACAAAGCGTCATGAAGCCACCTGCGCGACAAAATCCGCACAACGACGAGGAATATTGTCAACAGGTCGTGATTTATCGACACTACAACGACCATTGATAATCATTTGGCAATCTCGGCAATGATGCATACCGCCGTTGTCCTGAGCCGCTTTGCTGACTTGGTTTGATTTGGTTATCTTCACGGTAAGCCCGCGGCCGGTAGATGTGGTTTCACGCTGGCTGCTTTGTATGATCTCGATCCCCAACGAATGCAGCGCCGGTGTTTGCCGTTTCAACGCTTCAGATAAACCACGCGGCGAACGTGGCCAGCTCTCGACGCTGTTCCGGTAATCTTCACTCAATGCCTCATACAAAGCTTTGCAGGTTCCGTAAAACACCACATTGCTAGAGCCTTGATAGTTATCGACCATCTCACGGATTGCCACGCCAATCGGTGACGACTCCAAAGCTGCCGCCACGCTTTCAGAACGATTGAGCTTATACAGAGCGTCGAACGTGCCAGCCGGGTACCCTAACGCTTGTGCCATGGCTTCACCCAGCCGGGTAAAGTCGGCCATACGCGGCGGGTTGATTAGTTTCACAGCTGGCAAGCGTTCCAGTGTTTTAACAAACAAATCCAGTAAGCCGCCAAAGATCGAAGGCTTCACCGCTTCCCATGCCTTATTTAGTTCAGACTCTTCCCTGTACTCAATACGCGGTAACTCAATACAGATGGCCCGGTCTGTCAAATCCTGAGCCGTGACTACATTCGGTATGGAATTGATGATTACAGGCCTTTTGGCCTCGATAATGGTCTCTTCATCATTGGTGTACAGTGTGCGCGCCGCATGGCCGCCGCCGGTAGCAACTGTGCAAAGCGTGTCTTGCAGCTTTGATGTTAAATGCGAGATATTTTCCAAACTTATTACCCGGTTGCTTCCGGCGCTTATGTAAATATCCTCAGCCGACTTCGGCGCTGATCTGAGATTGACGGCGCTGGGGTCGATCAATTGCCTAATTTTGTCTTGAGTCGATGATTTGGCACAGCCCTGGGTACCACACAGAGCCATAATAGGACTGGGCGTTTCCGCTCGGAAGGCTTCCAGCATCCATGCCAAAACCAACAGCCGCACATGCTCTGGAATGTTGATAAATTCCCACAACAGCGACAAATTGCCGGCTGCTTGTGGAATTGGTAAGGATTGCATTGATGCCGGCTTCCAGAATTTAACGGGCGATTTCTCGACGATACGCCACCCGGTCGACAATACTTCAATGACTTGTAATCGCTCATCGGCAATAAACAGATAATGCCCGCCGCCATGATCAGCTACACGCAAATGCACACGCTGCTTAAAACCTTCATACTTGGCAATGCCTGACAAGGCAAAACGCGCATTTTTGATTGATGATTCGCTGGCAGATGATTTACCCAGCGCGCCACTTTTTTTCGAGTTGCTGTAATAAGCAAAACTCACCCAGTTCACAAACGCCCGGCTATCAATGGCCTGTGTATGGTTTACTCCGTCAATATCGGTCGTGTAATAAGCCTTGTCGTCTCGATCGTCATAAAACAATTCGCCGCGACTGATCACCAGCTCTATTAACTCAGAAGCCGTTGAATCTTTTCCGGCCGCGTCTGATTCACTAGCAATGGCTGCCACCTTATCAATATCAGCTAAGGAAATTCCGCTTGGTTTGGCTTGTTTGATCTTCACCCGGTATTCGGCCCAAAGGCTTTTATCAGTAACTATCATCCGATAAGCGGCGATAGATTCAGCCGAAAACAATACGCCCGGATTCTCTTTACAGCTCAATAGCGCGGCATCGATCACCTTCACCGCTGCAGCAATGCTTTCTGCTTTGGCATCGATTGCCACCGATAAATCGATGGCGGCGTGTGGTAATAACTGCGTAAAACCTGCCTCGTGCTGATCGTGGTCGCTCTCAGTGCGCGGATCAATAGCGTTATTCAGGTTGAGAAGAGAGGCGCTGATTACCGGCATTTCACCTTCTTTTTCCAGCATGGCGTAAAGGTCTCGTGTTGATTCGTCATACTCATCAATCATCACGCCACCCCAGCCGATAAAACATCATTCCAATCGGCCCCAGCTTGATCTGGAATCAAATATTTACCGTTTACAGCAAGCGCCGCTTTACTGGCTTCAGCCTGGCCTTTGCCGCTTGCGTCGTTGTCACCGGCTATAATGATGTCAGCCTCTGGAAACAGCCGCCGCGCGGCCTGTGCTACCGGCTCCAAATTACCGGCATCCATTGCCACCATCACAAATACACCAAGCTCTTTATGCAAACTGGCGCCCGTGGCGTAACCTTCGCAAATCAACAGCCGTTCACGTTCAGCCTTGGCAGAATCGCCAATCACCGAAAAACAGCCTTGTTTCTTGCCGCCTGCCAAAATCCGCTTATTGCCGTCGGCGTCGATGAATTGCAAGTTAACCAGCTCCCGCGATTCATTGAACAACGGGATCAGCAAAGCGCCTTTGTAAAGCCTGGCCAAGTACGGCTTAATCTGTTTCCTAATCAGGTAAGGATGCTGGCTCGACTCGTTGAAAAGCTCAGCCCGTTGCCAGATAAATTGCGCCTTTTTAGCTGTTTCCTTTTGGCGATACTTGCGTTCGAGATTCCGACGTTTTCGGTGGTCCTCGATCTGCCTGCGCATCGATAGCGATAACGGCTCACGCTGTACTGATAAGCTCCATATAATCTTAAAGCCACTGGGGAAGTGCTCAGCGTAACCAGACGGCTTACCATTAGCATGTAGAACGTAAGCGCCGTTTTTAGTACCTGTCTTGTCGCCTTCTACGTAGACACGATGCAGCACGCCATCAGCAATAATGGCCTCTTTGAAAACCATACCGGCATTGGTAATATCTGCACGGAACTGGTCGATAATCTCTTGATAACTAGTCATTTTTGGCAGTCCTTGCCGGGCTTGCAATGTGCGCATTAATAGCTACAATAGCCATGCACTTGAGGAAAACATTGCAAAAAACCGGCGAATCTTTGAAGGGGTCGCTGGTTTTTTTATGCCCGTTGTTTTGCTGTTTCCTTATGAAACGCGCTAACTACTGCCTTAATGTCGGCAAGCTCATCACTAACCGATTTTAGCGAGTAGAAAATAACATCGTCACTAGGCCGCACCACTTCATCATCCTCGGCAAACGCATTGCTAAGCATTGACAGCACGGCGTCAGACTTGTTGATCATCATATTCACTGTGTCAACCAGCTCTAGTGTGCTGCCTTGATCTCCTAGCGGGGAAATCCTATGGCTAAAATCCGGCATAGCCTGTTCGGCTATCGCATCGTTTTCTTCATCGACAGTTAGTTCAATGGTGATTTTCTTCGTATTCATTATTTCGCTCCTTTTAAAATGCTGACTTTGGATGTCTTGACAACCATATCTCTAAGGCCGCGTGCATCAGCCAGCGCGTTGTGCGGCTGGGCTGATTCCGCATCGATTTGTAGGATTTCCATTGTTAGCGGGGGCGTGTTAAATCTCCATCCAGGCTCGGTGATCAGCGACCGGCACAAGTGCGCGATGTCCTCCGGCCAGTCCGCGACTACGTGGATGCTGTCGAATTGCGAGAGGAAGATTCTCAGGCGATTCTGAAATTCAGCAAAACCGGTAACCGCCGGCTTGTTAAGGTTTGGCATGACATGTTGCGCAACCCAAGCTATTGGGTTTTCGCACGGAAGCACCTCATAGAACTCGCGGCCATCCTCGGCTACCAGGGCCATAGAAATCAGAGGACCACCGAATCCATTAAATTCGCAGTCCAAAAATAGCTTCTTGGCGCTGGCCGGGTTTTTTGCATTTTTAGTTTTCATGATTCACCTCGGCTTGGATAGCGGATTTACCGGTAGCTTTACGACCGATTGCTAGGCCGTCAGAGTAAAAAAACTCCGCGAGTTCTTCTTGAATAGCCTCAAGGTTGCTGGCAATCGGTGAAGTCAGCCATGCGAGTTCCCTGATTTCATTATTGGTGTTTCCTGAGAGTAATGAGTCCAGCGATTTAAGCCGGCAGATTTCATCTAACAAGCGCTCAAGTCGGCCTCGTAAATGACTGACTTGTTGGTCTGAATCTTCGGCGATTATTACGGCCTGCGTCTGGCTAGGTATTCCTTTGGCTTTTTGTGTGTTCATTAGTTGTTCTCCTTATTGATGGCCTTAATCTGCTTTTCGATTTGATACAGGCTGTCATCATTCCAGCCTGGCACATACCGAATATGGATGACCTGGTGAAACAGCCTAAAGCCTTCAGCATCCAGATTAATAAGCTCAAAAAGAGAATGATTGAAGGGTACGGTTTTGCGATAAGCACTTAAAAAAGCATCCGCTAAAAACTGCCCGGAGTGGCCGCCATCTGCAACACGCTTAAGCAACAATTCTTGCTCTAACGGTAAAGGCTCTATGCCTCTTTCTTGCTGCATTTGATCGAGTAAATCATCAAGAGAAATGCGTCGTGGTTGATCAGCATTAAAGCCGGTTTCTACTGACTTCGCTGTGATAGGCGTGTTTGTGGCTGGGTGATTTTGAAAGCTCATAGCAACGCCCCCATTTTTGAGAACTTAAGCGCTAAAGTGCCGGGGATTTCGGCAATTAAACCGCTGGCTTGCTCGAAGGTTAAATCTTGACAGATTACGCGCGGCCCTTGCGGGGTGCGTTTAATCAGATTAAACAGGGATTGATAATGGTGGGTTTTGGTTTGGCTGGATATAGCCGGATTTATGGCGTGATTACGCATTGCGGTAACTCCTTGGTAAGGAAATAAACCGCCGCCCTTTGGTGCAAATCGCTGGGTGGCGGACTGTATCAGGTTTGCACTACCGGCCAAGGCGCCGGCCAACCTTTTAAGGGGTTGCCCAATACAGCCCACCATTACAGATACACGTCGGCATAATGCCGCCTGTGTTTTTGATGGGCACAAAAAAACCACGTGTGATAGTGGCCTTTGTGGGCCTTGGTTACGCGGGGTGCAAATCCCGACTTTCGTTTTTTGCGAAAGCGGGATCAGAATAGCGCGACGATTTAAACGTGTCAACAGCTTAGTGATTGTTACCGTATCTAGTTGAACGATGCTGAATAACATAATCAACCACCCGCCATGCTGACTTCGTCAACCATCTGTGCCAGCGTCTTCTTGCATTCGTAGTTATTGATCATCACAGAACCAATACTGCGTGATTGGTTTTGGTTGTTCATGGTGCCGTACTTTTGCATCAAGCCGCCATTGTTACCGCTGTTGCCGGATATTCCGGCCGGTGCTGCAATCGGCTGAACGCCACCCATATCGATATTAACGCCGGGGATCATATTCATTTTGCCGATTAGCGCATCAAGGCCGCTTAGCAAAAATTCCCATAGATTAAAACTGCTGAGCCAGTCTTTTAGACCGTTGACCGCCCCCATCACAGTATCAATAACACTGCCAACCCACACTTGCACTTGATCCCACCCGGCAAAGATGGCTTCAAACACGTTGTAGGTGCTCATTAACTGCCGCGAGTAGTCGATGAATTGGTACAGCGCGTACCCAGCCGCAGCAATAGCCACTACCACCAACGTTATTGGGCTGGTAATAATCGCAAATATCGCGGCCAATCCACCGCTGGCGAGAGTCGCCACACCCATTACGATCGAGAGCAGTGAGACCCCGGCAATTAAGCCAAATACACCTAAAGCAGCAAGTCCTAGCCATCGACTTAACTCAGGAAATAACGTACTCCATCTGAGCATTGCCTGAATACCAACATTAATACTGTCAAAAAATGCATTTATTTCAGGCATTAACAGCACTCCAAACGATATGCTTAGCGCGTTAATACCTTGCGTGGCTTGATCCCAGCCCATGGTCATGGTTTTAGCCATATCAATGGCGTTTTGCATGCCTTTTTGATTACCGATCTGGGTAATACTGTCGTTTAGGCCATTAATATCAATTGATAATAGCGTTATTAAGGCTCCAGCATCACTACCGCCAAAGGCTTTTGTAATTAAATCAGCGGTTTCAACCTTGCCTAAATCGCTAAACTTACCTTTGATTTTATTTAAAATATCGACCATCGGCAGCATGTGCCCAAAGGAGTCGGTAAATTTTAAGCCCAGCTTTTCTTGCGCACCGCCAACACCATGTAAAAACGCCCGGTATTTAGTCCCTGCTTCACCGCCCGGCATGGCTGCCAGCAATTTACCCAATACACTAAACTGTTCGGCAATCGGTACATTGGCCGATGTAGCATCTGCGCCCAGCGTAGTAAACGCTTGGGAAATACCCACACCATCGGTTTTAAACATCTTAACGGCCAACGCGGTTTGACCGGTTAACTGCTCAACCCATTGGCTTTTACCCATCATATCGGCCGTGTCTTTAAAAATGCCGTACATGGTGCCCATGTAGTTGGTAATGTCTCCCACATTGGCTTTGGTGCCTTTTGCCAGCACTGCCGCCGCATAGGTAAACCGTGGCAGTTCATCGCCTGCCAGCCCATCGATTGCACCTTTAATCGCATATGATGAATTTACAAAATCAACGGCTGACTCGCCATATTGCACGCTGAATTTAAGCGCCGTGTTGGTCAGCTTGGAAAGAACATCGTCTGTAACGCCTAAGCTCTTTGTCGATCCTAACGCAGCTTGCAGTTGCTTGGTCGGCTCCAGGATATTATTCAGCGCATAGCCAGTACCCGCGACTCCTGCCACGCCATAAGCAATTTTGCCGTAGCTCGACTGGATGCGGTTGGTGACAGTGTCCATGGTTTTCATCATCGAGTTTGCCGGACCCGAAACTTTGTCCATCAATGACACCATGAAGGTGAGGTTCTGTAGATTATTCATGCTGCCGCCTCTTCTTCAAGTGACGATAGCAAAACGCGTATTTGCGCCGCAGACCATACCCGGCAGCGTTGGCTCAACAACTTACCGGGTGGGTATTTGCCAGTTTTTATGCCTTCATAGAAGCTGCTTTTGGAAATGCCAAGCACCGCCAAAACCGAAGGCAATCTAACAACACCCTCGGCGGGTAATGGTGCTGGTGTGTAGGTGATTTTATTGCGTGGTTTTTTTTCGGATGTTGCCGACATTTGTTGACCTCCTAAGTCTGTTGTTGTTCAACGTCTGAGGTATTTTTGCCACGATTTGGATAGATGGGGAAGGCGAATGCACGCATTCGCCCAAATTACTTGATAGTCATTTAGTGGACATGGGCCGAAGGCTACTTGATTGGTGAAATGTGCTGTTAATCAGAAATCATTGCTTTGATTATGATTATTTTCAAATGTTTGTATCTTTTTCTCTAATTTTTCAAGTTTTTCAATCACGTTCCCTTTTAATCTGTATTCAATCTGGTCAAATTTAAGGCGAGTTATTCCTGATTTTTCTATTTTTCCGACTGCATCTTTTTTGCTTTTAAACTCACCAATATTATCTAAATAATATTTTAAAATTTTTATATTTTCTTTGCTGCCCTCGTACCAGTGCGTATATCCACTATTTGATTGAACATTTTTATATTGAAATGAGAAATTATAATTTCCAATATAAACACCAAAGCAAAAATTAGCTCTTATCAACTCTCTAAGAGCCAAATGCATCTGTCCATTGTAATAATGGAATTGCGCTTTTAGAATCGAAGCCCAAGCCGCTGAAAGGCTTGTTTCTGCTGATTTGTGATGAGCTTTAGATAGCAAACCATCCAAACAATCATCGAAATTTTTACCGGTTTCTTGATGTTCAATCTCGGCTTCAATTTGAATTTCAATATAGAGATCTAGAAGCCTATCTGGCCGTATTTGATCGTCTTCATCAGCCGATAACGGATCGCCTACGATTTCCCAATATATTTGACTGCGAGTATCGGCCAGGCTTTCGCTAAACTCGTCTCTGAACACGTACACCGCATTAACAGCATCGTAATCTTCGGTTTTAATTTCCAAAATTCACTCCGTCCCAGTGAAAGCCGTCAAGAAAGGTTAACCGGAAACAGGTTGACGAAACCTGCTTATTGCCCCGTCGGGCTATCCGGTTAAATTTAACTATATCATAAGCAATTGAAATGTCTGGTTATTGTTAAACCAGGTGGTCATGCTAAGCAACTTAATAATTTGGGGAGTTTTTTTAATGCGCGTTAATTGTCCGCACTGTTCAACTAAAGCCATCATCACCGGAAACAAAGAGCTGTCAGCAAATGTTATTGATTTATATTGCCAGTGCATAAACACCCAAAGCTGTGGCGCAAGCTTTGTATTTGCTCTGGAGTATAGCCATACCATCAAGATACCTAACCAAGCACCAAAACCAGTGACCACCGAATAAATCAATCACCTGGCCAGCCGGACAGAATCCATCGCTCAACTGGCGCAAAATCTGATAAACCGCTTGAGTAAGGAAGAACGGACCGCATTATTCGAGGGCAAAACGCCAAACTAATATATTTTTAAAGTAGGCGTTCGGGGAATAAGGCTTTTGTTTTTAATAAATAGCTGCTCCAGTAATATTATTTACTGGATATTTACTTGCCGGATTTTCCAAAAAGGTAGCCTAGAGATAATGTGGCTATAGAGGATGGAACAGAAACCAATTCTTTTACATCCGGTTTGTCAGTCCCTAAAAGATACAAAATATCGCCAACACAAATGAGTGCGATAAATCCGGCTAGTAGTGCGCTCAGCCCGGCAATATTAGTGACTGCATTGGCTTTAGCGCCAAATAACTTACCGAGAATGCCAAGGTTTTGGCCATTCAAATGGGCTTCGTGCGCTTGTTTTTCTTTAGCGTAAGCCTGTGATTCTCTTTTTGCTAAATCGTCATCTTTGTTATCTAAAACCTCCTTGTTGGCAGAAACTTTTCCAAGTTTTTGAGTGACGCCTTCACGCGGCATTGGCAGTTTCTCCGCGCCCTGCAAGCTCCACAAAATAGCTTTTGATTAACTCGTTTGGAATCGGTACCGATCTGGCCTCTTCATGGCCGTACCTGGCTTTTGCCCAAGGGCCATTTGGTGTGTGGGTCATGCTGGACAACTTTAATGCGGAAAATCTGCCGTATTCATCCCAAACTGTTTTTATTAAGGCTAAAGCATCTTCATCGCCTTCTGGCCGTGGTTCTACAAGATCAAATGCATCTAAATCAAATGCCGTCCCTGATCTGGTAATGTCGGATGATCCAAATGATTTGAATTCGTGATAGATCGGTTGGATGACGGGGCCATATTTCCAGGCTTCTATGGTTTCATCAATGAGCGGTTCACCAAAAACGCCGAAACACCAGCCGTGAGCGTAATACACTAATTTTTGTAGTTTCATGGGTGAAATACCCCTGCCATCTGCCTTCGCCAAATCGAGAAAAGCATTAGCAATTGAAAGCGCTGAATGGGTCATTTTTACCACCATATAACAATCGTTAAGTATCTTATTGTCGCTGTTAATTTTTATTCAATAACACTCGTTGAGCGTTAATAACATTCATTCTATACCATGTTAAGGCTGTCAAGTATAAAGAAGGATGCTGATTTTGTTTAGTTATGGTGCCATGGGAGGACCAATACAAGGCAAAGAGTTCTAAGAGGATTATCTTTCTATATCAAATAGTTGCTCGAATGCTTTGATAACAGCGGGTCGATCCCTATCTGCCAAAATACCGGCTTTGCGAATGATCAAGCGGTTGTCCAGGGTAAATAATTTCATGCGGACAATCGAAGCGGCCGTAAGCCCTGCGCTGAGCAAATCGGAAATAACAACATCTTGTGGCCAATACGAGTTTTTGGCGCTGGTAATCATGGCCAATACCGAATGCTGGGCGGAATCGTTGAATATCTCTCCGGATAACACTAATGCCGGTCGTTTTTTGACGGCATTTTGATCGGTAAATGGAAACGGCACGACTACCACGGAAAATTTTTCAAAGGTCGACATAGGCTTGATCGTCTGCTTCGCTGGCCCATTCGCTAAGGGTATCTTGAATAGCTTGCGTAAATGCTATATCTACGGGCGGCGCTTTACGAAGATGGACGCCGGTTTGATCGATTTCAAACACAATCGCATCACCTTCACGCAAGCTTAGTGCTTTGAGCACCGGTTCTGGAATGATGGCTTGATTGTGCTGGGTTAATTGGCTGCTGGTTTGCATATTTTATCTATCGCTCATGCTGTTGATGATGGCCTTAATATTGCCCAGAAGGGAACACCAGATACTAATGGGTGGGCGGCAAAACAGGCGATTGGTGCTGCTTATGAATACAGCAAACCGATTGTACTTAAGCCGCTAGTCAATCCCTTAAAGGTGTGTTTGATCATGACTAGTTGTTTTGTTCAATAACGTACAGGTAAATTCAACGAAATCCATTTTATACCATGTTAATCGAGTTGCCCAACTGGGGAATATTCGCTATCTCATTTACCAATAATTCAAACATGAAAACGCTATATGGCAACCAAGGTAAAAGACACGCCGATATTACGCGGCAAAGACGCTACACGGTTCAATCAGCAAATGCATGAAGCTGATCAAAAGCGTATTTCAAAACAAGAATATGACCGTATGCTGGCGGTTTTCAAAACCATTCGCATAATTGAGCCGTAACGCCAGGATGCAGTTCTTATTGTTTAAGTCAGTTTGCCAGCACCTATCGCCAAAAGGATGCAGTGGCACATTGGGAACATCTGGAACGTGGAAAAAATATTTTTCTCTCAGAAAAGAAAAATTTGTCGTCGTTAGACTGCTTTCCCCATCACTATTTTTCTTTTTTACTGCTTCAAGCAAGTTGGTTTTTGCTGCCGACTGTTCCCCGGTCGGGCTTTGTTTGTTCGCAGATCCACCAAAAGGATGCAGTGGCACATTGGGAACATCTGGAACGTGGAAAAAATCTTTTTCTCTCAGAAAATAAAAATTTCCAGGCGCTGGACTACTTTTACTATCACTATTTTTCTTTTTTACTGCTTCAAGAAAGGTGGTTTTTGTTGCCGGATGTTCCAATTAATTTTATGGTGTTGCTGTATGCAGTTGGTAGATAGATTTTTGTTAATTAGCTAAAAATAGGCATTAAATATTCTGTTTGTATCACTCATCGTGTCATTTTGTTTTTATTGAAATATAACTCTTTTATTATCAGTTACTTATGATTGATTCAAGACCGCCCGTCGTACCATACAAGCATTTTAAGAAGTGCAAAGAAGTACAAAAACCCGCAAGCTATCTGGCTTCGCGGGTTTTTTATTGTTCAACGATATGCAATGAAATACAGGCGGACATAGTGGAAATCGTGTCTTTTATTGCATCCTTTAATATAAAAGGACACTAAATATCAATAAAAGCTGCTTACAGAGCACCTGAGAGGCTTGAATATCAATTAAGCATCAAGCTTGGCGACATGATGGATGCTATTGCAGGAGTAGCTATACTGGTGAAGATTTTATAACCCTTGCTCGGCAAAGCGCTGACTCTAGTTTCTTTGTAATCGGCAGCTTAAACAACAAAACATCATCTTTATATTAATCAATATGCCCGACACAAAAACCTATCTCAATGTCCCTTATGCCCAAAAAGATGAGGCCAAAGCGCTTGGCGCTAGATGGGACGCAACAAGTAAGAAATGGTATGTCTCTGCTGATAAAGACATTACGCTGTTTGCAAAGTGGCACGCTGACGCCGCTGTAGCTGTTTCGCCCTCAACAATTTCCAGTAAATCAAAATCATCGGCCGCCAATAAAACCACTGCAAGCAAGATTGTGACATCCGGGGTAATAACTTATGCTGCTGATAAAAACTTTGTAGCCTATAACGGAGATGAAGCCCCTTGGAATTAATA
>Ga0208626_1000333_pt1 | contig 17001 bp, 17 predicted proteins | sample LakWasMet10_HOW4_2_FD_183860 | JGI IMG/M metagenome (GOLD analysis project Ga0208626, IMG submission 183860) | Freshwater sediment methanotrophic microbial communities from Lake Washington under simulated oxygen tension - Sediment Metagenome... | ecosystem: Environmental > Aquatic > Freshwater >... | reverse complement strand
TCCACGAATAAAAGATTGAATACTTGAATCCTGATCATCAATTCTGATTTTATATCCACCATTAATTGCTTTCAAACTATCTTCAGTTGATAGTAATTTTTCGCCTTGACCATTTCCGCAACCAAATGCTAATGGCAACATTGCTAATAAATAAAATAATTTTTTCATTTAAATAATTTGTTTAAAATTTTCTGCAAAGATAGATGAAAACAGCCTTATTCTGGCAAAAGAAATGATATAATTTTTGTTAAACCTACTCTCCTTCTATCTCCGAATCAGACTTTTTACCATCAAGTATTGTAAGAATATCTTGTATTTGGTAGGTAATTCGACTGAATTTATTGGATAATACAACAATGCAGGTCTCATCAGCTAATCTTCGGTAAAACAAACTACTGTATCCATGCCACCAACCGTTGTGGTATATAATTTTACCTTTCTTTCCTTGATCCACAATTCGCCAGCCTAAGCCATAATTACGAGCACCTCGATGTTCATTGCTATAACCAGTATAGGCTTCCTCGATGGTATGCCGCTTAAGCAATCGCTCTGAATACAAAGCTTTATTGAATTTAAACAAATCACCTACTGTTGAATAAATACCTTTATCACCCAATACGGCATCGGCATATTCTTCATCTTCTTCTTTTCCAGAAGGTGTGTGTCCAATAGTTTTATGAGGAAATATATTTACACTCTTAACATCTATAACATAAGTATGATTCATCCCTAATGGAATAAAAATTTCCTCCTTCATAAATGTTTCATAGTTTTTATGAGAAACTTTTTCAATAATCAATGCTAATAAAGCATAGTTTGTATTACAGTACTCGAACTTTTTATTGGGCTTTGCATATACATTTGGCTTTGTATGGTTAATGATGTTTAACATAGATGCATTATCGAAAACTTTCCCATCGTAACAATTATTCTCATCACAATAAGGCTCACAAAAATAAATGTAGTTAGCTAAACCCGACCGGTGATTCAACAACTGCAATACCGTAATATTAGGATAGGGAAAATCTGGAAAAAATTGCTGAATGGTATCCGTTAGCTTCAACTTACCCTGATCCTTCAGTAAAAGTATTGCTGCGGCTGTCAAAGGCTTAGAAGCTGATGCTAATTGAAATTCAGAATCTAATGTTAAAGGTGATTTCTTTTTAATATTTGAGAAACCGAATGATTTTTGATAGATAATTTGTCCGCGTTGAGAAACCAATACACAAGCATTGAACCCTGCTTTTTCACGTTTTTTAAATAAAGCATCTAAAAGTGCCGCTTTTTCCTTCGCTTTTATTTTTTTTAGGATTTGCTTGATACTATCTTGATTGATAGTCATTAAAGAATCTTTCTCTTCTTGTTCTTTAGGGGTTAAAGATTTTGGCTCAGAATCAGAACAAGAAATAAGTACAGTAATTAGAAAAAATAAAATGAATTTCAAAAAAAAGATGCTACGCATATATGCTCTACTCCTATCGTCTTTTATCTACTGCCTCTTGAACTATTAATTCTCTTCCACGTATTTCTTTGCCATTTAATGCTTCAATTGCTTTTAATGCCTCTTCTTTTTTTGCCATTTCTAAAAAAGCAAAACCTTTCGATTCCCATGTAATGGTATCATACACCACTTTTGTAGAAATTACTTTTCCAAACTGAGCAAACAATCCTTCCAATTGCATCTCATTAATATCTCTATCTAAATTTTTTACAAATAGTTTCATTCAATAATATTTAAACTGTTTTTCCAGGATAAGCTTTCAATGCTTTCTCTAAACACTCCATTGCATTTTTTAAATCTGTTTTATTTAACACATATGCCAAACGCACTTCATTCATTCCCGAACCTGGAGTTGAATAAAACCCAGTAGCTGGTGCAAGCATTACCGTTTGTCCTTCATGCTCAAATGATTCCAATAACCACTGACAAAATTTATCGGCATTATCAATTGGCAAACGAGCAATACAATAAAAAGCACCACTTGGTTTAGGACAAAATACACCTTCCATTTTATTCAGTGCTTCAATTAAGAAATCTCTGCGACCTACATATTCCGTTTTTACTTTTTCAAAGTATTCTTTTGGTGTATTCAAGGCTGCTTCTGCACCAATTTGCCCGAATGTAGGCGGACTCAAACGTGCTTGAGCAAATTTCATAGCAGCTGCCATCACTTCTTTATTTTTAGAAATCATAGCACCAATACGAGCACCACAAGCACTATAACGCTTGGAAATTGAATCTAATAAAATAACGTTGTTATCAATTCCTTGCAAATGCATTACTGAAACATATTCTTTTCCATCATAGCAAAACTCACGGTACACTTCATCACTCAATAAAAACAAATCGTATTTTAAAACTAATTGTTTTAATAATTCCAGCTCCTCGCGAGAATACAAATAACCCGTTGGATTACCTGGATTACAAATCATAATTCCTTTTGTTTTGGAAGTGATTTGTTTTTCAAATTCAGCAATTGGAGGTAAAGCAAAACCATTTTCGATAGTTGATTTTACAGGCACCACTTTAACATCGGCAGCACATGAAAAACCATTGTAGTTTGCATAAAATGGTTCAGGAATAATAATTTCATCCCCTGCATTAAAACACGTCATCATTGCAATTTCAATTGCTTCCGAACCGCCTGTTGTAATAATTATATCATTCTCATCAATATTGATATTAAAGCTACCATAATAGCCTGCTAATTTTTTACGGTACGATTCCATACCAGCTGAATGAGAATATTCCAATACTTTAATATCGGCATTCTTAATAGCATTCAGCATTACTTCGGGTGTTTCAATATCAGGCTGGCCGATATTTAAATGATATATTTTGGTTCCTCGTTTTTTTGCAGCATCTGCAAATGGAACTAATTTACGAATAGGTGAAGCAGGCATCTGTGTGCCTTTATTGGATACTTTTGGCATTTTTTTAGTGTTTTAAAAAAGTAGCCAAAGTTAGCATTTAGGCTTGAATTGAGGAATTATTTTAGCTTTTTTTCTTGGGCTTTTGCACAACGCCTTTAAATCTTAATTCATGAGGCGATTCTTTCGCATTCGAAAATAGTTTTATACTTCGGTCTTGTCTATCGTACTTATGATGCGTATCAAACATTACCTTTAAAATGTAACGTTCTCCCGGTTCAATTGCACTCATCGGCTTTTCTACCACAGTACAACCACATTCTACCTCATAATTTGAAATTACCAAAGGAAGTTTACCAACATTTGTTAATTCATACTGAATTTGTACTGTATCACCCTCTGTCACAAATCCAAAATTGAATTTTGTTGATTTAAATTTTATCTCTTGCGAATGAACTAATCCAAAGGAAAAGTGAAGGATTAAAAAAATCAATATTGTTCTCATGAAATATGAAATTAAAAAAATCAAACCCTTTTGAAATCAATCAAAAGGGTTTGAAATAGATACTAATTTAACTTAAATATTAGTGTTTTTGCTCAGTTCCTGCAGCTGGAGCAGCTGGTGCTGGTGCTGGAGTTGGATCTGGTTTTACAACACCTTTAATTTTTAATACTTTTGAAGGTGTATCAGAATTCGATGTTAATGTTACTGTTTTTTCAAACTGACCTACTCTATCTGTAGCATAATGAACTTTAATAACAGCAGTTGCACCTGGTTTGATTGGTTCTTTTGGCCAAACTGGAGTTGTACAACCACATGATCCAACAGCATTTGTGATAATCAATGGTTCTTTACCTGTATTTGTGAATTTAAATTCACGGTCACCATTTGCGTTGTGTTCAATTGTACCGTAATCAATAACCTCTGATTCAAATTTGAATTTTGGAGCGTTAGGATTAACTGGGTTAGGAGTTGTTGTTTCTTGCGCTGTTGCTCCCATTGCTACACACACAAATAATCCGATTGATAAGATTGCTTTTTTCATTGTTTTGCTGTTTTGTTGATTAATATATTAGTTTATTATTTTAGTGTTTTTCAAATGGAGTTGCACCATCATCTTTTTTGCCATTACTTGGAAATGCTTCTTCTGTTGGAGCTGGCGAAACAGTTCCTTTGATTGTAATTACTTTAGATGGCGTTTTTGCATTTGAGGTAATGGTTACTGTTTTTGTGAAGTTTCCTGCACGTTTTGTATCATAGGTTACTTTAATGTATTCGATTGCACCCGGCTTAATTGGAATATTTTTAGGGTATGTTGGTACTGTACAACCACAAGAACCATGTGCTTCTGAAATAATTAATGGTTCTTTACCTGTATTTACAAAGCGGAACTCATATGTTCCGTTTCCTGCATAATCAATAGTGCCAAAATCATGTAATTCTTTATCAAAAGTAATTTCAGCATTGCTGGTAGCAGGGGCTGGAGCAACATCTTTCTTTTCTTGAGCATTAACTGCCACAAAAGATAAAACAACAGCACCTAGGGTAAAAAGTATTTTTTTCATTGTTCTAAAAATTTAATCGTTTGAACCTCTTTTTTTACATTTCTGAATCAAGCCAAAATCGTGCCATAATCTGAAAAATAAGAAAATTATTTTTAGTAGATTTGCAGACTTTTCAAACAGAAAAACGAAGTAAGTAAATTATTATGGAAATTCCTAAAACCTACGACCCAAAAATTACAGAAAACAAATGGTATGCCCATTGGTTAAAAAATAATTTTTTCAAATCTACACCTGATGAGCGTGAGCCCTACACCATTGTAATTCCTCCACCAAATGTAACAGGTGTATTACACATGGGGCATATGCTAAACAATACCATTCAGGATGTATTAATTCGTAGAGCACGTATGCAAGGGAAAAACGCATGCTGGGTGCCCGGCACCGACCATGCATCGATTGCTACTGAAGCAAAAGTTGTTGCATTATTAAAAGAAAAAGGAATTAAAAAAACAGATTTATCACGCGAAGACTTTTTAAAACATGCTTGGGAATGGAAAGAAAAGTATGGTGGGATTATATTAAAACAATTAGAAAAGCTTGGTGCTTCGTGCGATTGGGATCGTACCAAGTTTACGATGGAAAACGATTTAAGTGAAGCCGTTATTGATGTATTTATTGACTTATACAACAAAGGACATATCTATCGTGGTGTAAGAATGGTAAACTGGGATCCGCAAGGATTAACAGCTGTATCCGATGAAGAAGTAATTTACAAAGAAGTAAACTCCAAATTATATTACGTTAAATATAAAATTGAAGGTTCGGCTAATGAATGGATTACCATTGCTACTACTCGTCCTGAAACCATTTTAGGTGATACTGCTATTTGTGTGAATCCAAATGATGAGCGCTATGCTGCTTTCAAAGGAAAAAAAGCTATTGTTCCAATGGTTAACCGTGCAGTACCTATTATTTTTGATGAATACGTGGATGCTGAATTTGGGACAGGTGCATTGAAAGTAACGCCTGCACATGACATCAATGACTACAACCTTGGAATTAAACATAAGTTAGAAGTAATTGATACAATTGCTGCAGATGGAAAAATGAGTGCTGCAGCTCAATTTTATGTGGGAGAAGATCGATTTGCTGTTCGCAAAAAAATTGCAAAGGACTTAGAGGAACTTGGACAAATTGTTAAGGTTGATGACATCAAAAATAAAGTTGGCTATAGCGAACGTACAGATGCCGTAATTGAACCAAAACTTTCGATGCAATGGTTTTTGAAAATGGATAAGGTTTCGAAACCAGCCTTAGACAATGTATTGAATGGAGAAATAAAATTAATTCCAGAAAAATTTGTAAATACCTACAAACACTGGATGGAGAATGTTCACGACTGGTGTATCTCTCGTCAGTTATGGTGGGGACAACGCATACCCGCATGGTATGATGGAAAAGGAAACACGGTTGTTGCCAAAACAATTGATGAAGCAATTGCCAATTTCAAGAAAAACAACATCGAGGTTAGCAAAGAAAGTATTACACAAGACGAAGATGTATTAGATACATGGTTCTCTTCATGGCTTTGGCCTTTAACCGTTTTTGATCCGAAAGTGATTCAAAATGGATGGGACAATGCCAATAAAGATTTAAAATATTATTACCCAACCAACGATTTGGTTACCGCTCCAGAAATTTTATTTTTCTGGGTTGCGCGTATGGTTATTGCTGGTTATGAATATACTGGACAAAAACCATTTACGAATGTTTATTTAACAGGTATCGTTCGTGATAAATTGGGACGTAAAATGAGTAAATCATTGGGTAACTCACCCGACCCATTGGATTTGATTGAAAAATATGGAGCGGATGGTGTTCGTGTAGGAATGTTATTGTGTTCACCAGCAGGAAACGATTTGCCATTTGATGAAAGCTATTGCGAACAAGGACGAAATTTCTCTAACAAAGTATGGAATGCATTCCGCTTAGTAAAAGGATTTGAAGTATCAGATAACGCACAGCCAGTAAGCAACAAAGCGTCTGTTGAATGGTTTGAAAACAGATTCAATGAGCAATTATTAGAAATCAACGATTTGTATTCTAAATACAGAATGAGTGAAGCATTAATGGCTACCTATAAATTGGTTTGGGATGATTTCTGTGCTTGGTACTTAGAAATGATTAAACCAGAATTTGTGGATGGGAAAGCAAAGCCAATTGATAAAACAACCTATAATGCTACCATCGATTTCTTTGAGCGACTATTAAAAGTAATGCATCCTTGGATGCCATTTATAACAGAAGAAATTTGGCATTTAATAAAAGAACGTGATGATAAAAATTGTGTAATTGTAGCACAATGGCCATCAGAAAAAAGCATCAATAAACAATTGGTTGCTGAATTTGAAGCTGTAAAAGAAATAGTAGCTACAATTCGCAACATACGAGCACAAAAACAAATCTCTCCAAAAGAGAAATTAGCATTGATTGAAAAATCGGAAGCGCAACACAGCTTTTTTGATGAAGTTGTTATCAAATTAGCAAATCTTTCTTCTTTAACATACACAAAAGATAAAGTAGACGGTGCCTTCTCATTCATGATTAAAACAACTGAGTTCTATGTTCCATTGGCAAACAACATCAATCCAGATGAAGAGCGTGAACGTTTAACAAAAGAATTGGAATACAGTAAAGGTTTTTTGAAGTCGGTACAAGCTAAATTAGCAAACGAAAAATTTGTTGCTAATGCAAAGCCTGAAATGGTTGAAAACGAACGCAAAAAACAAGCTGATGCAGAATCAAAAATAAAATCAATAGAAGAACAATTAATCGCTTTAAAATAAACTTACATGAAACAAATCAGTGGCTCACTTTTGTTAGGTATTTTCTTAATTTTTAGTATAGAAATCACAGCGAAAGAAAACAAACTAAATTTTAAAAAAGAGGATTTAGAAATCCAAAAACATATTATGGCAGCATGCTCTCCTGCTAATGCTGTAAGCAATTTAGATATAAATAATGTTAGGGCAAAAATACTATCAGCATCTGATATGTGGTGGGACTTAGCAAATGCTGGTTATGAAGTTCCTAAGAACTCAGGTAAACATTCATTATTTGGGGGTTCAATCTGGATTGGTGGCTATGATGCCGGAGGACAATTAAAAACTGCTGTTCAAACATATAGGCAAACAGGAAATGATTTTTGGCCAGGCCCATTGGATGCATCTGGCTTAACAGACAATACAATATGTAGTGCATGGGACAAGCACTACAAATTAAATCGTTCAGATGTGGAAGCTTACTACAATTGGAAAACTAATGGTGCTGTTGGTCCTAATCCAGTTTCAACGACAGCAATGAATACCATATATGATTGGCCAGCAATTGGTCCAGACGGCTACCCACTTGCACCATTTTACGACATCAATTCTAATTCTGTGTATGAGCCTTTTCTTGGGGAAGTCCCAGACTTTGATGTAACAGGCACAAGAGGTTGTTTGGCAAAATTAAAAGGAGATCAAAATCTGTTTTGGGTTTTTAATGATAACGGAAATTCGCACACTGTTTCGGGATCAGCTTCAATGGGATTAGAGATACAAGCCCAAGCCTTTTCGTATTCAACAAATGATGAGCTAAACAATACTACTTTTTACAAATATAAAATCATAAACAAATCCAGCTTTGTTTATACTGATACTTATTTCGGTCAATGGATTGATCCTGATTTAGGAAATGCGACAGATGATTATGTTGGCTGCGATGTGGGAAGAAACATGGGATTTTGTTACAATGGAGCTGCAACTGATGCTGTTTATGGGACGACTCCTCCTGCTATTGGCGTGGATTTTATGGAAGGCCCCTTTGCAGACCCATTTGATGGCTTAGATAATGACAGAGATAGCGTTATTGATGAAATGAATGAAAGAGTATTAATGTCAAAATTTGTTTATTACAATAATGACAATACTTCTTATGGAAATCCGACAAACTATAATGAATATTACAATTATTTAAAAGGGCGATGGAGAAACGGAACTGCAATTACTTATGGTGGCAATGGTCACTCTGGAAGTACTCCTTGTAGTTTCATGTTCCCTGGTAATTCTGACCCTGTTGGTTGGGGATTAGGCGGAGTACCTAGCTCACCAAATTCTCAATCGTCATGGTCCGAAACTGGTCCAGTTGGTGACAGAAGATTCTTACAATCTGCTGGCCCATTTACTTGCCAACCAGGTGCAATCAACTATGTGACAATTTCAGTAGTTTGGGCTCAAGCAACTTCGGGCGGGGCAAGTGCCTCAATTCAAGCATTAAAAAATGCAGATGATGTTGCTCAAATAGCATTCAACAATTGTTTTTCGAATGTTATTTCTAGTATCGATAATCATATAATCTCAAATATAACTAGCCCATCCATCTATCCTAATCCGTTTTCCGAATTCACAACAATTTCATTTGAAAATTTAAAAGGCGAGTTATTTACGCTAGAAATTTACGATATAAATGGAAACTTTATTGATAAAAAAGAGGGCATAAGTGACAACAAAATTATTATTACTAAAAACAGCTTAAAAACAGGAACATACATCTATTCATTGACTAATACCACTAACATAAAACACACAGGAAAATTAATAATTAAATAAAAAAAACAATGGCAAATCGCAGAGAAATTAAAAGAAACATCAATGGTTTATTAGGTGATGTAATTGAAGAATGTTACAGTTCATTATTAAACAATGAAGGTAAAAACGAAGCGCAAGTTGAAGCGTTAATTGATGAGTGCGTGGATTTAGCAGATGAATTAATTGCAAAAGTAAATGCAGGAAAAAATTTGAAATCAAAAGCAGAAGTTAAAAAAATGTATGCTGAGGTTAAAGAACAATTGGGTGATAATGTAATTGCTTATATCGAAAAATTGAATTCCTTATAGTGCTAATTAATGTTAAAACAACTAAAAAGAGTAGTCCTTTGGCTACTCTTTTTTATTTTTGGAAGTAATTCATCGTATACTATTCTTTGTCCTGATACGTTACAAAAAAATGAAACTACTCCACTTCACTATAATCACTCTTCTTGCAAGTATCCTGCTTTCTAGCAAAGTTGATAATAAAACAGTTAGTCGTCTTCACCAAAAAGCAATTGAAGCGAAAGCTTTTTGTAAAAGCAAAAATTACAATTCGAACTATTGTATTCTAATTGATATGAGTATTCATTCTGGGAAAAACAGAGCTTTTTTATGGGATTTAAAAAAAGATACGATAGCAGAAGCGGCACTGTGCGCACATGGCTGTGGCTCTAATCCATGGGGTGAAACCAGAACTAAAACCAAACCAGTGTTTAGTAATACGCCCGACAGTCATTGCACCGCATTAGGAAAATACAAAATTGGGAAAAGAGGATACAGTCAATGGGGAATTAACGTAAACTATTTGTTACATGGATTAGAATCAACGAACAACAATGCCGTTAAACGTCAAATAGTATTGCATTCGTGGAGTGATGTAGCCGATAAAGAAGTGTATCCAAACGGAACACCAGAAGGCTGGGGATGTCCTGCCGTTGGAAACAATTTTATGAAGATATTAGACGGTAAACTAAAACAAACGGAACAACCTGTATTGTTATGGATCTTTAATTAGCCTTTAATTGCTCATCCAATACTTTTAGTCCATCTTCGAAGGAACGTGGATTGTATCCTAATTCTTTTCGTGCCTTATCAATAATTAATCCTGTACGAGGAGGACGTTTTGCTGGCTGATTTAAAGTTGTTGATTTAGATGGTGAAACCAATGATTTATCTAATTTCCAAAAATCAGCAACTTTATAAACCAATTCCAATACACTAAATGTAGCTGGTCCGGCTAAGTTAAATATCCCTGTAGCGCCTTTATCAGCGATTAAAATACAACCATCCGCTAAATCCTCAGCTAATGTAGGTGAACGAAACTGGTCATCAACCACATTGATTTTTTGTCCTTTTGTAAGTGCGTCTTTTGCCCATAGAACAATGTTACTGCGACTCATGCTATCTACAATACCAAAAACAATAATTGTACGAGCAATAGCCCATTTTACAGTGCTTTTTTCGATAACTTTTTCTGCTTCTAATTTGGTAAGCGCATAATAACTCAATGGATTAGGAGCATCCGTTTCAATGTATGCACTTCCTTTTTCACCATCAAATATAAAATCGGTTGAAAGGTGAATAAGATGTGTTGATGTGCTTAATGATTCAATTGCAGTAACGATATTTTCGACAGCAGTAACATTCAACAACCAAGCTTCTTCCTTTTTTGTTTCACAAGCATCTACATTGGTCATTGCAGCTGTATTAATAATTACATTCGGCTGATACTTGGAAATAATTGAATTTACTTGTTCTTTATTGGTTATATCAAGCGATTCGTAGGTATAACCATCTTGCTTCAACAAACGATTAGGCCCTAAAGCTGTAGCAATTACTTGTACATCTTTACGCTTTACTAAGGCATATACGAGCTTTTGGCCAAGTAAACCATTGCTACCTGTAATTAAAATTTTTTTCATACAACTAAACGAGTAACTCTTTAAGTTTTAAAATTTGTTCGCTTGTTCCTAATACAAACAATTTTGCATCAGGTATAATTTTAGTATCAGCACTTGGATTAATAACATAATCACCATTACCCGTTTTAAAGCCGATGATATTAGCACCAGATCTGTTTCTTATCTCTAATTCACGAATGGTTTTATTTTGAAATTCTTGAGAAAGATTTGCAAACGTAATTTCTTCTAAACGAATATTATCTCCACCTTGTCCAGTAATAAAATCAACAAACTCCATTACATCTGGTTTCATCACCAATGATGCCATGTGAGCACCACCAATTTTATCGGGCATAATCACATTATCTGCACCAGCTAATTTTAATTTTTTATCGGAATTGTCTTCAGAAGCTCGACTGATAATAGTCAATTTAGGATTTAAGGTGCGAGCAGAAAGCACTATAAATAAATTATCGGCATCAATAGGCAAAGTTGTTATCAAAGCCTTTGCACGAAGTATCCCTGCTTTTAATAATACCTCATCTTGTGTGGAATCACCTTCTAATATTAGATCAGAGTATTTATGATTAATTACAGAAACAACATCTTTTTTCTGCTCAATAACTACAAATCGAGTGTTGTGTTTTTTTAATACATGAGCAGCTTGTTTACCATTACGTCCAAAGCCACAAATTATGACATGATTTTCTAACTTATCGATTGCTGCGCTCACTTTATAGTTTTTAAAATATTGATTTAATTCTCCGTCAATTACATATTTAGAGATGGAAGAAACGGCATAAGCAAATGTACCAAAACTTGTGATAATTAAAAATATTGTAAATCCTCTCCCTGCTTCACTCAATGGCCGAACCTCCTGAAAACCAACTGTGGCAACAGTAATAATGGTCATATAAAAAGCATCGAAAAAATTATAATTTTCAATAAGTATAAAACCAACAATACCAATACAGATGATTAATATGATTAATCCTAAGGAAACAAATAATTGGGAAAAATGGCGAAAGCGTGACAAATTACTATTTTTTTGAAATTATAAATCCCAAACGCTTCTTCGTTTCGAATGAAAAGGTTTGAAGTATGCTTTGTTTTCGAGCACAAAAGCCATGATAAAATACATAATAATAGGTGATCCAATTGTAAAAAAAGACAAGTAAATAAAATACATGCGAATTTTTGTGGTATCTATTCCTAATTTTTTACCCCACCATTCACAAACACCAAAAGCGTGTGTTTCAAACCAGTTTTGTATTTTTTCTATCATGTGTAGTTATTATCTGCAACTAAATTACAATTTTTTTAGCAGATAATTTCCAATTGTACAATTTAGACATTTTCTAAAATTGCAATATTCATTTTTTAGCTGTAGCAATGCCTGGGTTGAATACGCATTTTTTACTGACAATCCTAAATGGTTCCAATTCGTTACAATTCCATTTTGCTCACCTTCTATGTGCTCTAAAAATTTCAATGCACGTTCAATATACATCTGCTCAGAACGCTGTTTTCCATAAACAAACAAAAAGGGAACAATGGTATTTATAATAATAATATTTACGGAATCGGAACCTAGGTCTTTTTTTCTTTTAATTGATTTTTTATCCAATAAATAATGTGTTTCCCAATATTCTGAAACTGTTCCATTGAGCAGTATTTTTAAACTTTCTATGGAGGTAGTTTCTATAGTTTTAGAAAACAAATGGCTTGAATTAAAAACCAAGTTTGCAAATTGAGCAATACGAATACTAGGGAAATTTACAGGACGCAAACGCATAAACTTCCAAAGATGTTCTTCAATTAGGGTTAATTTGAATTTTTGTTTTAGAAAAGCATATTCGTTTTGCAATTCCAATGCGTATTTATCTTCAAAATGTTTTTCCAACATTCCTGCTTGCCCAAACAAAAGTGCTTCGATTTGCAACAAGCTGCTTTTATGTTTTGCTAATACAATTGAAGGCAATGATTTGGCAAGAAGTTCAAACGGTTCCGAATTGGTCTTAAAACCAAAATTACGGGCTAGGTGCTGATAAAATGTTTCCTCCCAATTATTGTTGTTTAATTTTAAGCTGGCAATAATTGATTCTGACTTTCGCTCCATTCGCTCAAGTAACAATTTATCGAGCGTAGCATTGATGAGGAAAGAAGGAACTTCTTTTATTTGCTTTTCGCAGGGAATCCAGGTTTTGCTTGATTTAAAAGCAAGGTAGTTTTGATACAGTTTTTCATTTATTCGATTATTCAACACGATGGTAGGAATTGCTTCGCCAGAACTACGAAAAACAGGTTTATCTGCATCTAAAACTACATGCAAAATGATATTATCATACGATTTATCGGATTGATGGAAATGTTTGTGCCAATCACTTGCACGAATATGTACCTCTAAATTTCCAGCCCACAGTGTTTTTCCTATTCTAATTTTTGCATTAAAAAAATCGGGACCAGCATCAAAGTTATGATCACCTACTTTTTCAATTTCAACAATTTCGCCTGTAGTTGTTTTTAAATTCAGTTGATCAAACAATCTAAATTTCCAGATGTGATGAAGAAATTCTTCAGTCATAATACTCCTATTTTAGGTTTATACAATCGAAAAGCATGAGGAGTAAGCATGCTTTTCGATAAAATTAATTATAAATATTGCTGCAACAATTGTGTCATTTCTACTTGTAATGTTTTCGCTTCTACTCTTGCTTGTTCAGCAAAATCGTTACCAGTACTTGCATAAATAATTGCACGTGATGAGTTTACAAGCAAACCACAATTTTTATTCATACCGAATTTTGCAACTTCACTTAAACTTCCGCCTTGAGCACCAACACCAGGAACTAGCAAAAAACTATCAGGAACAATTGTACGAATATCAGAAAGCATTTCTGCCTTCGTTGCTCCTACCACATACATCATGTTTTCACTTTCCCCCCATTTTTTAGAGGTTTCGAGCACTTGTTGGTACAATTTTTTTGAATCAACACTTAATGTTTGAAAATCGAATGCACCTTTGTTTGAAGTTAATGCAAGTAGAATCACCCATTTGTTTGGATACTCTAAAAACGGTGTAACACTATCTTCGCCCATATAGGGAGCAACAGTAATTGAATCAAAATTCATTTTATCCAAAAATGCTTTTGCGTACATTTTAGATGTATTTCCAATATCACCACGTTTTGCATCAGCAATAGTGAATTGATCGGGATAATTTTTATTGATGTAATCAATTGTTTTTTCCAAGCTTATCCAACCTTTCACACCTTCTGTTTCGTAAAATGCGATGTTCGGTTTATAGGAAACACATAAATCGTGAGTTGCATCAATGATTTGTTTGTTGAATTCAAAAATAGGATCTTCAGCTGACAATAGATGCTGAGGTATTTTTGTTAAATCAGTATCCAAGCCGATACACAAAAAGCTATTTTTGCGTTTTATATTTTCGAATAATTCCTGTTTAGTCATTTTTAGTTTTACTGCTAATTAATCGCGTATTAAGCCATTCCACCTTCTTTTAATCGTTCTGCATTTTCAGCTAATTGCAAGGCATCAATCATGTTTTGTATTTTCCCGTCCATAAAATCAGTTAAGTTGTACAAAGTCATATTAATACGATGATCGGTAATTCTATTTTGAGGATAATTGTAGGTTCTAATTTTTTCAGAACGGTCGCCTGTAGCAACAATTGTTTTTCTACGTTTTGATACAGCATCCAAATGTTTTTGCAATTCAATATCATACAATTTTGTACGTAACATTTGCATTGCTAATTCACGATTACCAAGCTGAGAACGATCTTGCTGACAAACAACAACGATTCCTGTAGGTTTATGAGTCAACTGAACTTTTGTTTCTACTTTATTTACATTCTGTCCACCAGCACCACCAGAGCGAGATGTTTGCATTTCAACATCACCAGGATTTAATACAACATCCACCTCATCAGCTTCGGGCATCACTAAAACAGTTGCTGCCGATGTATGCACACGTCCCATGGTTTCGGTAAGTGGCACACGTTGTACACGATGAACACCTGCTTCGAACTTTAAAATACCATAAGCATTATCAGTTTTCACTTCAATGATTACTTCTTTATAGCCTCCCATCGTTCCTTCGTTAAAATCAACAACTTCGTAACGCATCCCTTTTTCTTCTAAATAACGAGTATACATTCGATACAAATCGCCAGCAAAAATACTTGCTTCATCGCCACCAGTACCAGCACGAATTTCAATTACACAATGTTTGGCATCTTCGGGATCTTTTGGAATAAGCATCTGACGAATAGCATTTTCCATTTCCTCTTTTTTCAACAACAACTCATCTAAATCCGCCTTCGCCATCTCGCGCATCTCATCGTCCTTTTCATTGGCTAAGACTTCTTTGTTAAAGTCAATGTTATCCATTACATTTTTGTAATCATTATAAGCATTAACTACATCGGTTAAATCTTTGTATTCTTTGTTGAATTTTTTAAATTCTTTCATATCCCCAATTACTTTAGGGTCCGAAAGTTTTTGTTCTACCTCTTCCCAACGTCTTTTTATGGCTGCTAACTTATCTAACACTGCTTTTTATTTTTATTAATGATTATTTTATTAATGGCGCAAAAGTACAAAAAAATTGGCAGTCGCTTTCGACAAGCTTGTGATTGTCTATAGCCAACTGCCAATACGAATTTTGTATCGCTAATATTCGAATGTTCCGTATTCTGATTTTATCGTTAATTTATTTTTATCACTTGCTTCTACTCTACCTACAATTTGAGCATCTACATTAAATGATTTTGAAATAGCAATGATATCCGGAGCAATTGCTGCAGGAACATATACCTCCATACGATGCCCCATATTGAATACTTTGTACATTTCTTTCCAATCGGTTCCACTTTGTTCGTGAATTAATTTGAACAATGGAGGAATTGGAAACAAATTATCTTTTATTACATGAACATTTTCTGTAAAGTGAAGTACTTTTGTTTGAGCACCACCACTGCAATGAACCATTCCATGAATTTGAGAACGGTGATTGTCCAATATTTTTTTAATGATTGGTGCATAGGTACGTGTAGGTGATAAAACCAGCTTACCAGCAGTAACAGATTCTGAACCAACATTAATTTGATCCGTAAGCTTTACTTTACCGCTATAAACAAGATTTTCAGGAACAGCAGCATCAAAACTTTCAGGGAATTTACCAGCCAAGTATTTTTCAAACACATCGTGGCGAGCAGATGTTAGACCATTACTTCCCATTCCACCATTATACTCCGTTTCATAACTTGCTTTACCAGCAGATGCTAGTCCAACAATTACATCACCAGCTTGAATACTTTTATTGTCGATTACATCAGAACGTTTCATTCTACAAACAACTGTTGAATCAACAATAAGTGTACGAACAATATCTCCCACATCAGCCGTTTCACCACCGGTAGAAAAAATGCCAATACCATATGACCTTAATTGTTCTAATACTTCTTCCGTACCATTGATAATAGCCGAAATTACGTCCCCAGGAATAAGGTTTTTATTTCTTCCAATTGTAGAGGATAAAAGAATATTGTCTACTGCTCCAACGCATAATAAATCATCGGTATTCATAATAATTGCATCCTGAGCAATTCCTTTCCACACAGAAACATCACCCGTTTCTTTCCAATACATATAGGCTAGTGATGACTTTGTTCCTGCGCCATCTGCATGCATTACAATGCAATAATCCTTATCACCACTTAAATAATCGGGAACAATTTTACAAAAAGCTTTCGGAAATAAGCCTTTATCTATTTTTGCAATTGCATTGTGTACATCTTCTTTCGATGCAGAAACTCCTCGTTGATTATATCTATTATCGCTCATATTCTAATATTAAACACCTTCTCTATAAGTTATGCTCTGGTTAATTCTTATAGAAAACTTTTATAATTTATAACTGCACAAAAATAAAAACATCCCGCAAGATAATTGCGGGATGTTTTTAGTATTTATTAATAGTTGATAACTATTCTTCTTCTTCTTCTTCTGTTTTAGGAGTAACAGGAGCTGTTTTAGGCTCATCTTTAGGAGCATTAGGATCTACGAA
>Ga0208626_1000331_pt1 | contig 17088 bp, 14 predicted proteins | sample LakWasMet10_HOW4_2_FD_183860 | JGI IMG/M metagenome (GOLD analysis project Ga0208626, IMG submission 183860) | Freshwater sediment methanotrophic microbial communities from Lake Washington under simulated oxygen tension - Sediment Metagenome... | ecosystem: Environmental > Aquatic > Freshwater >... | reverse complement strand
ACGCTTTCAGCCCGGCGTTCACGCCCACCTGGTTATGCGCATGCTGGCGATACTGTATGCCGGAAAAGTCATCAATCACCCATCGATAGCCGTGAGCCCTGGCATAGGCGTAAAACAGCCAGTCATGCAAACCTATCGACTGCACCTCATCCCACTTGCACCTCAGGTGCTGCTGTATTTCGAGCGCCAGTTTCCGACTCAACACATAGGTGCAGCCTGGGCCGGCTGCTTCAAACAGGAAATCCCACTTGACCTGCGGCTGAGACTTTTTAATCAGCATCTGCCGCCCGTCCGGCCAAAAAGCAGTCGCATTGCTGGAATAGGCATCCGCGCCAGCTGCCGCCAGTACATGGCATGCCCGGCTGAGTTTATCCCTTAACCATATATCATCCTGGTCAGCGAGCGCAACATAATCAAATGCGGCAAAGTCGACATCCCTGACCAAGCGATAAAAATTGGGGGCAGCACCGCCAAAGCGCTGGCCATGCGGCAACACGACGATCCGGCTATCTGCCGCCGCCATGCGCTCGACCAAGGCCTCGGTGCCGTCAGCGGAGACATCAACACTCACGAACAGTGTCACATCAACGTCGCTTTGGGCAAAGATGGATTCAATCTGCTCTTGAATCCATCTCCTGCCATTGTAGGCGGCCAGAATCACTGCAATAGAAGGCATCGTTTATGCTCCCCCAGCAGCTGCGCGCCAGTTCCGGTTAAATTGACGCCACAGGAAAAATGACAGCGGGAATACAAACAAGGCCTGCACACTGAGCATCACCATCACCACCCCGCTCGCAGCGTAAAGTTTAGCGGCATAGACTGACCCCGGCAAAATGAGCAAGGCACCGGCCAAAGATACCCAGGCCAAAGGCTCTTTCCTGAACGAACGCAGCTGTGAAGAAAACGCGCCATTGATATGGTAAAAAAATACGAACCCCAACAACCCTGCAAATGGCCAGAACGGCAGCACCCTCGTGAAATATTCCGTTTTTTCAACCAGGGAATGCATGGCCATGACCACGCACGCACCCGCAAAAAATACAAGCAGCGAATGCCTGAGGTCTTTGTTAAATAAACGGTCAAGCACTGCCCACTCTTTCTTCGCCACCGCTTGGGAAAGTGCAGGCACCCTGCGCGCAATCCACGACTGCGCGACAATGCCAAGCATGTGGGCAATCGTAAGCGACAGCCCCATTTGCCCAGCCACCACCGGATTCTGGTAATAAAATAAAATCGGCGTCGCCAATTGTGACATCATGAACACGCTGATCCAATTCAGGCCGACGCGCCATTGCAATGGAAGAATCTCATGTGTCCAATTAAAAGCGGCACCTGCGTTGCCCCCGGCCAGTACCCGCACCAATCCGCTGCGCTTTTTCAATATCCACAAAACCATGACCAGAATCCCGCACAGCGGCATCATCATGGCTGCCCACAGCCAGCCGCCGAGATACAGCACCACCCAGCATGCAATCGCTCCTGTCATGCCCTGCATCAGCCTGACTTTATACACTTCGGCGATCTCTCCGCTACCCTCGACCACCGCCAGAAACGGCAATGTCAGCATATTCAATGCCGTAATCATCACCAGGAAAACCCATGGCAACCCCCACATTTCCGCTGTGACAGCCTGTGAGGTTTTGTGGCTGAAAATATAAAACCCCGCGCCTAGTGCAACCACTAAAAAAAACAGGGCAAAAACTGCATAAACCTTTACCGAGCGGGAGAAAAATGATGCAAAAACTGCAGCGGCATCACCAGCCACCCGCCCCTGGGGCAGCCAGTGCATATTAACGAACATGTGGGCAGTTACCTGAATCAGGGCGGCTGCCAGCCCCATTTCAAACACGGAGTACAGCGCAGCCAGGCTTAAAAAAGTGTAATACCAGCCTTGCTGCTCCTGCGTCAAGGTAAAGCTGATCACAAGCACTGTTAACAGGCCGGCAAAGCCCTGCCACAGCCTTTGAGCAACGATCAAAGATAAACCACTTCTCAACATAAGGGTAACTTGGGTCAGCCTTCTAATGACCACTGCGAATAAATGCAATACTGGCGCACTTTCCTGCTCAGGTAATCCGATTTCCAGAGCGGTGAATGCAGCATGACGTTCACATGGAAACCCAGTTTACCGGCCAGTTCCTTTAATGCGTTCTCGCTATAATAGACTTTATGGTCCGGGTCAGCGGATTGCCCTTTTATGCCAGGCACACCAATCAGCAGAACCGCATCCTTGCGCATCACGCGTTTGATTTCAGCAAGCAGGGGAAGCGGGTCTGCCAGATGCTCAAGAACATTATCCAGCAGCACGGAATCAAAACAGCTGTTTTCAAAAGGCAGTTTGTCGATAGGCATTTCATAGGCTACACAACCGCGCTGCCTGCAATACTCAACGTCTAACTGGTTAATATCCACCCCGATGGAATTGGGGCGAAAAACAAGCATGTCACCGATACCGCAGCCTACATCAAGCATACGTCCTTTCAGGTAGCGATTAAGCCTGGGATAAAGGAAATACTTGCGATAAAGCCCTCCGATACAGCTTCTGCCCTGGAGATACTCGAAGTATTGCTGGTTTTTAGTCTTCATTATGATGGTAGCTTTAATGGTAGCTTAAGGTGCAGATCAAAAATTGTGATGTGACTATAGAGCTATATTGCACCCAATTCAATGTTACGAGAAAGAAAATTTTTTATGGCCGATGTAACTGGTGAAAACCGGCACAATCAACCCTGTCGCATGTGCGATCTCATGCACAAAGGCCTGCACGCCGATTGCAGGCAGCACATAATAAGCCAATGCCATGCTGATTAACCAGGTTTGCAGTACCGCAACGAGATTCACCAGCGCAAACAGCATGCCGGAGCGATGCAGCGACTTGCGGCTATCCTTAAATACAAAAATCCTGGCAAGGATAAAGGCTGTCACCATTCCTGTTACGTAAGCAAGAATAATCGCCAGCGAGAAACTGGTCCACCAGCTAAAGACGATACGGCTGGCAAAATTCACCGCCGCAGCGATGCCACCGGTCACAAGGAAAAAGGCAAACTGCCTGGATTTGAGTTGCCGCATCATGTCAGCGCTGTCTTTGCCATTTTTCGCCCGAAATCTATGCTTTCGGCAATCCCCCTGTCTTCAGGGTAATAGTAAGAGGTGTCTGCCACCCAGAGACCGTTGACGGGTAATGCAACCGGAGGCAGCTTGTTCAGGTGGCCGGGTTCGCACACGGGCTGCGCGTAACGGTAGCGACTGACACGGATGTCGATAAAATCCTCATCGCTCAGTTCCGGATTGATCTTTTTCAGGTATTGCTTCACTTTATCAATGAAGGTTTTATCTGGATCAGAAAATTTAGGATGCTCCCCGGGCATGTAAAAAGGCACGTAAACAATATGCTGTGCCATTGGCCTCAGGTTCGTATATTCCACCATACCCGGAATATCCATTTCCGGATCGTTAGTGTTAAGCCAGAAATTTTCTGTCACTGCCCTGGATAGCTTGACGATGACGCATGCCACGGCGATATTTTTAAGTGACCGGTATGCAGCCAGCACATCATGCGGCAGATCTGGCATGAGCTTGGCTACATGCGGCAAAGGTATCGTGCTGATCACTTTATCAAAGGCCTCAAACCGGCCATTCACTTCCAGCCCGATCACCCTGCCGTCCTGCATGACCACCTTGCCTACAGGCGCTTGCAGGCGGATTTCACCGCCGCTTGCCTCAATCGCATCCCGGATGGCATTCAACAGTGTATTGGACCCGCCTTCCAGGTAACCTAATTTTTCACGAAACAGACTGTAGCGTGAGCGTCCGATACGCCGTATGCGGCTCCATATCCAGGCTGCCGAAAGCCCGCTGGCATAATCATAGAACTTATAATCAAACAGCCTGCGCCACAGAACTTCATAAGCCTCGGCGCCTACCCAGCGCCTGATCCAGGCAGTCGCTTCAACCTGATCCAGCGCCTGCCAGTTGACTCGTTTAGTGGAGACATAGGCATGCAGGCCATAACGCAATTTGGCTACAAACCCGAGGCCGCGAAACCTGAGCAGCGCCAGCGGGTTTCCCCATGGCTGCAGTTGACCCTGATACCAATAGCCCATTTTAGTTTCTACCCATCTCATTTTTCCGCTCAAGCCTAACTCATCAAGCATGGATAAAAAAGCATGGTCAGAAATGCAATGAAAATGGTAATAGCGCTCGATATCAATCCCCCCGAAATCAAAGCTGGCAGCCATGCCGCCTATGCGGTCATCCGCTTCGAACAATACGGGACGGTATCCATCAACTACCAGCTGGTATGCAACAGCCAGCCCCATCGGGCCGGCGCCAAGTACCGCGATGGACTGTGAACTCCTGTGGCTGTCAGCTTGATCGTTCATACGCTTTATTTTCGATGCAATACATGGATATGCTGGGGACTGAAAGGTAAATATGCCTCGACCGGATAGCTTGCCTCCACTTTATAGCCTTTAACGATTGAAAAGTACATTGGTGAAAACGCGATCAGGTATTCATTATCCACTACCCACCAGCCTTTGGGACGTGGCTTCAGGTGATCTTTAGAAAAAAGGGTCATCCCGTTAAATTCAAAGCCGCCGTCTATCCGCTCCGGTGCCACACCCTGCCGCTTCACCAGATCGTCAAGAGCCGCCCAGCGCACACGGTTCCAGGCCAGGTAATCATGTGTAGCCAGGCTGGTAATGATTGCGCCAAACACTGTCATTAAAATCACAACGGCAACTCTTGAACGCGAAAGATCAGTGGTGACCGCCACTTTCAGCTGCATCAGGAAACTGGCGGCAAGCATGGGCAGCAGTAAATAGCGGTCATACAAGGTAGGCAGCAGAAAAGTAGGTACGCAATAGATGAGCGCGGTAGCCCCGAATAAAATATATAACCGTATCTTCCTCATGTCTTCGGCCTGCTCACAGAACCATATCTTCGAAATTTGATGTCTGCTGCCCCATAAACCGCACACCGCAGTCAATAAAAAATGCAGCATCAGCCCTGTTGCAAAAACAATCAGCAAACCTATCAAAAACCAGCAGTAGCCAACCGCTATCCGGTATTCAGGGAAATATCCCACCGCGCCATACTGCAAGGAAGGGCCGACCCCGAAGGCGCTTAAAATATTGCCGCCAAAGCCAAAAGCCCCTTCAAGATAACTTTGCAGCGGGAACAGCTGCATGCCTGCCAGGCGCAAGCTGTAATACAGCAGGAGCGTGCCGATCACCAGCAAGCAAGTGGTAACGGTATCGATCTTTTTATTCAAATAGAAAAAAACAAGCAGAATCAGCGGCAATAGAAACAGCGCGAAAGACAATAGCGTTTTAAAAACATTCAACTCAAACACTGTCACAAAATCCAGCAAGGACAATGAAAATGCGCGCCTGATCTGATCAATCTGATAGCCATGCATTGCAGGCAGTTGGTGATGTGCATCGAGCCATGTGCGATATAACAACTGCACCAGCAGGCAAACCAGCAAAGGCAGGGTTGCCCGGGTGATTGCATTGATCGACAGCCTGCGCCCGGCCATATATGCAAGTGCATAGGCAATTGCGATTGCGAAACCGAGCTGCCTGACCAGCAGCGCAAGAACAAGCAGCACGGTGCCGGCAACAATATCCTGCGTTCTGTCCCGATGCACAGCCCTGGCCAGGAACAATAACGACATGACAGAAAAAGCAAAAAACGGCACATCCGTCATGAATGTATTGCTCATCGTGAAATAAACCGGATTCACCATCAGCAGCACCGCTCCCAGCAATGCCAATGATAATGGCACGCCAGCCTCACGGCTTAACTTGAATGCAGTCAAGACACCCAGCAGGCCTAGCACGAGTACCGACATCCTCAGCACAGTGAATGACGGTTCCATCAACAATGAAAAAAACCACCCCCATACCACCTGCGTCAGCAAGTTCATTGCTGACCAGTCTGAAATCACCAGCCGGTGTTCATACAGCAGGGCTCTTACCGATTCCGCATACGCCCAGTCATCAATAAGCGGAAAATCCCCAACCGGGTTGGCCACTGCGATCATAATGCCCCAAAGTGCCATGATAAAAAGCATGGACAACGTCTCTGGATTGAATGCTTTGATTTTCATTTGCATCGTGTTTTCAGCGTTAGTTAACATGCTTTCAATGAAGGTGCCTGGTCAGAATTCAGAACTCCAGAATCACGTTGCTGTATTCGGCGTGGCCAAAAGTCTCTTCTATCGCCTTGGCAAAAGGTGTCGCAGGCACATTGAATATCCCCGGCCAGTCAATCACCTCAAATTCGTCTTTTGCAATCAAGGCAGTGAGCTGTTGCGTGGTGAAAGGCGGGTTCCTGTCAAACGTCTCCCAAACCCAAAGCAAGCTGTAAAACAGCGCGAAAGGAATATGAATGATAGGCGTGCCTGCGCCGGTTACGCGTTTTATCTCACGGATGATGTCGATATAATCGATCTTTTCATGCCCGGATATATTGTAAACACCGCGATCGATATTATTGCGGATACAGCTGATGATCATGTTGCAAAAGTCACCCACGTAAAGCGGCTGGCGCATGTAACGGCCGTTTCCCGGTATCGGGAATACCGGCGCTTTTTTCATGAAGCGCGAAAGCCAGCCTAGATGTTTGCGGTCAAACCAGCCAAACATCAAAGTCGGGCGCAGTATCACACAGGCTATACCGCTACGCAGCACCAGCTGTTCCTGGTCTCTTTTCGTGCGCGTGTAATAATCTTCAGCGGCGGACTCGACCACTGATGAGCTTACATGCACCAAATGCGGCACTTTGTGAGCCTCGATTGCATCAAGCACAAGACGTGTAGCGTCAACATTATTGCGTACAAACTCGCGGTAATCCGTGCCGCCTATCTGAGCCTGCAGCATTACGACCACATCGGCTCCGCTGAAATGCCTTTGCCAATCGCCGGGTTCGGCAAGGTCTGCAAACTCAGCCGTGATTTCAGGATGCAGCCGTTTCAGGATTTCAAGATTCGCCCTGTGCTTGTCAAGAACCACAATATCGGCAAAACCTTGTGCCTTGAGGCACACCACAAGGTTCTGCCCGACAAGCCCAGCGCCGCCGGGCAAGATTATTTTACGTTTCGTCAGCATATCCGCCCGGCTATATGTATGTAACGTTCAACTGCATCCACCATAATCTCCGCCTTATTGTTTTCCTTAATCAGCGATGCGTTTCCAGATTGCGATCCTGCCGAAAGTCTGCTGCAGGTGATAATGATTGCGTATATAAACATCCAGCAGGTATACGCCGCTGCTTTTTGCGCTCTCATTCGGCTCCGCAACATCATCCCAGCTGGCTTCCAGCCAAACGTATTGCAGCTTGCTGCTCTCCAGCTCAGCAATGATCTCGGCCTGCACGTCTGCCGCAGTCTGGAGCCCGGGGTCAAAATGATGCCACTTTGTTACGGGCATCCTTTGCGCCTGGAAGTAACTGGCAACGTCATTCACAAACACTTTATCATGCCGGTTCAAACCAATATAAATACGTTCGTTCGGCGCCGTGTGAGTTTTAATGAAATCAATTGCGGCATTTCTATCCGGCTCCAGGGTGAATTCCGTAAACACCCGCTTGGACTCAGCCAAGAAAGCGCTGCACCTGCTGCCGATAACCGGATCCGGGGCAACCCGGCCATAAGCCTGGTATAGTTCTTTCACCACGATATGATCATGCCATTTTACGAACATTTTTACCAAGCCATAAGTCAATGCCGAACCACTCGTATGTATTACGAGGATGATTGAAACCCAACCCAGCCAGCTTTGGGTTCTGATGCCGTACTCCAGTATCATGGCCAGAACCATTAACGCCGGAATTAACGCCAACTGCATTTGTGCAGGGCCAATGCGGACAATGCCTTTGAAATAGAAAAAAACAAGCAGTACGGTAAAAAATATCAGGAAGTTGACACTGCCATGCCGGGGCGCGCCTCCCAGCAATAAGGCATGGCGATGCGTCTTTTCATCAGCCTGGATCGTTTTTGCCAAAAATGCGACGATCACGACCAACACCAGAAGAAGCGGGAAATATACCACGCCCGATTCCACTGAAAACACCTCGGGGAATGGCAGCCCCCTGAACTTTGCGTAATGCGCTACAGGGAAAAATATGATGTCGTGCGCAAAGGATGCTATTGCCCCGTTAAGCCAGTAGAAGCCAAGCAGCACCAGAACCGGTATGCCGCTTGCGAGGGTATACAGGGATATATTCTTGACCATCTGGCCGGCATGGGTTTTCAAACCGGACAAACTGATCAGCAATATCGAAACCAGGTTGGAAACAAACAGTAAAAATCCGATGTCGTACCTGAAATAAGCCGTTAACCCGGTCAGCAGACCCGCCGCAAGAGGATACCAGCTTGAGGTGACTGTACTTGTGTTTTTAACCATGATTGCAGTCGCCACGACAGCAAGGAGTAACGCCGGGTATATCGGGTAACCATGCATGCTGATCGCAGCAAGCCACAATGCAGCAATCGCGCTTATGATGACTGCGATCAATTTTCTGCAATGCTGCATCAGCAGTGTATAAACCGCAGTTACGATGCCCGCCCGCACGGTTAAATCAAATAAGCGCTCAACGATGACGTGCTGGCCAAACAAATCGAACAGCCATGACAATATATAAAACTCGGCAGGGCCGTAATTGATATAGAAATCGCGATGCGGAATATCCCCCGCATTCACCCGCATCGCCGCAGTCAGCACGATACCTTCGTCATAGACATTGATGCGTTTATCCATGCTTAAAAAAAACAGTATGAATGCGACGAGAAAAACAATGCCTGCCTTTAACAAGGCGTTCGTTCTTATGGCTTGCATAAGGCACCAATATCAATAAGTTCAATCTTCACGATCAAAACACTTCCTGTTGATCATTCAAATATCCATTCTTTTAAAAATGCATTCCGGCAAGTGCCGAATGATCATCATGATCAAGCGCCACTTAGCCGGGACATAAGCCAGCGACCTGCCTTGCTTGATTGCCTTCACAATATTGGCTGCAACGGTATCCGCATCCGCCAGTGCCTTGCCTTGCTGTTTAAACTGCGCGGTCATGGGCGTATCGGTTGGCCCTGGCTTGATGAGAACCACCTTCACCCCGGTGCCTGTCAAGCGGTGCTGCAACCCCTGTACATAGCGCGTAACGAGGCCTTTAGCGGCACCGTACACATAATTCGATTTGCGGCCACGGTCACCGGCAACTGAGCTGATGACTGCAAGGGTGCCGGCATTGGCTTGTTCCATATGCCCGGCAAATGCCTCTGCAAACAAGACCGGCGATATGGCATTGATCTCCAAAGCCTCACGGCATAAGTCCAGATCCTGCTGGCAGCATTGCTGCTGCGGTAATGCGCCATGCGCTATCAGCGCAATATCGACCTTGGCGTCACTGGCAACCCCACCTACCAGTGCCCGTATTTTCTGCGGGTCATTAAAATCGGTTTCCAGGCTTGTAATGTTTGATTCTGGGCTGCGGATTCTGAGATCAGCGGCAATGGCTTCTATTTTATGGATGTTCCGCCCCACGAGAACCATATCTGCCGGCGCCTGCTTGAGCCAGAGCCGCGCGCACTTCTCGGCAATCGCCGAACTGGCGCCGATGATCACAATCCGCTGCATGATTCTTGACACATCAACTCCCCATTAAACGCCGTGACATGGCAGATGTAATGCCAGGATCCCGGTACGGCAAAAACTCAGCCAGCCTGGAATAACTGGCTTCAAAAAAATCACGGGAGATACGCACGTCCTTTGCCAGGTAAACCCTGCCACCAGCCTCTTTCACAATGGCATCCAGGCGCTCAAACAGCGTTAAGGACCGGTAGCCTTTATTTGGAAAATCCAGCGCCAACGTTACCCCGGGCTGTGGAAAACCAAGCATACCCGAAGACGCCCGGTTACCGAATGTTTTTAAAACCGCCAGGAACGACCCCTCGCCGCTTGTGGAGATTTCATGCAGCAATGCCTGTATCTTCTGCAGGCCATCCGCCCTGGGCACCAGGCATTGATACTGATAAAAACCTTTAGCTCCATACATACGGTTCCATCCGCTTATATGATCAAGCGGGTAGAAAAAACGCTCATAATGCACGTCACCCTGCCTGGCAAGGCGTTTCTTGACATTGAAATACGCTGTATTGAAAACCTTTAGCGTCCATGGATTCACCAATGAAAACGGTGGCACGAAAGGCATGTTGATGTGTGTTGCGGCCGGTGCTGCTGCCTCTGAAAGCCCACTGTGATTGGCGCGCATGAACAGCCCCCTGCCCCCGCCGGATGAAATGCAATCCACCCAGGAAACCGTATGTTCCCAATTCGCCTCAGAAGCGTCTGCCAGTTCAAAAAATTCTTGCAGGTTTCGATACGGTATCGTCTCGGCCTGCAACCACGGGCCAGACACGCGCCTCAATTGAATCTCCGCCGTCAGGATAAAGCCGGTCAGCCCTAAGCCGCCCACAGTGGCGGCAAACCATTCCGGGTGCTGCGTTGGCCCGCATTCGATCATATCGCCATCGGTGCGCAGTAGGGATATGTGCCGCACATGATCTGCAAATGAGCCATAGGCATGATGATTCTTGCCATGAACGTCATTCGCAATAGCACCGCCTACCGTCACCAGCTGCGTACCCGGGGTCACCGGCAAAATCCAGCCTCGTGGGACAGCCAGCCGTTGAATATCGCGCAGGAGAACTCCGGATTCACATAGCAGGCAGCCGGTTTCTTCATTAAAGCGGATAAAACGATCCAACCCTGCCGTTAACCACAGCGTGCCACCGGGGTTCAGGCACTCATCTCCGTAACTGCGCCCCATGCCATGGGCAAGCCCCGGACAGGTCTGCCTGATGACCTGTGCGACTTCATCCCTGTGCGTCAGACTCCGCACATGATGCTCAGCCTGCTCAAGCCTGCCCCATGACGAAACTGCTACCATGTCCAGCCAACCGTGCCAATCAACACGACCATTGCGAAAGCAAGCCCGCACAGCAAACTGGTTTTGTCTTTCACGGCAAATACCAGCGGATCATCATGCATATTGCCGCGATGAGCCTGCATCCACATCCAGCTTACCCAGAACAGCATGATCGGCACCGCTCCCCAGATATATTCGGGAACCCGGTAAATCTTGACTACAGCATCGCTGTTAATATAAAGCGCAAGCACCAATACCGAAGCATAGCCGGAGGCAATACCCAGCGTCTGGATCAAAGGCGCATCGGAAGTCAGGTACCCTCTTCCGTGAGTACGTTCCTTGCCGCTGAAACGCTGCAAGGCCAGTTCGGCATAACGTTTGACGAATGCCAATGACAGAAACAGAAATGTCGAAAAGGCCAGCAGCCAGAAAGACATCGTAAGCCCCGCGGCAGCGGCACCGGCAATAATACGCAACGTGTAAAGCATGGCCAGCGCCAGGCAGTCCAACAGCACCAGACGCTTGATGCCCCACGAATATGCGCACGTCACAAGAAAATAAAATACCAGCCAGGCAATGAAATGACCGTCGACATACATCCCCAGGATCAAGCTGGCAGCAAGCAATAGCGGAGCAAGGGCTACGCCCATCCATACCGGAACCTGGCCGGAAGCAAACGGACGGGCTCTTTTGTGGAGGTGCTGGCGGTCGCTCTCTAAATCAAAAAGGTCGTTAACGATATAGACAGCGGATGCGCAGAGGCTGAAAGAGAAAAAAGCCAATGCCAGCGTTGACAGGTTATCGGTAACCATCAACTGATGGGCAGCAACGACCGGGACAAATAGCAACAGGTTCTTCAGCCATTGATGAACGCGTAGCACGCTCAAAAAGGTCATCAGACCCAATAGCTCCCGAGAGAAAACCTGCTGGACTTTGCAAACGGTTTCCACTCTTTTAGCCAGGTCGGCGGAAGCATTGACGACCACTGCACGATTGGCGCGCTCCCAAACGGCTAAATCGGCGCTGGAATTACCGACATAATCAAAACCCAAATGGCCAAAACGCCGTTCAAGCAACTCAGCCTTGGATTTCCCTGCAAGGTTAATTAAACCATCACTGGCAATCACCTCATCAAAAATCCCCAAATGCGCTGCGACAGCATCGGCAATCGAACGATCTGAGGCCGTACATAACACCAGGGTTCGGCCATCGGCTTTCTGCTGCCTGAGCCAGCTTAACAACTCCAGATTATAGGGAAGTGTTTCCGGATCAAATTCAGCGCGGGAAGCCAGTATGCGTTTAAGTGCGGCTTTGCCTTTAAACAGCCATAACGGAATGCGGAATAGATCTAAAGGGTGATGCCGGAAAGCTCTCAATGCGGATTCATGCAGCATATCCGTACTGATGATAGACCCGTCCAAATCCACTACCAATGGATGCAACATCAACCAAGCCCCTGTGTCTTTAATTAGGTGTTAATTTATATCAACACTCTTCTGCTAATTATTGTTCCATCATTTCAGTCTAACGACCACAAATGCAGGCTTGTAATCTTTAAATGAATGAGGTTGTTGCTGTAATGCCGGAGTCTAAGCCGAATTCAGAAAAATACAGATACAGATTTGAATTCAGTAAACATATCCAAGCCAGCCTGCCCTTGATAATATGCGCTTTGGTTTTAACTAAATCAATAAAATTCTTGAATCCTATTCTGGGCGCAGACATGAACGCAACCGTTAATGCCTTTAAAGCACAATTTTCCAGGTACAAAACCCTTGAATACACGATTAAGCGGTAGCCGGCATAAGATTTCGCATTGAAAAACGCAAATTTCTCCTGCAGCCAGGTTTTGCAGAACAATTGATTGATGCGGCCTTCTTTGATCCTGGCAACAATATCCGAAGGCTTGATATAGTAGTTTGAACACTTGTCATTCTGAAAAACCAGTTTCACGCCGTGACTCTGGGCCCTCATCATGAAATCGGTATCCTGGTGGCGTGAGTAACTCTCATCAAACAGCACATTCCTGGCGACTTCAAGCGGGCATAAGAATGTACTCGTCTGCATTGGCTGCCCGGCAGCGAACACATATTCAGATACAAGCTCGTTTCTGCTAATGGCGCGCAACGGTAGCAATGCACCGTTATGGCCTTTCTGTATCAATTCAAATTGACCATAGATGACAAAATTCCTGTGCGTCAAATCCTCAATAAGCTTTTTGGCCGACGCCAGCCTGTTGTTCACCCAACTGTCATCCGCATCAAGAAACGCGACGAAATCACCCTGTGCAGCTTCAATTCCACGATTGCGTGCAAACGCACCATTCTTGTTGACCTGATTTCGCAATACGCGAATATCAAGCTGACTCTTGAATGATTCAATGACGGTTAAAGCCTCATCAAAATCAACTGACGCATCATCGACCAGAACCACTTCAAAATTGGAGTAAGTCTGCTGAACCAGTGAGTTCAATGCTCTGGCAATGGTATTTGATGCTTGAAAGCAAGGAATGACAACAGAGAATTTCAAGGATACCCCAGCAATTAAAAACAATTAAAGCAAAACCAGTGCTTATAACATCGGCTTGCCACAGTTACAACCAACTTAACAAAAATTGACAATTTGGCTGGAAGCGCTTTTAGATCTCGTCCTGGGTTTCCATTTTGGATATGCCGGATTTCAGCAGGTGATCTAAAGCCAGAATCGCTATCCGCAGCCTTGCATATTCCTGTAGCAATCTGCGTGCCAGCAATACAGTAATCAGCAAAGATATTTCTACCGTCAGCAGGCCTTTTAATGTCATTGCAACGATTACGATGAAAAACACCATAAAAAGGCTGGAGCCCAGCAATCGATATTGCGACTCTTTACTCCTGGCACCCAGCGCTGATTGCAGAAGTTTAAATGCTCTGGATTCAAGCAGGCATGCAGGGAACATTAAGCCAAGCCCAATCAGCACGACAATGAGTAATGCTGCCGGGTAATAAAGCCAGGCAATCGCGATTAAAAACAGCAGCAAAGCCAACAGGGAGGATGACAGGCGCACGGTGAGCCTAGTGCGGCTTGCGGACAGCTCTGAATCATCGCCGAGTATCGCTTTATGTGCCAGGTTGTGCGCAAAAACCTGCAGCATCTTAGCCAGCACGAAAGTAACAACGACCGCGCAGGATATAAAGACCATGACTTCATTGACACCGATGCCGCGCTCAGTGAGCATTTTCGGCAGTATGGACGGGTTCATCAGGATGAATACACCCTTGAGAGGCAGCACCAGTGAAATCGTCTCAAGAATCTTCGCAAACGCGCTGAATGAAGCCATGGCGCTCATCCGCCATGGCTCGCGCTTAAAGCTGCTGCGCAGAAAATTCAGGTAATCGGTACCGTGCATTAATTGAACAATCTTCTTTTAAGTTGACCTGTGCAGCCACTGGCAAGGAATATGCGGTATATGCGCATTAACTGGCAGTTCACAATGTAACGTTTGGTTCGGACATAATTGGCGAACGCAGAAACAGGCGGAATAATGTGATCCAGCTTTGTTGAAGATGCCTCATCAATCAGGGCAACTTCAGACAACCTGGTGCAATTTGCAAAGCTGCTTTCAGTCGAACGCATCTGCTCATAATCCAAACTGTTAAAAGTGACGCCGTATTGATCCCTCAACCACCGGTAGTCCAGCGCCGACTGCCGCAAGTAATCCTCCACCTTCGGCTTCAATTTCAATTTACCATTCTTCTGTGCCGGGTATGCCTTAGAAAATCTTTTGGTCATCACGGAAATGAATGCTGAAGTCTCGATCGCCGGCCGCTTGCCTTCCGGCTGAAAACGCAAGCGCTGCTCCTGCAGTTTAAGCAGCAGTTCGACTGGCAAGGATTCATTGTAGCTAGGCAGCTTTTTAGCCTGTAAGGTACCCAGCGCTTCCGGGACATATTTCGTGACAAAATCAAAAACGACATCACCATTCACCAATTGGTCGCGTTCGAACGCATTCACATGCACACAACCCGGGAACTGGCTTTCGTAATACTCAAGCACTGAACGAACCTCCCTGACTGCCGGCGGGAACATCAGGCTGCCGGTACGCACTTTCTGGGATATTCTCGATGCATAATCACTTACCGGATCACGCACATACGCCACTACGGTGATTTCATCAAAATAAGGCTGTAGCAGTGCCGAAAAATCCAGCGCCGAAACTGCGGAAAAATCGCGGAAAAGCTGCTCGGCAGACAGCACCAGTACGTCAGGCCGCTGTTTTTCAATATCATGATCCAATGCCTGCATGAACCGGGAGAAATCTTCTTTATATTTATTAAAATTATCCAGATAGAAACGATTATGCGGAATCGGGATAGAGTTTTCTCTCACAAAACCTGCAGGTAACAATATATGGTTGGGGGCTACCGATTTACTCACCGGATACAGCACACCTTTCTCGCTGAGTTCTTTGGCATTGCGTACAAAAAAATTCTGGATTGAGGTAGTCCCGGTTTTACCGCTACCAATATGAAGCACAAGTTTCATCTTAAACAGTCACCTTTAAATTATTATTCTTTTCACGTTCACTATTGTCACGTTCTCTATTGCAAAGACAAGCGCGCCAGGCCGATTGCTTCTTCGCCTGCCCCTGAGTAAAGCAGGTAGTACTTACCGGCTTCCTCATAGATATAGGGGTCTCTTAGCGCTTGTTCCTGCGTTCCTTTCCCGCTTTTACTTGTGCGAAACTGATAAGCGGTGCCTTCCCATTGCAGCTGCGGGGCAAGCACTTCAACAGGCGCTTGCTTTTGCTTCCATTTCAACCAATCGGGTTCCAGATGAATGCGCGACAATAAAATACGCTCCGGACTATCCCCTATTCGTGTATAGAAAACCAGAAGTTCATTCTCATGCACAATGATCGCCGCATGGCGCATTTTCCTGGCGGATTGATCTTCCACATTCAACTCAGGCAATAACAATTGCCGTCTTTTTTCCCAAAGGTCTTCTGCTGCCCCTATGGTTTTACCATCAGGCATCAGTCCTTCAACCGCCATCTGGTCTGGAGCGCGGTACAACATGCCGCGATTGCCTATCGCATACGTATTGCCATGCCATGTAAACACACGGAAATAAGCGGTGCCCAATGTTACAGGACGGATCCCAAAAGGCTGCCGGGCATTGGAAACCTGATTAAAATCCAAACCATCCCTGGATACGGCCACAAATGTTTTCTGCTCATTTTTCATCCTGCCGGACACCTGGCTAGGCGCATGAAAGTACATGATTATCCTGCGGTTTTTATCATCGACCATCACATCCGGTGAAGCGATATGGTTTTGAATCGCCAAGCCTTGCGCCAGCTCCACTCTGGATTTTTTGCCTAAATCAAGCACTCCGCGCTGCCCTTCAGGCTTGTTTACGGCATGAAGATGCCAGGGTCCCTCGATACTTTTAGCCCAGGCCAAGCGTATGTACTTTCCCTGATGATGCGCGAAATAAAGATAATAATTAGCGTCCGGATGCGCAAGCTTTCCGGTTTTCTTAAGCCAATCAGGCACTTTAATCAGTGCAGGCCCATTAATGTTCATGCCGTCAGCAGACGGGGCACCAGCCTGCTCAAACAACTGATGCGTAATAATAGGTTTTCCGTCATTAAGCCGAGTGACGTTCACCGACTCTGCGGAGGCAGTGGCTGCAAAGACGAATGCAAACGTAAATAGTGTTAAAAGCCTGAGGCGCAGATACAGGTAACTCATGCGGTAAACTCAGTCGGAATCTTTTCTGGCCGTGAGTTAAATCTGGATAAAGCCGCAATTGCCTGGCTTGAGCGAACCAGCAGCCAGAAAGCGGCGCCTACCAGCAACGATGCCGGCACTTGCCACGATGGCAATCCGGTTACATGATGATATTTAACATGCCGCTTCATCAGCCTGCTCATATCATGCGTCAGTGATTTTAATGCATGGGAGACGCGGGAGAATCTTGATGAGGATATTCTATGGCTATGTTTTTTATCGGCATCCCTTCCCATTACCATGGCGCGCCATATAAAGAAACGCCAGCTATCGTTCCATAGCTCGTGATAAAACCATACGTTGGGGTGATGTAATTTGTGCCCTTCTCGCTTTAACCGGGCTGAAACCAGGCTGCATGCAGTTCTTAAACCACCCAGGT
>Ga0208626_1000330_pt1 | contig 17088 bp, 13 predicted proteins | sample LakWasMet10_HOW4_2_FD_183860 | JGI IMG/M metagenome (GOLD analysis project Ga0208626, IMG submission 183860) | Freshwater sediment methanotrophic microbial communities from Lake Washington under simulated oxygen tension - Sediment Metagenome... | ecosystem: Environmental > Aquatic > Freshwater >... | reverse complement strand
CACCGAACCTCTAGTCTCGTCAGACTTCAACCATACTGAAACGTCATCCAATTTCGATGCGAAGCAGACCACAGTGATTGGCGGCAGATTGGTGAAAGTGATGGCTTGGTATGACAACGAGTGGGGCTTCAGCTGCCGCATGCTGGATACTGCAGTTGCTTTAATGAACGCAAAATAAGATTAACAGGGTAGGGGAGTTGGCGATGCTTTATATCAAAATGACAGATCTGGATTTGCAGGGCAAGCGCGTATTGATCCGAGCTGACCTGAATGTGCCGGTGGCTGATGGCAAAGTTACATCAGATGCACGCATTACTGCATCAATGGCAACTATTGAGCATGCGCTCAAGGCTGGCGCAAAAGTGATGGTGACTTCGCATCTGGGGCGTCCGGAAGAAGGCGTATATTCAGAAGAAAACTCCCTTAAACCTGTTGTTGATGTGATTACGGCCAAGCTGGGCAAGCCGGTACGGTTGGTAAAAGACTGGGTAGACGGCGCTTTTGATGTTGCGGCGGGTGAACTGGTCGTGCTGGAAAACTGCCGTTTTAACAAAGGTGAAAAGAAATGTGTCGATGAATTGTCACAAAAGTATGCCAAGCTTTGCGATATTTTTGTGATGGATGCTTTTGGTACGGCGCACCGTGCTGAGGCAAGCACTTACGGCGTAGCGAAATTTGCCCCGCTTGCAGCCGCAGGTATTCTGCTGGTGAATGAGCTGGAAGCCCTGACCAAAGCGCTGCTGAGCCCAGCGCGCCCGATGGTGGCGATTGTTGGCGGCAGCAAAGTCTCAACCAAACTGACGGTGCTGGAAAGCCTGTCCGAAAAAGTTGACCAGATGGTGGTGGGCGGCGGTATTGCGAATACTTTCCTGAAAGCGGCAGGGTTTGAAGTCGGTAAATCGCTATGTGAGGATGACTTGGTACCTGTTGCACGCGCATTAATGGACAAAATGTCCGCGCGAGGTGCAGCGGTGCCGGTCGCGGTAGATGTTGTATGTGGCAAGAAATTTGACGCGAATGAGCCGGCAGTGAGCAAGGACGTTGCTTCAGTGACGGCAGATGATATGATTTTTGATATTGGCACGAAATCTGCTGATCAATTAGCGGAAATCATTAAAAATGCAGGTACGGTAGTCTGGAATGGCCCGGTAGGCGTGTTTGAGTTTGACCAGTTTGGTGAAGGTACTAAAACCATTGCCAATGCGATTGCCAATACTCAGGCATTTACATTGGCAGGTGGCGGTGACACGATTGCCGCTATCCAGAAATACGGTATTGAAAGCCGGGTGGATTATATTTCAACGGCTGGCGGCGCGTTCCTGGAATTTCTGGAAGGTAAGAAATTACCGGCGGTCGAGATTCTGGAACAGCGTGCCAAAAGCGAATAGCTCCAGTTGTTTTGCACTTTAAAAATGGGGCATGGAGCCCCATTTTGTTTTTAAGGGCGTGTATTAAAGTACCAAATAATAAAAAAGGCAGGACACATTGGCATTACGTAAAACAAAAATTGTAGCGACCTTAGGGCCATCCTCCACCAGCGAGGAAATGCTTGCGCGCATGATTGCAGCAGGCGTCAACGTTGTGCGCCTGAATTTCTCGCACGGTACTGCTGAAGAGCATATCAAGCGTGCGGAAACAGTACGTAATATTGCGGCGAAGCTAGGCAGGCCTGTCGGTGTACTGTGTGACTTGCAGGGGCCTAAAATCAGGATCGGCAAGTTTGAGCAGGGTAAGGTCAGTCTGAAAACCGGCGATATTTTTGTACTCGATGCGGATTGTGAGCTTGGCGACCAGTATCGCGTCGGGCTCGACTACAAAACATTACCGCAGGAGGTCAGTGAAGGCGCTATCCTGCTGCTGGATGACGGCCGCATCACCATGCAGGTGGATAGAATAAAAGGCCACCAGATTCACTGCGTAGTGCTGAACGGTGGCATCCTGTCTAACAACAAAGGCATTAATCGCCAGGGCGGCGGCCTGTCAGCAGATGCCCTGACCTGGAAAGACCGGGAAGACATTAAAACTGCGGTCGCACTGGAAGCCGATTATATTGCGATCTCTTTCCCTAAGTCTGCATCTGATGTCGAGCTGGCACGCGCTTTGGTTAAAGAGGCCGGAGGCTCGGCCAGCGTGATCGCTAAAATTGAGCGTGCAGAAGCCATCAGTGCGCTGGAATCGATTATTGAGGCTTCGGATGCGATCATGGTTGCGCGCGGCGATTTAGGAGTAGAGGTGGGGGATGCTGCGGTACCGGGTTTGCAGAAACGCATGATCCGTATGGCACGTGCCCATAATAAACTGGTGATTACCGCCACGCAGATGATGGAATCCATGATTTCAAGCCCGATTCCCACGCGGGCGGAAGTGTCGGATGTGGCCAATGCGGTACTTGATGGCACCGATGCCGTCATGCTGTCTGCCGAAACCGCATCAGGCCAGTATCCGCTGGAAGCAGTCGAAGCCGTGCATCGCGTTGTTGTGGAGGCGGAAAAAGAATACTTCAGCGAGCATCATGCGCGGAAACTGGGTCAGGTACTGGTGAAAACGGATGAGGCGGTTGCAGCTGCCGCTATATACACGGCAAAGCATTTGAAGGTCAAAGCGATTGCCGCGCTGACGCAATCGGGTAACGCTGCGCAATGGCTGTCGCGCGCAGATGCCGAAGTGCCGATTTATGCCTTGTCACCTGATAAGTTTGCACGCAGGAAACTGACCCTGCACCGTGGCGTATACCCATACCCGATCGATCAGGGAAATAAAAACAAAGATGAAATCCTGCAGGAAATGGAACAGGTGTTATTGCAGCAAAGTGCCGTGGTCGCGGGTGATCTGGTGCTGCTGACTTTTGGTGAGCCTATCGGCAGTCCGGGCGGCACCAATACGCTTAAAATCATTAAAATAGGTGAGAACAGGCCGGTCGCGTAAGCTCGAATGCGCGGCCAGGATTGCTGACTGGCGTAAAAAATTAGATAAACATCCGCGGGCACTTTATAATATGTAATTCGATATAATACGCAATTCGATTATCGATTAATCCAGTGACCACCAAAGTTAAATCCATGAATAAACCACTTCTAGAAACCAGTATCAAAAGCCTGAAACGAATCCACCAGGGTAAAGTGCGCGACATCTATGATATTGATGCCAATACCATGCTGCTGGTGAGTACTGACCGTTTATCCGCATTTGATGTCATTCTGCCTACAGGTATTGCCAACAAAGGTGCAATGCTGACGCAGATGGCAAACTTCTGGTTTGAGAAGCTGCAGCATGTAGTGCCTAATCACCTGACCGGCATTGACCCTGCCAGCGTAGTGACGGATGCTGCCGAGAAAGCGCAGCTGGCTAATCGTTCAGTCGTGGTTAAAAAGCTGAAAGCGCTGCCGTTAGAGGCAATTGTGCGCGGCTATCTGGTTGGTAGCGGTTGGAAAGAATACAAAGCCAAAGGTACGGTATGCGAGATTCCGTTGCCGGCTGGTTTGCAAGAAGCCTCAAAACTGCCGCAGCCTTTGTTCACGCCATCCAGCAAGGCAGCTGTAGGCGAGCATGATGAAAATATCAGCATCGCCCAGGTGGAGGCGCTCATCGGTAAGGCCATGGCTGACCAGGTGGCTAAGGTGGCTATCGAGCTTTACACCAAAGCGGCAGAATATGCGCTGACGCGCGGCATTATTATTGCTGATACCAAGTTTGAATTCGGTCTGGATGAAAACGGTGTGCTGCATGTCATGGATGAGGTGCTGACTCCGGATTCATCACGCTTCTGGCCTGCCGAAAGTTACGCAGTAGGCAAGAACCCGCCAAGTTACGATAAACAATACGTTCGCGACTGGCTGGAAGCCAGTGGCTGGAATAAAACCCCGCCGGCACCGGCGTTGCCAGATGATGTTGCCGCAAAAACCAGTGAAAAGTATATGGAGGCGTTTGAGCGCCTGACCGGCAACCCTCTAAGCCTGGTGTAAGCCTGTACGGCTGGCGGGCAATGTCTGTCATTAACAAGCTCAAGGCCTTAGCCAGGCAGCTTAAACGCGAGTTGGCGGTATATCGGTTGGTGTTGAAACATCCGCAGACGCCGTGGGTCGCCAAGTTGTTTTTAGGTCTGGCGGTGGCTTACCTGCTGCTGCCGTTTGATCTTATCCCGGACTTTATCCCTGTGATTGGCCAGCTGGATGACGTTGTGATTATTCCGGTGCTGCTTTACCTGGCGCTGCTATTCATCCCGCAGTCGATTATCCAGAGCTGCCGTGAGCAGGTTGAGGCAGAGGTTGAGACAAAGTGAAGTTCGCATTTAGCAATTTGTTACAAGTCTTTTCGTATGTCTTTTGTGCGGACTTGTTATAATTGCGCCTCAAAATTAGTCGTTAATTTATTTAGTAAATTTATATTTAGGAATAAACAATGTCATTGAACCAAGTGCCAACCGGCAAAGATGTCCCGAATGATTTCAATGTAATTATTGAAATCCCGATGCAGGGTGACCCAGTAAAATATGAAGTAGATAAAGAAAGCGGCGCGATTTTTGTAGACCGTTTCATGGGCACTGCAATGCATTACCCAGCGAATTACGGTTATGTGCCACACACTTTGGCTGATGACGGAGATCCGGTGGATGTGCTGGTGATTACACCGGTACCGCTGATCCCAGGCGTGGTTGTGCGTTGCCGCCCAATCGGTGTGCTGCTGATGGAAGATGAAGCAGGCCAGGATGCTAAAGTGCTGGCGCTGCCGGTTGATAAAGTGTGCGGTTTGTATACACATCTGAAATCATACAAAGACGTATCAGAAGGCCGTCTGGACATGATTGCGCACTTTTTCGCGCATTATAAAGATCTGGATAAAGGCAAATGGGTAAAAATCAACGGCTGGGGTGATGTAGACCAGGCCAAGAAAGAAATTCTGGATGGCGTTAAAAACTACAATGAAGCAAAAGTAAAACCAGCGTTTTAATTTAATATTAGAACGTAAGCAGTAGATGTTAAAAAAGGCAGCCAGGGCTGCCTTTTTTAATTTTGATTTCACGTTGCTGCAACGCCAAATAAACTGCCGACAGCGGCGGTGGCTATCATTGCGAGTACGCCCCAGAATGCGACGCGAGAAGCGCCTTTCACCACGCTGGCGCCACCGGCCTGCGCAGCTAGGCCGCCAAGCGCTGCCAGGAATGCGAGTGAGGTTACCGCAACATAAGTGATGGTGCTGGCAGAGGGGGCGAAAAAAACCACCAATAATGGCAAAGCGGCACCGAGTGCAAATGTGCCGGCAGAAGCGAGTGCCGCCTGCACCGGTTTCGCATTCATGGTGTCGGTGATGCCCAGCTCGTCACGCGAGTGGGCAGCCAACGCATCATGTGCGGTGAGCTGCACGGCCACTTGGCGCGCCAGCTCTGGTGTAAGTCCACGTAAGGTATAAATGCCGGTTAATTCATCCAGCTCATGTTCCGGTTGTGTGGCAAGCTCCTCCGTTTCGCGTGCGATATCTGCGGCTTCGGTATCCGATTGCGAACTGACGGATACATATTCACCGGCCGCCATCGACATTGCGCCGGACACCAGGCCGGCAACGCCGGTAATCAGTATTGTCTGGTGAGATGCGCCGGCAGAGGCTACGCCGATTAACAGGCTGGCGGTAGAGACAATCCCGTCATTGGCTCCCAGAACGGCGGCTCGCAGCCAGCCGATACGGTGTGAACGATGGAATTCTGAATGCCGCATAATTGGAGCCTCGGGTTGTGTTGGTTAGGATGAAAATATTGATAACGAATCTGTTTGTTATTTTAGCGGTTTAGTTTGATTTTGGTGATTAAAATTGGCGTTCATTAACAGACGCGCTAATTTATAGCGTATGGCCGCTAAATTCGCATAGTAGACATTCAACCCATATGTCTAAACTTTCTAGTTTGACGCAATAGAGCTTAAAAAGATGTCTATTCGGTATTCCCAAACTAAATGTCAGTTCACTTTTGAAATATCAGCGCTTGGTTAAGCGCTGATGTAATGAGTGATTGAGTTTAAATAAAACTCACTGCAAAAATTACAAGCAAAGTGAAGTTATTTGCAGGTTTACTGGTTCCGTCCCGAAAGGCTAATGTTAGTGACCTTTTCAGGGCTTTCTAATGTAGTAAAGTGTCCAGATTGTTCAATGGCGATCAACTTGGCGTTAGCTATGGCATGTTGACCCGTGAATAAAGTTGTCGTGCGTCCAGCCAAGTTTACCAATTTTTGAACACCGAGTATTCAGCACCACGATAGCCATCTCGATTACCGGTTTGCGAAAATTCCGTTAACAGGTCATCTGGTAATTGCGCTATATCATAAATCCACCTCGCATCACGGCTGCAGTCACAAATCTTGGCTATAAAGTGTAACTCCCGAATATATTGAAAAGCCCCATCATCCAGCCGTTCTTTCTACGACGTATGCCACCACCAAATTGTTCACCGTAATCGTATGTGTTCAATGAAATGATACGTTTAACTCTGTCCGGTAGCTCGGTTCAGACTGTTAGCACCAATACACCGCCAACGAGGGTCACATCTTTTAGATGCAGCTGAGTGATAAATTCACGCGTTGCTCGGCGGAAGTATTTTTCAGTATAGGCGACCTCCGAAATGCTGGACTGGCCATAACCCGGCAAATCTAGCACTATCACTTGGTAACGGTCACTTAATAATGGCACCAGTTTTTCAAAGTAGTTGAGTAGGTATCGTATGCAAGAGAACAAGAGGTGAGCCATTGCCCGTGCGGACATACCCTAAAGATAAGCCATCTTCCAATTGCACAAATTCAGGCGCACTTTGAGCCCACTTCTTGGTGTACTCTCCATGGCTCACGGTTGCGCAACCACTAAGCAATGTGCCAGCAATCAAGTAAATAAGTAGGAGTGTTTTTTCATCATAGTTTCCTCAAGTTCTAATTGAGTTAATGCGCTAATCAGCTAAAAACAGCGCAAACCGTTTGGCTTATTCAGTTTTGTCAGATGCAGCCATTGTTACGGGATGTTTAATTGCGGATGTTTGAAATTCTGTTGGTTGCCAGCCACCACCTAGTGCCTTAAATGTAGCAACCGCTGATCGGGCAGATTCAGTTTGCGCTTGCGCTTTTGCATCTGATATTTGTAATAAATTTTCATCAGCATGTAGCACTTCAATTAAGCTCACTACACCTCTTTGGTAGGCGATAAAGGATGATTCGCGTGCCTGACTCATCGATTGCTCTCCTCGCGCCAAAGACGCTGTTTGCTGCTCACGCTTCACCAATGCAGAAATGGCATTCTCTACATCCTCAGCCGCTCGCAGTGTTGATTGTCTGTATGCCGCAATTGCTTCTGCTTCTTGGCCTTTTGCGTTGTCAATTTGTGCATCAATGCGGCCAAAATCAAATAAACGCCAACGTAAGCCCACCACGCCGGCAGCCTGATTGGCAGCGCTACTGAATAAATTACCACCAGAAATGGCAGTTGCACTACCAATCAATAAACTGAGTGCTACTTTGGGATAATACTCAGAAATAGCCTGACCAATTTTTGCGTTGGAAATCGCCAGTCGTCGTTCAGCAACGATAAGATCTGGTCTACGTTTCAGTAAATCGGCAGGAGATCCTAAGGATTCAATTTGAGGAGCAACCGGAATTGGTTTAAATGCATTCAGTTCAGCTCTATATTTGCCGGGGGCAACCCCAAGCATCACATCAAGCGCATTCATCGCCACATCAAGACCTGCTTCTAATACAGGAATGGTCGCCTCTACTTGAGCAACTGCCGCTTCTGCCTGCTGGACTTGAAGCTTGGGTGCTAAGCCTCTGGAATAAAGCATGCTAACCTTAGTCAACAGCAGTTGCTGTGTTTCGAGTTGTTTTTTGGTAATATCTAGACGCGACTGTAAGCCGCGGATAGTAATGTAACCGTCAGCCGTTTGTGCAGCCACTGCCAGACGTGTTGCAATCGCACCAGCATTGGCTGCTTGGTATTCAGCCAATGCAGCATTTTGCTCACGTTTTAACCCGCCAAAGATATCTAATTCCCAACTTGCGTTAAAGTTTGTCTCGTAAAGATTTGCATTTCGATTATAGTCCGGCACTGCATTGAGCAGTTGTCCCAACGGGGATTCCAATGATTGATGATTGCGAATAGCCTGAGCGCTAATATTGCCAGAAGGGCTGAGTGCCGCGCGTGCGGCACTCAGCCCTGACTTTGCTTGCTTGATTCTGGCTTGCGCCTGTGCAATATCTAAGTTTTGTTCTAATGCCAATAATACAAATTGCGTTAATTGCGAATCACCAAACCCTTCCCACCATTTTGTAAAATCAGCATTCGCCGTGACTTTACGATTATCTAGCGCAACTTGTCCTAGATAATGATCAGGTAAAGACACATCAACTTTTTTATATTCCGGCCCTACGGCACAACTGCTGAGGATGCCAGCACTTAATAAAAGTGAAATAAGGCGTAAAGTAGGCATAAAAATCCTTGAACTTATCAATTAAATAAGTGACCATATTACAATATAGTCACTTATTGTCAATCCCCTAAAGTCAATGTATGCTTTAAATATGAGTAAAAAATTAGAAAACAACTTACGCGGTCCATCGGAACATAATGTTCGCGACCAGATAGTAGAGGCTGCCGCTGAATACTTCAGTCGTTATGGCTATGAAAAAACAACAGTCTCAGATCTCGCCAGAGAAATCGGTTTTTCAAAGGCTTATATCTATAAGTTTTTTGCCACCAAGCAAGCAATTGGTGAAGTCATTTGTTTAAATACCTTGGGTGCAATTTTAAAAGCTGTAGATGAAGGGATGGTAGACTCTCCTTCTGCATCAGAAAGGCTGAGACGCATGTTTAAAGCGGTTGTGGAGGCTAGTGCGCATCTGTTTTTTGAAGATAGAAAGCTTTATGACATTGCGGCATTCGCGGCAAGTGAGCAATGGCAAGCTTGTGTTGAGTATCAAGATCAAATCAAAAAAATCATTTTGAAAATTGTTCGTGAGGGGCGTGAGGCCGGTGAGTTTGAACGGAAAACGCCTATTGATGAAACAGTTAACTCTATCTATTTTGTCATACGGCCTTATTCTAATCCGTTGTTGCTGCAATACAACCTTCATATAGCAGATGAAGCCCCTGTCATTCTCTCAAACCTGGTATTGAGAAGTTTGGCACCATAATTAATTGTGACTATTGACATATTTAGTCACTAGTATCAGAATGCAGGTTATTGCCTATTAAGGAGTAACCAGTATGCTTCGTCGTAAATTAATTTCTATCAGTGTGATTGGGCTGTTTGCAGTATCACTTGCAGCCTGCAGTGAAAAAACACCTAACGATCCGCGCACGCAAATTCCATTAGTGAAAACGACAACGGTTAAGGTGGCTTCTGAGTCTAGCCGTTCATTCACAGGTGTCGTTGCGGCTAGAGTTCAAAGTGACTTGGCATTTCGTGTTTCAGGAAAAATCCTGGAGCGATTCGTCGATTCAGGCCAACAAGTGAAACGTGGTCAACCTTTGTTCCGCATAGATCCTAACGACCTCAAGTTAACAGCGTTGAGTCAACAAGAAGTTGTGATGGCTGCAAAGGCACGTGCAAATCAAACAGCTGAGGATGAAATAAGGCACCGTGGACTTGTTGAAGCAGGGGCAATTTCTGCCTCCGTCTATGATCAAATCAAAGCAGCAGCCGATTCAGCAAGAGCACAATTGAAAGCAGCAGAATCGCAAGCTGATGTGGCAAAGAATGCATCTAACTATGCAATGCTGCTCGCTGATGCGGATGGTGTAGTCGTTGAAACCTTGGCGGAACCCGGGCAAGTAGTGAATGCTGGGCAGACTGTGGTGCGTGTGGCGCATGCCGGGAATCGTGAAGCGATTGTACATTTGCCAGAAACCTTACGGCCAGCGTTAGGTTCTTCAGCGCAAGCAAAGCTATATGGTAATGGCAGCAAGACCGTGCCAGCCAAACTCAGGCAGCTTTCAGAGTCGGCTGATAGTTTCTCTCGTACATATGAAGCCAGATATACCTTGAATGAAGGTTTAGCCAATGCGCCACTAGGGGCGACGGTCACAATTCAGCTGAGTGATATAGGTTCTATAGCTAACACAGGTATTGAAGTGCCTATTGGGGCGATACTCGACTCAGGTAAAGAGTCAGGGGTATGGGTGGTTGAAGGAAATCCACTGCACGTAAGCTGGCGTCCAGTAAAGCTTCTGAGCGTTAGTGAAGAGGCCGCACGGATAGACAGTAACCTTCAAGTGAGTGATAAAATCGTTGCACTAGGTGTCCACCTTCTTCATCAAGGTGAAAAGGTTAGAGTAGCGACTGACAGCACCAGCAATACTGATTTGAATCTCGGAGAAGCAAAATGAGCGGATTTAACCTATCCGCACTTGCGGTACGCGAACGCGCAATTACACTGTTCCTGATCTTTTTGATTTCGATTGCAGGCATACTCGCTTTCTTTCAACTTGGGCGCGCTGAAGATCCTCCATTCACGATTAAGCAAATGACGGTAGTGACGGCATGGCCAGGTGCAACTGCTCAGGAAATGCAGGATCAAGTCGCCGAGCCACTGGAAAAGCGTCTGCAAGAGCTTAAGTGGTACGACCGTGCTGAAACATTCACACGCCCTGGTTTAGCTTTCACCATGGTCTCATTTCTAGACAGTACTCCACCTTCTGAGGTACAAGAAGAGTTCTATCAGGCACGTAAAAAGCTGGGAGACGAAGCTAAAAAATTACCAATGGGTGTCATAGGGCCCATGCTTAACGATGAGTATGCAGATGTGACATTTGCCTTATTTGCCCTCAAAGCCAAAGGCGAGCCGCAACGATTGCTAGTCCGTGAAGCTGAGAAACTGCGTCAGCAATTGCTGCACGTAAAAGGAGTTAAGAAAGTCAATATTATTGGCGAGCAGCCCGAGCGTATATTCGTATCATTCTCTCATGATCGCTTAGCTACCTTAGGCATCACGCCACAAGAGATTTTTGTCGCACTTAACAACCAGAATGTGCTGACACCAGCTGGTTCCATTGAGACTAAAGGTCCTCAGATATTTGTTCGCGTAGATGGTGCATTAGAAAGTCTGGGTAAAATTCGTCAAACACCAATCGTGGCAAAAGGACGAACGCTGAAGTTATCAGATGTTGCGACTGTTGACCGTGGGTATGAAGACCCAGCCAACTTTCTTGTCAGAAACAATGGTGAACCAACACTCTTACTTGGTGTAGTAATGAGAGATGACTGGAATGGCCTTGATTTGGGTAAGGCGCTTGAATCTGAGGTGTCCAATATCAACACCGAACTGCCATTGGGCATAACGCTTACCAAGGTGACTGATCAGTCTGTCAACATCAGTTCAGCGGTAGATGAGTTCATGGTCAAGTTTTTTGTGGCTTTGATTGTCGTGATGGTGGTTTGTTTTGTCAGCATGGGCTGGCGTGTTGGCATTGTGGTCGCTGCAGCAGTGCCGCTGACATTAGCTATCGTGTTCATCATTATGGCTGCATCTGGCAAAAACTTTGATCGTATCACCCTCGGCTCATTGATTCTAGCGCTTGGGTTGTTAGTGGATGATGCGATTATCGCTATCGAGATGATGGTAGTGAAGATAGAAGAAGGTTATAGCCGTATTGCAGCGTCTACGTATGCTTGGAGCCATACCGCAGCCCCAATGCTATCTGGTACGTTGGTCACTGCGGTTGGTTTTATGCCCAACGGTTTTGCACGTTCTACAGCGGGCGAATATACCAGCAACATGTTTTGGATTGTAGGCATCGCGCTTATCGCTTCCTGGGTAGTGGCAGTGGTATTTACCCCTTATCTTGGTGTTAAGTTATTACCGGATTTGAAGAAGATTGAAGGTGGCCATGAGACTATTTATGACACACCTCGCTATAACCGATTCCGTCAGCTACTTGGACATATCATTGCCCGCAAGTGGCTTGTGGCTGGTACGGTAGTGAGTCTTTTTGTTGTGGCTGTACTTGGCATGGCTGTGGTGAAGAAACAGTTTTTCCCCACCTCTGATCGACCTGAAGTGCTGATTGAGTTACAAATGCCATATGGCTCCTCCATCATACAAACCAGTGCTGCAACAGCCAAGGTCGAGGCTTGGCTGGCTAAGCAGGAGGAAGCCAGAGTGGTGACCGCTTATATCGGTCAGGGCGCACCTCGATTCTTTTTGGCAATGGCTCCAGAATTACCTGATCCGTCATTCGCAAAGATTGTAGTGCTTGCTGGTAACGATAAAGAACGGGAAGCGCTTAAGTTAAGGTTGCGAAGCGTTATTGCTGATGGATTAGCACCTGAGGCACAGGTACGTGTCACCCAAATCGTGTTCGGGCCACCCTCACCATATCCTGTGGCTTACCGTGTCATGGGGCCGGATCCAGATAAGCTACGCACAATTGCGAATGAAGTAGAACGTGTGATGCGCGCCAGTCCTATGATGCGAACTGTTAACACAGACTGGGGCACAAAAGTGCCAACGCTTCACTTTAAGCTGGATCAGGATCGTCTGCAGGCCGTGGGGATGACCTCAAACGCTGTATCCTCACAGTTGCAGTTTTTGTTAAGTGGTGTCTCAATTACTGAGGTACGTGAGGATATTCGTTCTGTGCAAGTGGTAGGGCGCGCTGCTGGCGACATCCGTATTGATCCTGCAAAAATCAGTGGGTTTACATTGATTGGTTCAGCGGGACAGCGCATTCCATTGTCACAAGTGGGGGGCGTTGAAGTGCAAATGGAAGACCCTATACTAAGATGCAGAGACCGCACTCCAACAATTACTGTCCGTGGCGATATTGACGAGCGTCTGCAACCCCCCGATGTGTCGCATGCCATGCTGACACAGTTGCAACCTATTATAGATAAACTACCTACAGGCTACAGAATTGAGCAGGCCGGTTCAATCGAGGAGTCGGAAAAAGCCACTGTAGCAATGTTGCCTCTATTCCCGATTATGATTGCGCTCACCTTGTTGATTATCATCTTGCAGGTGCGTTCGATACCTGCGATGGTCATGGTGTTTCTGACCAGTCCGTTGGGTTTAATCGGCGTAGTACCTACACTTCTGCTATTTCAGCAGCCGTTCGGTATCAATGCCTTGGTTGGTTTGATTGCACTATCGGGCATACTGATGCGCAATACACTGATCTTGATTGGGCAAATTCGTGAAAATGAAGTGGCTGGGCTAGATCCGTTCCGCGCGGTGGTTGAAGCAACAGTACAGAGAGCGCGTCCGGTGATTCTAACTGCGCTCGCTGCGATATTTGCCTTCATCCCATTAACTCAATCAGTGTTCTGGGGAACGTTGGCTTACACGCTAATTGGAGGCACTTTTGCGGGCACAATCCTAACGCTCGTGTTCTTGCCTGCAATGTATTCCATTTGGTTCAAAATCAAAAAACCAGATAACTTAACCAACAAAGCTTCACTTGCATGAGCCGTCACTTACTCATAAAAACGATTGCAGTGAGCCATAACTACTCGGAGATTTGAAAAATGTTGTATAGCTATATTGTTAAGAAAAAAATCCGACAGACCTTTGACCACGTTAACAACCATCAATGGGAGGAGGCGATGGCTGATGTCGCCCCTAATATACATCACCGCGTCTCTGGTGATCACGCACTTGCAGGTGAGCGACACGATAAAGCATCCCTGCTTCAGTGGTTCGAGCGACTTGGCAAAGTCCAACCTAAACTTCAAATTAAAGTTGACAACATATGGGTGAATGGATGGCCGGGTAATACCACTGTGTTTGTGCAATGGGTAGGCACCTCAACTTTACTTAATGGTGATGCCTATATGAATCGTGGTCTCCATGTGTTCACCTTGCGATGGGGCAAGGTTTACTCATTGGAGGAATACCAAGACTCACAAGCCGCAGCCAATGCACTTCTTGCACAATCTAAAGCTGAAATTAAAGAAGCTGCTGCAGAGAAAATTCTGAGCTAGTTCAATTGAGAGTAAATAGATTTTATTAATATACAGATCATAGAATTAGGTAGAAACCAGACGTTCTTATTACTAATTAAGTACGTCTGGTTTGTCTCCTTTGCAACGTTTAATCAATTTAATTAGCTAAGTTAAGTACTATAAGCGCATGATATCAGCCCTCTTTTTTAGGGATTGTTATCATGGCAAATCAAATCCCTTTAAATAGCAATCGTGAACCATGGAATAAAAGTAAGCTCGTTGGTCAGAAAGCACCTCTTAAACTAAAAGAAATTTTGGCAATACGTATTCGTTTAGAATTCTCTCATCGCATTAGAGAATTGGCATTATTTAATTTAGCAATTGATAGTAAGTTAAGGGGCTGTGATTTGGTAAAGTTAAAAATACGTGACATATCGCATGGTAATCAAATCACGACGAGAGCGATTGTCATGCAACAGAAAACTGGGCTACCAGTTCACTTTAAAATATCTGAACAAACCCGTAACTCTCTATACGCATGGATAAAATATGCGAACCTAATTTCAGAGGACTTTTTATTCCCCAGCCGTATTTATGATTCCCCCCATTTATCTACAAGACAATATGTTCGTATCGTTAATTCATGGGTTGAGGAGATTGGGTTGGATTCGGCTAACTATGGCACACACACCATGCGTAGAACAAAAGTCTCATTAATCTATAAGCGCACGAAGAACTTACGCGCAATACAATTGCTTTTAGGGTATACCAAGCTGGACAGCACTGTTCGTTATCTTGGAATCGAAGTCGATGATGCACTTGAGTTGGCGGAATAAACTGAGGTCTAGCAATTATCAGCACAACTTAATTAATTAAGTTGTGCTGATAAATCCGCAAAGCTGACGGTCAACGACAGAGTTTGAGCTACTGTGATCGACCCAAAGCCGACATTCTATGACTGAATTAAGCCGTACCGCGCAGCGGCGCCACGCTTGAACGAATTGTAATGTGTTACTACTGAACAACTTCTATACTAACGTTTATCACACCAGAAGACGGGTTGCCAATACTGCTGAATGGCAGCTGTGTTCCGCATTTGAGTTATTCAGAGATAAAAGAGGCGGCCGGAGCCGCCTCTTACATATTGCTAAGTTTACAACAACGGCACGATCAGTAGTGCGACGATGTTGATGATTTTGATCAGCGGGTTAACAGCAGGGCCTGCTGTGTCTTTGTACGGGTCGCCAACGGTATCGCCGGTAACCGCCGCTTTATGCGCATCTGAACCTTTGCCGCCATGGTTGCCGTCTTCGATATATTTTTTGGCGTTATCCCAGGCGCCGCCGCCGGTACACATAGAGATGGCAACAAATAAGCCAGTTACAATCGTACCCATTAGCAAGCCACCAAGTGCCACCGGGCCCAGCAACAAGCCTACAGCGACTGGCACTGCCACAGGCAGCAGTGACGGAAGCATCATTTCCTTGATAGCTGCCGTGGTCAGCATATCCACCGCTTTGCCGTATTCTGGTTTGGCAGTGCCTTCCATAATGCCTTTAATGTCTCGAAACTGGCGGCGAACCTCTTCTACCACAGCGCCAGCGGCGCGGCCCACGGCTTCCATCGCCATGGCTGCAAACAGGAATGGGATCAGCCCACCGATAAACAGGCCGATAATCACCATCGGGTCGCTCAGGTCGAACTTAACGGCAATGCCGGCACCTTCTAGTTTGTGGGTGTAGTCGGCAAACAGTACCAGCGCTGCTAAACCGGCAGAACCGATGGCATAACCTTTGGTGACGGCTTTGGTGGTGTTGCCTACGGCATCCAGCGGGTCAGTCACATCACGCACGCTGCTAGGTAATTCTGCCATTTCTGCAATGCCGCCTGCGTTGTCGGTAATGGGGCCGTAAGCATCCAGTGCGACCACAATACCTGCCATGCTCAGCATGGAGGTTGCCGCAATCGCGATGCCGTAGAGACCGCCCAGATGGTAAGCTGCCCAGATGGCGATACATACGGATAGCACTGGCAGTGCAGTGGATTTCATTGAAACGCCGATACCCGCAATGATGTTGGTGGCGTGACCGGTAGTGGAGGCCTGTGCAACGTGGCGGACAGGGGCGTAATCCGTGCCGGTATAGTATTCGGTAATCCAGACCAGAGCTGCGGTAAGTACCAGGCCGACTGCACAAGCACCGAATAATTGGTTGGCAGAAATTGCCAGGTTGCCAGCCATTAAACCCTCAGGGAACATTTTCATTGTTACGACATAAAATGCACCCAGTGAAAGTATGCCTGCGACGGCCAGGCCTTTATACAAAGCCGGCATGACATTCTTCATGCCGGGCGATGCTTTTACGAAGAAGCAGCCGATGATGGATGCAACGATGGATACCGCACCCAGCATCAACGGATAAAGCACGCCATTGGCGCCGGCTGTGGTGATGAGCAGTCCGCCCAGCACCATGGTGGCGATGAGGGTCACTGCGTAGGTTTCAAACAAGTCGGCTGCCATGCCTGCGCAGTCACCTACGTTGTCACCGACGTTATCTGCAATTACGGCCGGATTGCGCGGGTCATCTTCAGGGATGCCGGCTTCAACCTTGCCCACCAGGTCAGCGCCTACGTCTGCACCCTTGGTGAAAATGCCGCCGCCGAGACGGGCGAAGATCGAAATGAGTGAGGAGCCGAATGCGAGGCCGATAAGCGGATTAAGGTCAGTTGCGGCTTTGCCGCCTAAAAATGCATAAAAACCGGCAACCCCGAGCAAGCCTAAACCAACCACCAGCATGCCGGTGATTGCCCCGCCTTTGAAGGCAACATCCAATGCCGGGCCTATGCCTTGGGTGGCAGCCTGCGCAGTCCGCACGTTGGCTTTTACCGATACATTCATGCCGATAAACCCGCATGCACCAGACAGCACGGCACCGACCACAAAGCCTATTGCAGTGGTAGCGTTGAGGAAAATACCAATCAGGATGGCCAGTATGACACCGACAATGGTGATGGTTTTATATTGGCGAGCCAGGTAAGCGGCAGCCCCTTGTTGAATTGCACCGGCGATTTCCTGCATGCGCGCATTACCGGCGGGTAAACCTGAAATCCATTTACTCATCACTGCTCCATACAAAACCGCAATAATTGCGGCGCCGATGGCAACCATTAGTTCGACTGACATGACT
>Ga0208626_1000326_pt1 | contig 17363 bp, 19 predicted proteins | sample LakWasMet10_HOW4_2_FD_183860 | JGI IMG/M metagenome (GOLD analysis project Ga0208626, IMG submission 183860) | Freshwater sediment methanotrophic microbial communities from Lake Washington under simulated oxygen tension - Sediment Metagenome... | ecosystem: Environmental > Aquatic > Freshwater >... | reverse complement strand
TACTTAGCACTGCATTAACCTTTAGGTAACTCGCGTGCAAACTGCTTGTCTGTTGGTGTGTTGCACGTTAAATTAAACAACAAGGCTAAGTATGTAGAACTGTCTGTGGAGGATTTGCGGACGCGGGTTCGATTCCCGCCAGCTCCACCATTTAAGTGTTTTAACCAGTCCAATGCAATGTAGAGAACCCGCCTAAGTGCGGGTTTTTTATTGCTTTTTTGTCCTAGCGCGTGTAATGTTGTCTTTTCTAATCCACACATTATAGGGGGCAATAGTGGGGGCAGTAGGTGAAATATACCGTTATTGCAAACAAATTGCCCCCGAAAAGGTGATATGCCATTAACTGATACCGAAATTAAGAAAGCAAAGCCGCTAGATAAAGCTTATAAGTTGTTTGATGGTGGTGGTCTTTATATAGAAGTTGCCCCAAGCGGGGGCAAGTGGTGGCGTTATAAATTTAGATTTGGGGGCAAAGAGCTAAGGCTATCACTAGGCACTTATCCTGATGTAAGTTTAAAAGATGCGAGGGCGCGTCATTTAATTGAGCGTAAAAAACTATCCGAAGGCATTAACCCTGCTGAAAATCGTAAGGCTGAAAAAGCCGCAATAAGGTTAGCTGTTACCAATAGCTTTGAAATGGTAGCGCGTGAATGGGCGGTAAGTTATTTTAAAGGTAAGACAGCCTCACACAAAGAACGCACGATCAGGCGCTTAGAAAACTATATTTTTCCGTGGTTAGGTGGTAAGCCGATATCAGAAATAACCGCACCACAGATTTTAGAAGTGGTTAAGCGTATTGAGAACTTAAATAAACTTGAAACCGCACACCGAACAATGCAAGCAACTAGCCAAATATTTCGCCATGCAGTTCAAACGGGCAGGGCATTGCGTGACCCTACAATAGATTTAAGAGGCGCGTTACCAGCCCCGATAGTTAAACACATGGCAGCGTTTACCGAACCTAAAGAGATTGCCGAACTATTACGGGCAATAGATGGTTTTACAGGCTCTTTCACTGTGCAATGTGCACTTAAGCTTTCGCCACTGGTATTTACACGCCCCAGTGAATTACGATCTGCTAAGTGGGCAGATATAGATTTAGAGGCTAACGAGTGGCGTTATCTTGTAACTAAAACTAAGACGATGCACTTAGTGCCATTATCAACACAGGCCGTTAAATTGTTTACGGAAATGAAGGCATTATCAGGGCATGGCGAATTCGTTTTTCCAAACGGGCACGATCCTAAAAAGCCTATGAGTCCAGCCGCGATAAATGCATCATTAAAACGTATGGGATATGACACACAAAAAGACATTACCGCCCACGGCTTTAGAGCAATGGCGCGTACTATTTTGCATGAAAGATTGAATATTGACCCTTACATTATTGAACATCAACTAGCACATAAAGTACCTGATGCGCTTGGAGCTGCATATAACCGCACTAAGTTTATCGAGCAACGTACAGCCATGATGCAAGCATGGGCTGATTATTTAGACGAGCTTAAGGCGGGTGCAAAGGTGATACCGATTAAAGGCGCTGCATGATCAGTTTTAACCGTGATACGTGCGGCTCACGTATAAAAGCGGGGCTGTAAGTGCAGTAACACTTGCAACCCCTAACCATAAGCAAACTATAAAGGAGTTTTACAAAATGGCTACAAATAATTCTACAGCATCATATTCTGATTTTGTTTGTGATTTTTCTTACAAACTTTTCCAAGTTAAAGCATTGATAGCAGGTGCTAGCTCAATATTAAACGATCACCCAATTAAAGAAATGATTGATGTTACATATTTACTTGATGATGCTAATGAGCGCCTAGCAAAACTTGCGTCAGATATAAGTAATACAGAATTTTCATATCAAAAAAAGCAGACAGACATAAGTCAAACTTTTCCAAACTAAATTATTGTTTGGTTTAAAATCGGTTAAGACAAGTTAAGACAGTTAAGACATGGCGTCCAGCCTACGTTTCAAGCGCCTTAACCTTTTTTATGTGAGTTAAGACAGTTAAGACAATGCGTCTTTACACGTTCATAGGCGTACACTTAACGGCTAGATTTTCGCGTGGATTGTTTCGCTTGCCGAATATTCACTAGCAATATATCAAAGTATAGACGTCTGTACTTTAATGTTTTACGCTGCACCTAGCATGGGCTTAATTACCCCATGTGAAAACAGGCGGCCTCTTACGCTTGCTGGTGTGGCTTCTTATTTTAAGAGCGCATTAGAGGTGCGTATATGTTTGGTGATTTAGGTGAACAAGAACACGTTTTTAGCTTACTGGACGATTGGGCAAACAATCCTAGTGATTCTGATTTAACTTACCTGACTGGTAGTAAATCTCAATTTAATATTGAGCTTACAAAGCTAATGACTGAGGTGCAAAAGTTAGAGGCTGAAACTATAAAAATAAATCCAAGGCTGAAAATAGGTTTTTCCTTTCAGTCTGATTTATTGTGTAAATTGAGTACTTTGCTTGAAGATGCGAACACCCCAGCTAAACTATTAGATTGTCTATCTAATATCAAAATATTACTCTTACAAGCTATGATTATTGGCATTGAGATTAAATACGGTAAATTAGAGTTAATTAATGCAGAGATTAAACCTGATGCAGAAATTGGGAAAAAGAGAAAAAAACAGATTAAAGATTGGGCGGAAAAAGGCGGTAATGCAAAAAAAAAATATGATGATAAATGTCATCAAGGCTGGTTAAAAACGGCTAATGATTTAAGAGAGAAAAATTCTAAAATATCACTCAGATCAATTGCAACTCACATTAATAAAAATGACGGAAATAAGCCGCCAATTGAAACCGTTAGAAAATATCTAGCTAATAAATTGGGTTAAGCCCTCTAATTTACCCATCTCAATATAATTAAATAAGCCCCATGTATCCAATCGGATGCAATTAATGGAGCTTATAAAATGATAAATGAATTAATACATACGGGCTTTGTCCGTTTACCTCAAATTCTCGCTTTAATTCCTATAGGTAAATCCACATGGTGGGCTGGTGTTAAAACTGGCAAATATCCACAGCCTATAAAAATCGGCGCAAATACTACAGTTTGGAAAGCCGAAGATATACACGCGCTAATTAAAAGACTTGCTGATAGCGAGGTGTAATGATGAATTTAAATGACCACGACTTTGAAGCCGCACAAGCTAGCTTTATGACTATAGACTGGTTACGTGAAGCAGTTAAAGAGATTGATTCTTTGTTTGGCAAAGGTTTTGCAAAAAAGAACCCTTCGCTTTTAGGTGACTTTATACAAGCCGCTGCAAGAAAATATCACGCTTCAGTATTAAACCAAAACAACCCGCTAGAACACATAGTAAATTCACTAGATGTCATAGCCGAAAGCATAGATTGTGCTGGTGCTAAAGTGCCACTAGCTGACGTAGATATGTTAACTGCATTACGTAACGAGCAGTTTTTAGCAGGTAGACACTGGCTAAACAAAAACCCGCAACATACTGAACAAGAATATTTAGACGTAATGGCTGAATTTGAAAAGCTAGTGGGGCTTTAAATTATGCCTAAAACCTACATTAAACAAGTGGCAAGCGCGGCCTTAAATTCAATAGATAGCGTATTAGGTAACTGGTGTACGGGTGGTAAACGTGAAGGCCATGAGTACGTGGCACTTAACCCAAACCGAGCGGATAGCACGTCTGGCAGTTTTAAAATTAACCTTAATTCGGGTGCATGGGCAGACTTTGCCATAGATAAAAGCGGTGGTGATTTAGTCGCTTTGGTGGCTTATCTTGAAGGCTTAACCCAGTTTGAAGGTGCAAAGCGTCTAGGCGCATTTTTAGGTATCAATTATCAAAAAACAGACGCACAGAAACGCGCCACAAGCTCACAAAATGAAGCGGGCAAGGCTAGTACATCAAGCCATAAAGAGCCGCTGGAATGGGTGGCATTGTTACCCATTCCAAACGATGCGCCGCCGCCACCCGCAACGCATTTTAAGAACGGCAAACCTTCAATGCATTGGGTGTATCGTTTAGCCGATGGCGTGGCTTGTTATGTGTATCGCTTTGATGCAAAAGCCGAAGGCGAACGCAAGCAATTTGCACCGCTTACTTATTGCGAACATGCAACCAGTAAAAAACGTGAATGGCGCTGGCAAGGTTTAACCGAACCACGGCCACTTTATAACCTAGATAAAATTATTAATAATCCTGGTGTGCTAGTGGTGGTTTGTGAAGGTGAAAAAGCAGCGGACGCAGCGGCGGTGTTGTTACCTGATGCCGTAATAACTACGATGCTAAACGGCGCACAAAGTCCGAATAAATCAGACTGGCAAACCTTAAGCGGGCGTAATGTTTGGCTATGGCCTGATAATGACGATGCTGGCAAAAAGTGCATGATTGCGATTGCTAACTTGTTGAAAATTGCGGGTGCGGCTAGTGTTAAAACAATCAACCTTAAAGCCTTTGGCAAGCTGGCAGATAAAGACGATGCAGCCGATCTGTTAGCCACTGGCTGGACGGTCGATAACATGCGTCATACAGTTTTACAGGATAATTTTTTTGAAACTGAAAAGCCCAAAGCAGCTAGCAAACAACCAGCGCAAAGTTCTGAAAGTAACAACACTGAAAGCCGCTTTCACTTAAACGAAGGCGGCTTGTATTACTTCGGCAAAAACGATGCTGGCAACGATGCACCGCCATTGTGGATATGTTCAAAGCTAGAAGTAACAGCCGTCACCCGCGACGCTAAAAATGAAGTATGGGGGCGATTGCTTGAATTTGATGATTTAGACAATGTGCACCATGCATGGGCAATGCCTATGGATTTATTACGTGGCGATGGTGCTGAATATCGTGGGGCGTTACTGTCAATGGGCTTGCAAATATCCACTATGACCAAAGCACGCAACCTGCTAACACAACACATACAAACGGAAAAGGTAGAAGCGCGGGCGCGGTGTGTAGAGCGTACTGGCTGGCATGATGGCAGCTTTGTAATGCCGAATAAAACGGTAGGCCATAACCAGCAAGAAAAAATCATTTTTCAATCGGCTGCAAATACACAAAGCACCTTTAAGCAAAAAGGATCACTAGCAGCATGGCAAGAAAATATCTCTAAACCGTGCGCTGGTAACTCTCGTTTAGTTTTTGCGATTAGTGCGGCCTTTGCTAGTCCGTTGCTAGATGTGACAGGCATGGAGAGCGGCGGCGTACATTTTAGGGGTGATTCTAGTACAGGTAAAACAACGGCCTTGCGGGTGGCTTCATCCGTGTGGGGCGGGCTTGATTACTTGCAACGGTGGCGGGCAACGGATAACGGCTTAGAAAGCCTAGCAGCGCAACATTCTGATTGTTTGCTAGTGCTTGATGAACTCTCACAGGTAGACCCTAAGTCGGCGGGTGAGGTCGCCTATATGCTGGCTAATGGTAGCGGTAAAGTGCGAAGCATACGCACAGGCGCAATGCGTGATACAGCTACATGGCGCTTACTATTTTTGTCTAGCGGTGAGGCTGGATTAACCGAACACATGGCACTAGCTGGGCGTAAGCCTAAAGCAGGGCAAGAAATACGCTTACTAGATATTCCAGCGGATGCTGGCAAGGGCTTTGGACTATTCGACACGCTACACGATCATATCGGTGGCGCTGCATTTAGTAAGGTGTTGAATGACGCCGTAGCAAAATATTACGGCGTGGCTTCAATCGAGTTTTTGAGTAAGTTAGTCGAAAACTTAGACAAAATAAATACACACGTTAAAAAGCTACAAAAGGAATTTACAGACAAACACCTGAATAATGACGCGGGCGGGCAAGCAAACAGGGCGGCCTTACGCTTTGCTTTGATAGCGGCGGCGGGTGAGATTGCTACAGTGTGGGGGATTACAGGATGGAATAGTGGCGAAGCTATACAGGCGGCTGACACATGCTTTAAAGCGTGGTTATCGCAGCGGGGCGGGGCTGGCAATGCCGAAGAAAGGGCAATGCTTGCACAAGTGCAACGCTTCTTTGAATTGCATGGTGAAAGCCGCTTTAGTGATTGGGAGCGCCCAGCTAGTGATACCTCGCAACATGCACCAAAGACATTAAACAAGGCGGGTTATCGTAAACACTTTGACGCTAAAGACGCAGACGGGCAACCAATTTATACAGGTGAAAACTATAAAGATGGTGACGAAAAGAAAGCCCGTGATACTGAATTCTTTGTATATGCCGAAACCTTTAGAACTGAAATATGCGCTGGCTATGATTACAAGGTAATACAAAAACTACTAGATAAACATGGCGTATTGTTAAGACCAAATTCAGGCAAGGCATACACTAGAAGCGAGCGATTGCCCGCCGAAGGTATGCAGAATATTTACAAGCTAAATTCTAAAGTTTTTGGATTGTTAACAGAAAATGACGCCGAATAATGACCACATAAGACAGCTTAGGACGCATTGTCTTAACTGTCTTAACTCACATAAAAAAGGTTAAGACGCTTGAAACGTAGGCTGGACGCCATGTCTTAACTGTCTTAACTTGTCTTAACCGAAATATAGCATAACCGAAAGTAAAAAGGTCGTGTAAATGGTTTTTACAAATGCACCACAGCGCGGAAAAATCAGCCACATTTAATTAGTGTGCTGTATTTATTTGATCTTGCTGGTAAGGGTTGGGCGTACTAAAAGTTTAGCGTTTCATGCAGCTAGACCGTTTGCTAAATCATATTTTTACGTGCGGTAATTAATGGGCAAGGGGGGGTAAAATGTCTGGCACTTTTTAAAGCTAGACCGTTTGCCCATATCTGTTTGCATAACCGCGAAATAGAGTAGGGGGGGGTGTTGCGGTGAAAAGCATTATTTTGAAGTGATTGACATAATAAGATACAAAAAATAATGTAATGTGAAATTATCGAATTGTGTAAGTTGTTGATTTTATTAAGTTTCCCACTTGTAAAATTATGCTATTTTACATAATGTCAGTTATGCGAAACGAATTTCATTATTTTAACAATTTCCCACTTTTAGTTATATTCCGTACACTTATTAGGTATAAATTCCCACTTTAACTATAACTATAATTAAACTATTGTTAAACTTGCTTTAACAATTTTATAGTGATACCTTAATCGCTTGTTATTTATTGATGATAGGGCTTGCTATGACAACTGACGAATTTAGAGCTGGGCTTGATACGCTAGGCTGGAAACAAACCGATTTCGCACTAGCTGTGGGCTTAAGTAAAGTAGCAGTATCACACTGGCTTACTGGCACAGCTCCATTGCCATTATGGGCACAGTCGCATTTAACACTGTTGCTTAAGCTGCATTTTCTCGCTGGTGATCTGCTTACACCACCGACCAAAGCGGCTAAGCAAAAAAATATTTTAGCGGTAGATAATTTGTAAAAAGGGGCAACTTTGGGGGCAACATTGAATTATTTAAAACGTAAAGCCTTGCTAATAAAGGCTTGTATTGATTTGTTGCATTGACGCCAGCCCACCAAACAATAAAAAAACCACCCAAGGGTGGTTTTTTTATTGTTTGGATATTTTTAAAAGTTTCGAAGTTACAGCGTATAAATATAGAAAGCTCAGTAAACAGGGCGCTACGTATTTTACGTTTATCTACTAACGTCGGTAAAGCTGCCTAGATTAGTGTAGTAAATCTCACTAATAGGTTTTTCTGATGATACTCCCTCATTAAGTTGGTGAGGCTTTAGCTTACGCTTGCTTATCTTAAGTTATTTCCTAAGCTAAGTGTGATTGCTAGGCTAAGCCTTGTTTAGAAGACATTCAGGTACTTAGTTCGAGTAGATATCTGGCTGAAGTGGGCTAGCTTTTTTTCGCTCTTCTTCGTTAATGAATTTTATGTAGTCGCTATAGCTCATATGAACTATATCTTCATCAGCCTCTTTTTCGGCATCATATTTGTCGACTGGAGTTGCTTGGTTTCTTCCGAGTATATTTGATATTTTATAAAAATATGAATCGAAGATATCTTTCATTTTGCTATCCTTGTTTAAATTTAATTTAACTCTAAACAACTATAGGCAAAAGATATGCCACTTAATCTTTGTGGGCTTTATATTTAATTAAGTATATGAATATATAGAATTTAATTATTAATTTTTAATGAGTATCAAGTTGGTTTTTTAAATCAATCATGATTGTAAATTAACATTATTGGCGATTTGTTAACAATGCTGTGGATATTATTTACAGTAATAGTGATAGGTTTTGCTAATGAATAGGCAGAATACCAAAGCTATAGTTGCGAAAATATAGCCTTGGTATTAAGGATACTGACTATGAGTGATGGTGTGAGAGCTAATGTACCTAATAAGCACTTCAAGTTAGCTAAAGATTTAAGAGAGTTTGAAGGTTAGGTGTTGTGCAGTAGTGATTCGTTAAGTGTGAGTATTATCTATACTGTTGATTACAATGTATTTTATATTTAAAAGCATAAATAAAAAAGCCGCATTTGTAAGATTATTTATTAAAGTTAAAAGTTAAAAGTTAAAAGTTAAAAGTTAAAAGTTAAAAGTTAAAAGTTAAAAGTTAAAAGTTAAAAGTTAAAAGTTAAAAGTTAAAAGTTAAAAGTTAAAAGTTAATCGATTATGCTTAATTTAAAGACTTTGGTTTGTAGCGTATTATTGTTTTGTGCAGTAAGTGCTTCTGGTTTCACCAGATTTGCGTGGGAGTTTTCTGCGTTCTACTCTGAGTGTTGAGCTCATAAATTCATCAAAACTAATTTCTGCTACTTGATAGTCGTCGTCCATTAGCACATGATCGAAGATACTTAACTGAGGCTCATTTTTACTAATCTTGCTTGCCTGGTGGGTATGGCCAGCGTTGTGTACGTTTGAGTTCCGAGTACTAGCCTTTTGAAAGGCTGGTTTAGTATTCTTAGAAAATATAAAGTTAAAAATAGATTTCATTTTATGCCCTTTTGCAGCCTTGTACATAATGGTTGGCATCGATAGATGCGGGTAGTATATATTTACACAAGCAAGAAATATGCCTATGAATTCGGTTGCTGTTAATTTGTATATAAAAGTTATTTAAGTATTTGATAAAATTAAATATTTTTATTTTTAAATGGATTAACAGCAGCGATTATGATGAGGTCTAATTTGATTTTGCTCAAAATAGCTGCTTAGATTTCAACAGGACTGTTGTAACTCTAACGCTGCGATTGTTGAGCTTAATATACTTAAAGTGGGTTAGTTAATTCAACTTGCTTATTTGATTCTGTATGTTTTTACGGCGCGTTAGTTAGCTCTACCCTATTGGTTTAACACGCTGTTTATAATGTTGCCTGATCTAAAGTTAGAAGTTGTGAGTGTCTAGCTGTGTTTTTAAGGGCGACTCTTTACTGGCGAGATTACTTCAAGGCGACTTTGGTTAAATAGTGCGCTAATTGGATATTTATATAGGATAATTGACGGATTATCTAGTGCTATTGCTTAATTTGCATTTGAAAAATTTAACTAGAATAATAATTTTGATTTAGGTGAAATATGAGATCAATAAAAATTCTTTTGCTTGGTAAAAGTGGTCAAGTTGGTTGGGAGTTACAGCGCAGTTTAGCGCCACTAGGTGAAGTAATTGCTTTAGATAGAAGAAGCTTAGATTTTTGTGGTGATCTGACAGATATTGATGGGCTTGCACAAACTATTCGTGCGATTGCGCCAGATATAATTGTTAATGCTGCGGCACATACTGCTGTTGATAAAGCCGAAAGCGAATATAAGCTTGCACATACTATTAACACGCTCGCACCTGCTGTTTTAGCGAGTGAAGCTAAACGTATAGGCGCTTTACTTGTCCATTATTCAACAGATTACGTCTTCGACGGTACTGGTGAAGCACTAAAGTTAGAAACGGATATTACTGCGCCATTAAATGTCTATGGGCAGACTAAGCTAGAGGGTGAAAGTGCGATTGCGAAATCAGGCTGTAAGCATCTTATTTTTCGTACGAGCTGGGTTTATGCCGCGCGCGGTGGAAATTTTGCCAAAACGATGCTAAAGCTTGCGCAAGAACGTGATACATTAAAAGTGATTAACGACCAAATAGGCGCTCCAACAGGGGCTGATTTAATCGCAGATGTCACTGCGCACAGTATTCGCAAGGCGCTAATAAGTCCAGAAGTGAGTGGTTTGTATCACCTAGTCGCAGGGGGCGAAACTTCTTGGCACGGCTACGCTAGTTTTGTTATTGAGTACGCACGTCTAGCAGGTGTTGAGATTAAAGTCGCAACTAATGCCGTTCAGGCTGTATTGACGTCATCTTTTCCTACGCCAGCAAAGAGGCCATTAAACTCACGTTTAAGTACTAAAAAGTTACAAAATAGTTTTGACTTAGTGATGCCAACTTGGCAAAGTGGCGTCACTCGATTGCTAGCTGAAATTCTAGAAAAATAGCGCTCATTAATACAAGCATAAAATTAAAGAATAGTTAAGGAAAGTTATGATGGCACGTAAAGGTATTATTCTCGCAGGTGGTTCTGGCACTAGGCTATATCCAGTAACCAAGGTTGTTTCAAAACAGCTGTTACCAATTCACGATAAGCCGATGATCTATTATCCGTTAAGCACTTTAATGCTAGCGGGAATACGTGATATCTTAATTATCTCAACACCGCAAGATACACCCCGCTTTCAAGAGCTGCTAGGCGATGGTAGCGATTGGGGTTTGAGTTTAGAATATGCAGTACAAGCAAAACCTGACGGCTTAGCTCAGGCGTTTATTATAGGTAAAAACTTTGTTGGTAATAACCCTAGTGCTTTAGTGCTTGGCGATAATATTTTTTATGGACATGACTTACATATGCAGCTTGAGCAAGCAACTGCGCGAGTACATGGCGCAACGGTGTTTGCTTACCACGTGCAAGATCCTGAGCGTTATGGTGTGGTAGCTTTTGATAGCGTTGGTCGCGCAACTAGTTTGGAAGAAAAACCATTAAAACCACAAAGTAATTACGCGGTGACAGGTTTGTATTTCTACGACAATCAGGTCACGGATATTGCTGTAGATCTAAAACCCTCAGCACGAGGGGAATTGGAAATTACAGATTTGAATCGTATTTATCTTGAGCGTAATCAATTAAGTGTTGAAATTATGGGTAGAGGCTATGCGTGGTTAGACACAGGCACACATGAGAGTATGATTGATGCGAGCAACTTTATTCAAACGATAGAACAGCGGCAGGGTCTTAAGGTAGCTTGTCCAGAAGAGATAGCTTATCGCAAAGGCTTTATTAATGCAGTGCAAGTAGAAAAGCTTGCACAACCGCTAGCTAAAAATGGTTACGGTCAATATCTACTTCGCATGTTAAAAGATGGGGTACAACCTTGATAGTCACACCAACAGCCATTGCAGATGTATTAGTGATTGAACCTAACGTTTTTGGTGACGATAGGGGCTTCTTTTTTGAAAGTTTTAATCATGCAAAATTTGAGGCTGCAATAGGTAAGCCAGTTAAGTTTGTGCAAGATAACCACTCTAAATCGGCAGAAAATGTGTTGCGTGGCTTACATTATCAGACTCAGCAGCCGCAAGGCAAATTAGTGCGGGTAGTGCAGGGTGTGGTGTTCGACGTTGCTGTGGATATGCGCAAAAGTTCGCCGACTTTTGGTCTATGGATAGGCGAGATTTTATCTGCTGATAATAAAAAACAGCTATGGATACCAGAAGGCTTTGCACATGGGTTTGTTGTACTCTCTAAAACTGCCGAGTTTCTGTATAAAACGACTGATTATTACGCGCCTGAGTTCGAGCGTTGTATCGCTTGGAATGATCCTGATATCGATATTAAATGGCCAATTAATGGTGCTGCATTATTGTCTGCAAAAGATCGGCTAGGTAAGCCTTTTGCCGAAGCGGAGTGCTTCTAACAGGTTTACGCTGAAGCTTTAGCCTTTGAACCAGCTCACCATTTAAAATTGCCTGTAAATGCTTAATCTCAATGCATCATATTGGTTAGGCGTGCCTTTTCTGCGATAATATCATTTTGATTATTAATGAAAGTAGCAAATGGCACAATTTGACAATGTCAGCGTAAAAAAGAAGGCTAATATTTACTTCGATGGTAAATGTGTTAGCCACACAGTCATGCTCCCAAATGGTACACGCAGCACGATTGGTGTTATTTTCCCAAGCTTACTTACATTCAATACAGCAGCCCCAGAGTTAATGGAAATCAACTCTGGCTCATGTAAGGTTCGTCTAAGCGGTGAGGAAGCATGGAAAGCTTATAGCGAGGGTGAGAAATTTACTGTACCTGGTAACTCAAGCTTTGATATCGAGGTGACAGAAACCTTAGACTACGTTTGTCACTTTGAATAGTGGTGAATGCTTGGTTTTATGTCGTTGTTTAGATGCGCCGTACTAGTCGTACGGTTCTGTCTACCCGCCAATTAGAACCTTCGCTTGCAAGTGTATGAGGAGAAAAAATGCCAAGTTTTGATATTTCATCTGAAGTGGATATGGTTGCGTTGAAAAATGCGATTGATACTGCAGGTAAGCAAATCACTAATCGTTATGATTTTAAAGGGACCTCAGCCAAGGTTGAGCTGAATGAGAAGGATAGCATTATCACTTTGTTCGGTGATAATGATTTTCAGCTGGATCAGATTAAAGACATCTTGCTACCAGGTATGGAGAAAAAAGAGCCTGATTCAACGAAACGTCTTGAGCATAAGGATGTCCAAAAAGTCGGCGGCAATAAAGTTAAGCAAGAGCTTAAAATTAAGGATGGTATTGATAGTGATCTAGCCAAACGTATCAGCAAATTAATTAAAGATTCTGGCTTAAAGGTGCAGGCAAGCATTCAAGGTGACACTGTTCGTGTAAATGGCGCAAAACGTGACTTACTGCAAGATGCAATCGCTTTTGTGAAAAAGTCTGTGACGGATTTTCCATTGCAGTTTGGTAATTTTAGAGACTAGTTTTTAGGTTAATCATGGCAAAAACGCTATACGATAAGTTGTTTGATTCCCACGTTGTACACGAAGAGAACGGTACGGCGCTGATTTATATTGACCGCCACTTGGTGCATGAAGTCACTAGCCCTCAAGCGTTTGAAGGCCTACGTCTGGCTGGTCGTAAACCATGGCGCATATCATCTATTGTGGCAACTGCTGACCACAACACACCTACCAATGGCTGGGATAAAGGCTTGGCTGGGATTGCCGACCCTGTAGCACGCTTACAGATTGAAACGTTGACAAGCAATATTAATGAGTTTGGAGCAAAAGCTTACTTTCCTTTCATGAATAAAAACCAAGGTATCGTGCATGTGGTTGGACCTGAGCAGGGTGCGACTTTGCCGGGTATGACTGTGGTGTGTGGTGACTCTCATACCAGCACACACGGCGCATTTGGAGCATTGGCACATGGTATAGGTACGTCAGAAGTTGAGCACGTAATGGCTACACAATGCTTGGTACAAAAGAAGTCTAAAACCATGCAGGTGTTAGTCAGTGGCGTGTTAGGCAAAGGTGTAACGGCTAAAGATGTAGCATTAGCCATTATCGACAAAACAGGCACTGCAGGTGGCAACGGATATGCGATTGAGTTTGCGGGCTCTGCGATTCGAGGCCTGAGTATGGAAGGTCGTATGACTTTGTGTAACATGGCCATAGAGGCGGGTGCGCGTGCGGGCTTGGTTGCAGTGGACGAAAAAACCATTGAGTATGTAAAAGGCCGTCCTTTCTCTCCTAAGGCAGATCAGTGGGATGCAGCCGTAGCTTATTGGGAAACACTGCATACTGATTCAGGTGCTGAGTTTGATGCTGTGGTAGCTTTAAAAGCAGAAGATATTCAGCCGCAAGTCACTTGGGGTACTTCACCAGAAATGGTTGTGAGTGTCGATGGGTGCGTGCCGAGTTTAGACTTGGCTAAGAATGAAGTACAGCGTGCTGATTGGGAGCGTGCGTATGCTTATATGGGTTTAGCGCCCAATACGCCTATCAACGAAATTAGTATTGATAAAGTTTTCATCGGTTCTTGTACTAACTCACGTATTGAGGATTTACGCGCTGCCGCCGCCGTGGCTAAAGATAAACATATCGCGCCTAGCGTTAAGTTGGCGTTAGTGGTGCCAGGCTCTGGCTTGGTAAAAGCACAAGCAGAGCAAGAAGGGTTGGACAAGATATTCATTGCGGCTGGATTTGAGTGGCGTGAGCCTGGTTGCTCGATGTGTTTGGCAATGAATGCTGACAGGTTGGAAGCGGGTGAGCGCTGTGCCTCAACCTCGAATCGTAATTTTGAAGGTCGTCAAGGTCAAGGTGGCCGTACACACTTAGTGAGTCCTGAAATGGCTGCAGCTGCAGCCATTTCAGGACATTTTGTCGATGTGAGAAGTTTGTAAAGCGGAGAAAATGATAATGAAGAAAGTATTAGGTATATTGGCTATTTTTGTTGTTTTAAATTTAACAGCATGCAATACCATGTCAGGTTTGGGTAAAGATGTATCTAAACTTGGTAATAAAATTGAGAATAAAGCAGATGAGCATAAGTAATAGTAATGGATAAATTTATTCAATTAAATGGTTTAGTTGCCCCGTTAGACCGTGCAAATGTAGATACGGATGCAATAATCCCTAAGCAGTTCTTGAAGTCGATTAAGCGTTCAGGTTTTGGTCCGAATGCGTTTGATGAGTGGCGTTATTTAGACCATGGTGAGCCTGGCATGGATAACTCTAAACGCAAAATTAACCCTGACTTCGTGTTGAATCAAGCGCGTTATCAAGGAGCTAGCGTTTTGCTGACTCGTGAGAATTTTGGCTGTGGCTCATCTAGAGAGCATGCACCATGGGCACTTGAAGACTTTGGCTTTAAAGTCATTATTGCTTCAAGTTATGCAGATATTTTCTTTAATAACTGTTTCAAAAACGGAATGTTGCCAATTGTATTGTCAGCTGAGATCGTAGACCACTTGTTTAGCCAAGTGTTTGCAACGGATGGCTACATGCTTGATGTGGATTTAGCGGCTCAAACAGTGGCTACACCAAGCGGTGAAGTATTTAAGTTTGAATTAGACGCTTTCCGTAAGCACTGCTTGTTAAACGGTTTAGATGACATTGGCTTAACCATGCAACATCAAGATAAAATCAAAGCTTTTGAAGCAAAACACCAACAAGCACAGCCTTGGCTTTTTGCTTAATTTTAAAGAGTTTTAGTTTTAATTTAAGAAAGTAAGTTCATGAAAATTGCAGTATTGCCAGGTGATGGCATCGGACCGGAAATCGTTGCTCAAGCGGTTAAAGTATTAAATGCACTTAGCTTAAATGCTGAAATGACAGAAGCGCCAATTGGTGGAGCTGGTTATGAAGCAGCTGGAGATCCTCTGCCAGATGCAACCTTGAAGTTGGCTAAAGAATCAGATGCTGTTTTATTAGGTGCGGTAGGTGACTGGAAATATGACAAATTAGAGCGTCATTTGCGCCCTGAGCGTGGTTTATTACGTATTCGTAAAGAGCTTAATTTATTTGCAAATTTACGTCCAGCGCTGCTTTATCCTGAGCTGGCTGGGGCCTCAACATTAAAACCTGAAGTCGTATCTGGCTTAGATATTATGATTGTCCGCGAATTAACAGGTGATATTTATTTTGGTCAACCGCGCGGTATTAGCACGCTAGAAAGTGGTGAACGCGAAGGTGTCAATACCATGCGCTATAACGAATCTGAAATAAAGCGTATTGGTCGTGTGGCGTTTGACATTGCCATGAAGCGTAATAAAAAGGTATGTTCAGTGGATAAAGCTAACGTATTAGAAGCGACTGAATTATGGCGCCAAGTGATGATTGAGTTGTCAGCCGAGTATCCAGAAGTTGAGTTAAGCCATATGTATGTGGATAACGCGGCAATGCAATTGATTCGTGCGCCTAAGCAATTTGATGTAATGGTGACTGGTAATATTTTTGGCGACATTCTATCTGACGAGGCTTCAATGCTCACAGGATCAATTGGTATGCTGCCATCAGCTTCACTGGATGCGAATAACAAAGGTATGTATGAACCTAGCCACGGTTCTGCACCTGATATTGCTGGTAAAGATCTGGCTAATCCATTGGCGACTATACTTTCAGCTGCCATGATGTTGCGTTATACATTCAATGACGAAGTTAACGCAGTTAAAATTGAAAATGCATGTAAAAAAGCCTTAGCGCAAGGCTATAGAACCGCGGATATTGCAACAGTAGGTTGCAACTTGGTGGGCTGTAATGCGATGGGCGATGCTGTTGTTGCCGCATTAAATTAATAGGGTTATAAAAATGCTTAAAGTTGGGTTTGTAGGTTGGCGTGGTATGGTGGGTTCTGTCCTTATGCAACGTATGATGGAAGAGAGTGATTTTGCATTAATCGAACCACAATTCTTTACGACCTCACAAATCGGAGGAAAAGCACCGAACATAGGTAAAGATTCTGCGCTATTAAAAGATGCGATGAGTATCGCTGACTTAAAGGTAATGGATGCAATTGTGTCATGCCAAGGTGGCGATTACACTAGCGAGATATTTCCTAAACTTCGTGCTGAAGGTTGGACTGGGCATTGGATTGATGCAGCTTCTACTTTACGCATGGAAAAAGACGCGGTGATTATTCTTGACCCAGTGAATATGCACGTGATTCAGGATGCTTATGCGCACGGCAACAAAAACTGGGTGGGTGGCAACTGCACAGTTTCATTGATGTTAATGGCATTGAATGGCTTGTTTAAAGCCAATTTAGTGCAGTGGGCAACTTCAATGACTTACCAAGCAGCTTCAGGTGCGGGTGCACAAAACATGCGCGAGTTGCTCAAGCAAATGGGTGAAGCGCATTTTGCTGCAAGTGAATTACTAGCTGATCCAGCTTCTGCGATACTAGATATAGATCGTACCGTTGCAGGTACTTTGCGTGATGATAAATTTCCAACTTCAAATTTTGGCGTACCATTGGCTGGGAGCTTGATTCCTTGGATCGATAAAGATTTAGGTAATGGTCAAAGTAAAGAAGAGTGGAAAGGTGGCGTCGAAACCAACAAAATTCTCGGCCGCGAAGCTAACCCTATTGTGATTGATGGTCTATGTGTGCGCATCGGTGCTATGCGTTGTCATAGTCAAGCGCTAACAATTAAACTGACAAAGAACGTACCTTTAGATGAAATCAACCAAATGTTAGCAGAGGCTAATCAGTGGGCAAAAGTCATCCCAAATGAGCGCGAAGCAAGTATGCGGGAACTTACGCCAGCAGCTGTGACAGGTACTTTAAATACGCCAGTAGGTCGTTTACGTAAATTAAGTATGGGTGACGATTATCTATCAGCCTTTACAGTGGGAGATCAACTGCTCTGGGGTGCTGCTGAACCGTTACGTCGTATGTTACGGATTTTAGTAGATAA
>Ga0208626_1000321_pt1 | contig 17474 bp, 11 predicted proteins | sample LakWasMet10_HOW4_2_FD_183860 | JGI IMG/M metagenome (GOLD analysis project Ga0208626, IMG submission 183860) | Freshwater sediment methanotrophic microbial communities from Lake Washington under simulated oxygen tension - Sediment Metagenome... | ecosystem: Environmental > Aquatic > Freshwater >... | reverse complement strand
ATTAACCGATTTGCAAATAATATTAGCGAAATATTTTGCGGGATTAATTTTGGTGGTTTTTTCTCTGATTCCAACGTTGATTTATTATTATTCCGTTCATAAATTGGGTAGTCCGGTTGGAAATATCGATACTGGCGGAATGTGGGGTTCTTATATTGGCTTGTTATTTCTAGGAGCAGCATTTGTTTCCATCGGAATTTTTGCATCTGCTATAACTGATAACCAAGTAGTGTCTTTTATTTTGGCTTTATTCCTTTGTTTCTTCATTTATACTGGATTCGATTTTATTGGTTCATTTTCCTTATTTGGAAAGTTTGATACGATTATTCTTTCACTTGGTATTAATCAGCATTACGTATCCATGAGTAGAGGAGTAATTGATACACGTGATATGATTTATTTTTTAAGTTTAATTGCCTTGTTTGTGATTTCTACACGCACGGTTTTAGAAAGCAGAAAGTGGTAATATGAGCGGAGGAACTAAAAATAAAAAACGTGATTTAGCAGCGCTAGGATTAGCAGTTGTTATTATTCTATTGTTGAATTTTGTGGGTTCATTTGTGTTTCACCGCTTCGATTTAACATCTGAAAAACGCTATACCTTATCGGATGCTACCAAAAACTTATTATCGGAGATAAACGATGTTGTTTATGTTAAAGTTTATTTGGATGGTGAATTTCCTGCTGGATTTAAACGTTTGCGCAACGAAACAAAAGAGATGTTGGATGAGTTTAGAGCGTATTCGAATGATAATATTGAATATGAATTTATAGACCCATCAGTTAGTGATAATAAAAAGCAACAAAACGAAATTTACAAGCAATTGTATGATAAAGGTTTGGAACCAACCAATTTGGAAGTAAAAGAAGAAAGTGGAACAACTCAACAAATTATTTGGCCGGCAGCTTTGGTAACATACAAAGGAAGAGAATTACCATGGCAACTATTAAAAACGCAAATGGGTCAATCATCCGAAGGACAACTAAACATTTCGATACAAGCATTAGAATACGAATTTGCAAGTGTGGTGCGAAATTTAAGCACAGCAATTCGACCGCAAATAGGATTTATTGAAGGGCATGGGGAGTTGGACACTTTGGAAACATATGATATTGCTGCTGCATTGAGTGATTTTTATGTTGTTAAACGTGTTGAGATTAATCAGCAGTTAAGAGCATTGGATGGTTTAAAAGCAATTGTGATTGCTAAGCCTGATACAATATTTAGTGATCAAGATAAATTTATTATTGATCAGTTTATCATGAAAGGTGGTAGAGTTTTGTGGGTATTTGATCCGCTATACACTCCTGTAGATAGTTTAAGTAGAAGAGGTAATACCGTTGCGATTCCTTATGAATTAGGAATCGATAAAATGTTGTATAAGTATGGTGTTCGTGTGAATGACAAAATGTTATTGGATGTTCAATGTAGTGCTATCCCAATTAACAAAGCATTGAAAGGACAACAACCTCGTTTTGAATTGATGCCATGGATCTTCTCACCACTTTTAAATCCTTTGAACGACCATCCGATTGTTAAAAATTTAGATATTATTAAAACCGATTTTGCTTCAACAATTGATACCATTGAAGTGAAAGGAATTAAAAAAACTATTTTATTACAATCTTCGAAGTATAGTAAAACATTAGTGCAGCCAGTGCGTGTTGATTTGAATTATTTACGTTTCCCTATAGATGAGAAACAATTTAATAATCCATTTCAAAATGTTGCAGTATTATTAGAAGGTGAATTTGAATCAGTATTTAAAAATAGAATACCTCCAGAAATTGCAAATGATAGTGCTATAGGATTTAAACCCAATGGTAAAAAGTCGGCAATGATTGTAATTGCTGATGGCGATATCATTCGAAACGATGTTCAATATTCTACAAGAAAACCATACCCATTAGGATTTGATAAATACACCAATCGTACGTATGGTAACCGTAATTTTATTTTAAACTGCGTAAATTATTTATGTGATGATTCAGGATTGTTAAGCGTTCGTGCACGTGAATTGACATTGCGTTTGTTGGATAAAAAGAAAGTGAAGAATGAAGGAACAAAATGGAAAGTAATAAATACAGCAGTTCCTTTGATATTGGTATTGGTATTTGGTTTGATCTATTATTACGTTCGTAAACGGAAATACTCTTCCTAAATAAATCGTCAATTTTTAAGAAAACTCATGAAAAAAAATAAAATTGCAATTATTGTTTTAGTTCTTTTGCTGATCGCATCTGTATGGTTTTTCTTGAACAATAAAAAAGGAACTATTAAGGAAACCTTGCGAGATTTTGCAGTAACAGATACTGCATCCATCACTAAAGTGTTTTTGGCTGATAAAGAAAACAATTCAGTTACCTTGGAAAAAGTAAATGGTGTTTGGAAGGTGAATGGAAAATACAATGCTCGTCCAGACGCAATACAAACGTTGTTGGAAACAATAAAGCGAGTGGATGTAAAAGAGCCGGTTAGTAAGTCGGCACAAGACAATGTGATTAAACGTCTGGCTGCTAAGGCTGTTCGTTGCGAAATATTCCAAAACAGTGTTTTAACAAAAGCCTATTATGTAGGAACAGAAACAGCTGATCAAACAGGAACCTACATGATTTTGATTGATTTGGAAACGATGCAAGCCTCTGCAAAGCCTTTCGTTACTTATATACCAGGATTTGAAGGGTATTTGACCACACGTTATTTTACAAAAGAAAGAGATTGGAGAGATAGAACTGTTTTTCAGTACGTTCCTACAGATATTAAATCGGTTAAATTAGAAGTGCCGGATAAACCAGAAATGGGTTATGAATTAATCATAAAAGGGAATAATGATTATGAGGTTAAAATGAATAATGGAAAAGCTTTGTCTGGAATAGATTCAATGGCGGTTAAACAATATTTATCCTATTTTCAGCAGATTAATTTTGAGAGCATGGATTTGGCAATGAACGAAAAGGAAATTGATTCAACTTTGTTGGCAACACCAATTAATGTGTTGACAGTCATTAATCAAAATGGCGAGAAGAACGAAGTAAAGTTCTTCTTAAGAAAGTCTTCAAAAGAATCGTTCGATGCTGATGGCAAATTGTTGCAATTCGATTCGGATCGAATGAATGCTTTATTAGGTGGAAAAGATTTGGTAATGGTGCAATATTATGTATTCGGAAAATTAATGCCCCCTGCCGACTATTTTCTTAAAAACAAGCCAAGTAGCAATGGAAACAATTCCATTTCTAAAAAATAGCTAGTTTATTAACTAAAGCTTTTGAAATCCCCATAAAATGGGGATTTTTTTGTGTTAAAAAGTCGGTTAAAACAATTCATTTTAATGAAAAAACAATTATTTAAATGCAGTATATTTGCTAAAGTAAGTTTTACTAGCTAAACCTAATTAATTTAAAATAATACGATATGAAATTTATTGTTTCAAGTACATCATTGTTAAAACAGTTACAAGCGATTAGCGGTGTGCTAAATTCAAACAATGCATTGCCAATTTTAGATAATTTCTTATTTGAAATCGACAAAAATCAGTTAAAAGTTTCTGCTTCTGATTTAGAAACAACTATGACAACGATTATTGCTATCGAATCAAAAGATACTGGCAATATTGCTGTTCCAGCTAAATTATTGTTGGATACGTTAAAAACATTTGCTGATCAGCCTTTAACATTCAGTATTGATGATAAAAAATACGGAATTGAAATCATTTCGGATTATGGTAAATATAAGTTAACTGGTCACAATGGTGATGAGTTTCCTAAATTACCAGCAATTGAATCGGCTTCTTCATTAGAAATTGATGCAAGCGTTTTAGCTTCTGCGATCAACAAAACAATATTTGCTACTGGTAACGATGAGTTGCGTCCTGTAATGTCAGGTGTGTTTTGTCAATTAGCTACTGATAGCATCACGTTTGTTGCAACAGATGCACATAAATTGGTTCGTTACAGAAGAAGTGATGCAAAAGCACAAAATGCATCTTCATTCATTTTGCCTAAAAAACCATTAAACTTATTGAAAAACATTCTTTCAAGTGTAAATGGTGTTGCTAAAATTGAATACAATACAACCAATGCATTTTTTACATTTGAAAATACAAATTTGGTTTGCCGTTTAATTGATGGAAAATATCCAAATTACGAAGCGGTTATTCCAAAAGAGAATCCAAATAAATTAACGGTTGACAGAGTTTCTTTCTTGAGTTCTATCAAACGTGTTTCTATTTTCTCAAACAAAACTACTCACCAAGTTCGTTTAAAAATTGCTGGTAGCGAATTAAGTATTTCTGCTGAAGATTTAGACTTTGCAAACGAAGCAAGTGAGCGTTTAACTTGTCAGTATGTTGGTGATGATATGGAAATTGGATTCAACTCAAAATTCTTAGCTGAGATGTTAAGTAATTTATCATGTGAGAATGTAAATATTGAAATGAGTGCACCAAACCGTGCAGGTATTTTATTACCAGCAGAAAGAGAGAATGATGCTGAAGATGTATTGATGTTGGTTATGCCAGTTATGTTAAATACCTAATTATAGGTTTATTGAAATAAAAAAGCCCCTACCAAATTGGTAGGGGCTTTTTTGTTGTTTAATTCTGTCTTTCCTGATGAAAGTCATACTGAAATTTGTGCTGCATCATTTTTCATACGTTTCAGCCTACCGACCTTTGTTTAAACTAAAAACTACAGCCCTATGAAAAAAATTACGATTACTTTATTTTTATTGAGCATCATTTCTACTTTTAGTATTAAAGCTCAAAATCAGAAGAATGCTAGCTTGGATGTTGCTCCAAATTTGTCTCCCGTTACTACTGTTTTCGAAAACGAAAGAGCTTTGTGGGATATTCAATTTAATTACAATGCAACTGCAGCTACAGCTGGAGATGTAGGTATGGCTGGAGTTATCTTTTTTAATAATGAATTTTGGGTTTCTAAATGGCAAAGCGATACAATTTATCGATTCAGCGCAACAGGTGTGTTGAATAGTGAATTTATTATTGCAGGGTTAACGGGTGTTCGTTCTTTAACAACAGATGGTTCTTATATTTATGCTGGGACCAATTCGAATATTATTTATAAAATTAATCCCACACTTCAACAATTAACTCCGCCTCATATTACTGTAAATGCTTCTGTAGGTATTAATGTTCGATTTTGTACCTATGATGCAACTTTAAATTCAGGTGGAGGTGGTTTTTGGATTGGGAACTTTTCTACAAATATTGTTGCATTAGATATGTCTGGGAATCCCTTGTCTTCAATTTCAGCATCTACACATGGATTAACAGGAATGTATGGAGCGGCAATTGATAATTATACAGCAGGAGGACCGTTTTTATGGATTTTTGATCAAAGTGGTACATCTGCTACAACACTCATTCAGTTGAATGTTGCAACTGGAATGCAAACAGGTTTAGTACATGATGTATTGTCGGATGTTGGTGTTGCTCAAGGTTTATCCTCAGGTTTAGCGGGAGGATTGTTTATTAGTAATCTTTTGGTCCCTACTAAAATTACCTTGGGTGGAATTATACAAGGTACTCCGAAAAATGTTTTGTTTGGTTATGAGTTAACTGTTCCAACGGGAATTGATGAATTAGGGAAAAATTTGTTTTCTGTTTATCCTAATCCGGTTTCGGATTTAATTACAGTTAATTTTAAAGGATTGGAAAAGAAAACGATTTATACTATTTATGATTTAACAGGCAAAATTGTTTTGAGTGGAACTATTCAAAATGAGAATACATCTGTTAATGTGTCTTCAATTGCTTCTGGAAGTTATTTGTTAGACGTAGTATCGAATGGAACTTCTGTTGGAAGAAAACTAATTATCAAAAATTAAAAGCAAATAGAGTATAACAATAAAAGCCCGCAATGTGTTGCGGGCTTTTCTATTTAAAAAAAACATTAAAAGCTAATTACTACATTGCCTGTTTTTTCACCTGTTTCTACGTATGTTGTTGCTTCTACAATTTGTTCCAATGGGTATGTTCTATCAATAACAGCTTTATATTTTCCTTCCTCAATTATTTTTTTAAATAATTCTATGTCTTTTTGAGAATCGGTAGGTATGGGGAATTTCACCTTTTTGCGACTAAAGATTGGTGTGAATAATGCTAAAAAAATATTTTGAGATAAATAACCAAGTTCTGATGAATAATAAATTCCGGTGGGCTTTAATATTTTTTTGCATTTGAAAAAAGAGCTTTTGCCAACTGCATCTAATACTACATCGAATTTATCCTCTACATTAGTGAAATCTTCTTTTGTATAATCAATTACTGTGGTTGCGCCTAGTGATTTCAGTAGTTCCATGTTTTTAGTATTACAAACAGCAGTGATTTCTGCACCGTAATACTTTGCTAATTGAACAGCAGCAGAACCAATTGATCCAGACGCACCATTGATCAATAATTTAGGCTGTTTTTTGAAATCAATTTTTCCAATGTAGTTTATTGCTAGCATGAGTCCATCACAAACAGCAGCCGCTTCATCAAACGACATATTTTTGGGTTTGATTGCAATGGATCCTATTTCAGATACACATAGATATTCTGCATGTGTCCCAAAGTCATATGTTTTTAAGCCAAAAACCTCATCCCCAATTTTGAATTTTGTAACATCCTTTCCAATCGCCTCGATTACTCCTGCGAACTCTGTTCCTAAAATGTTTTTTTTAGGTTTGAAGAAGCCATGCATAAAACGAATGATAAAATATTCCGCACTTCGAAAGCCACAGTCAGTTCTATTAACTGTGGTTGCCCGAATTTTTATAAGTACTTCGTTTGCTTTTGGTGTAGGTTTGTCTACTTCTTTAACTTGTATTACTTCGGGTGCACCATATTCAAAATAGACAGCTGCTTTCATTTCGGTTCTTGTGATTTAGGATAAAAACCAAATTTAGTGCAATTGCAATGAATCACCAAAATACAAATGTAAACGAATGTGTTTTTTATGTTACTTATTATTTACTAAATTTACTATATGAAAAAACTACTTCTCTCACTTTTTATTTTTACTGCATCCATATCGGTTGCACAAACTACTGTAATTGACAGCATACTTTCTGGTGGTATTTACAGAAACTATCGTGTGTATGTTCCAGCTGCTTATAATGGAACTACTGCATGGCCATTAGTATTTGATTTGCATGGTTATACGTCTACTGCACAGAACGAACAATTATATTCGAATTTTATGCCCATTGCAGATACTGCTCATTTTATTATTGTCTATCCTAATGGAACTCTGCTAAGTGGTCAGCCATTTTGGAATGCAGGATTTGGAGCAACTGTAAATGATATTCAGTTTATTTCAAATTTAATAGATAGTATTTCTGCTCAATATAACATTGATGCCAATTCAGTTTATTCTTGTGGAATGAGCAATGGAGGATATATGAGTCATACATTGGCTTGTGAGTTGAACAATAAAGTGGCTGCAATTGCTTCTGTAACTGGAAGTATGACGGTATTGCAAAAATCGACATGTGTTCCTAATCGTGCTGTTCCTGTAATGCAAATAAGTGGTAATGCAGATGGCACTGTTGCTTATACAGGTTCTACAACATCCTTACATATAGATACATTGGTGAAATATTGGTCGGTAAATAATAATTGTAATCTTACTCCAGTATTCACCGCTGTTCCTAATACTAATTTGACAGATGGATGCACTGCAGAGCATTATGTTTATAGTGGCGGTGATATGGGCTCAAGTGTGGAGTTGTATAAAATTATTGGAGGCGGACACACATGGCCAGGTTCTCCATTTACAATTGGAGTTACCAATCGTGATTTTAATGCTTCATTAATGATTTGGTTGTTTTTTCGAAAGTATCATTTAACTCAATTTACGAGTGTGAACGAACTAGCTTCAACTACTGATTTTTCTGTTTACCCCAATCCTGCCTCTGATAGAATCACAATTAATTCGAAAGATTTAGGTTTGATTCAATTGTTTGATGTTAATGGAGAAATGATTTTAGAAACAAAGTCTAAGGAAATTGATGTTGCTTCTTTTTCAAAAGGAATTTACTTTGTTGTTATTACAACCGACAAAAGTAGAGGGGTTAAGAAATTTGTGAAGATGTAATTTCGTTTTATATTCGAACACCCATAATTAGGATATCATCTACTTGTTCTAGATTTCCTTTCCAGTTAATAAGTGTTTGGTCAAGAATTGTTTTCTGCTCTTTCATTGATTTATCTTGGATAGAAATGAACAAATCCTTTAAAGATTTGTATTTGAATTTTTTACCTTTCTCGCCACCAAATTGGTCGGCATAGCCATCAGTAAAAATATAAATGGTATCACCTTTTTGTAATTGTATTTCGTGATTGGTATAATTTTCAACTAGTCCATTTGTATAGGTTCCAATTGGATTTTTGTCGGAAGGAGTTTCCATTAAAAGTCCATTTCTTACAATGTATAATGGATTGTAAGCACCAGCGTATTCTAGAAGATTTGTTTTTAAATCTAAACTACAAAGAGCGATGTCCATTCCATCTTTAACTTCCGATTCACTTCCAGTTTGACGAAGTGTTTTTCCAATTCCTTTGCTTAATGAATTTAAAATTAAGGATGGACGAGAAAGCCCCAATTCGTTTACAGCTTTCCCTAATAAATTATAGCCAACAATACTCATAAGTGCGCCAGGAACTCCATGTCCTGTGCAATCTACTGCAGCAAATAATATTTTCCCTCCCCAAGGTTCCACCCAATAAAAATCACCACTTACAATGTCCTTTGGTTTATAAAGAACAAATGATTGTGGTAGGGATTGTTTGATAAAGTTGTCGGGAGGTAAAATTGCTTCTTGAATGCGTTTAGCATAATTGATACTGTCTTTTATATCCTTGTGTTGGTCTTCAATAATGTTGTAGGCTAATTCTATTTTTTCATTTTTGATAGCGAGTTCACGGTTTGCTCTTTTTTTCTGACGATTGCTTCGAATAGAGACAACTGTAAGTAACAGTAACAAGATTCCAAATCCAATAATGGCACGAGTTATAATTGTTTGTCTGTTTAATTCATCCTCTTTAATTTGTTTATCTTTTGTAAGTAAAGCAATTTCTTGTTCATTCTTTTTTGTGTCGAATCGTGCTTGCATTTCAGCAATTTGATTGCTGCTTTCCAAGTTATAAATGGAGTCATTTAGTTGTTGAAAAAGCTCATGAAATTGCAAGGCCATTTTATAATTTCCTGCTTTTTTATAAGATTGAGAGATGCCTTGGTAAGAAGCAATAATGTGCTCATTAGCTTCTATTTCTTTGCCTTTTTCTAGTCCACGTGTATAGTATTCCAATGCCTTTTCTTCATCGCCTACTTTCATGTAATAATCGCCAATATTGTTTAGCGCTAATGAAAGGCCATAGGTATTGCCTATTTTTTCGTAAAGCTCCTTTGCTTTAATAATGTACAATAACGATTTTGCATAATCTTTTAATTCAAGATAGGTGTCGGCAATGTTATTGTAATTTGTTGCAATGGCTTCATCATTCTGAACCTCTTGGAATAATTCAAGAGATTTAAAAAAATAGTCCAATGATTTTGGAAAATCTTTTTTATCGCTGTAAATGGTTCCAATTGAAATAAGGCAAGAGGCAATTCCATTTTTATTCCCAAGTTCTTGTCCTATTTTTAAAGCTCGTTCAAAGTACTTTAATGCTTCATCAGGTTTTCCTAAGCCAATATAAACGTTTCCGATAGAGCCAGAAGAGGATAAGATACCTTTTTTATTATTTATTTTCTCTTGAATAGCAAGAGCTTTAATGTAGTAGTCCAAACAAGTTTTATAATCAGCAAGGTTGTAGTAGCCATTTCCAATATTGTTTAAAGCAACCGCTTCTAGGTATTTATATTCTTTTTCTTCAGCAATTTTAAGGGCTTGCTGAGCATATTTGATTGATTTTTCAGGGTTAATGTCTACAATGTTTCTGCAAAGTGAATTTAATGCATCTAGTTTTGCAGTATCGTTGGGTAATGTCGGAATTAATAATTCCAATGAATCAATCTCTCTTTTGTCTTGCGCAAAAATTGGCGAAATCAAAAAATAGAATAATAATAGAAAGAGGGAGTAGCCTTTTTTCAATTGTTTAGAATTTGAATACAAGATATAAAAATAAACGGAGTTATTTGTTTTTCTTTTCTCCTTTTACATTATAAACCGTTCCTCCACCAAGGCCATTTCCAGGGCAGGTAGAAGAAGAGTATTCGAAAGATACAGTGTTCTTATCGCTGAATTTTCCATTGCTACCACATACAGAAATATTTCCATCACTATCTATAGCGAATGAAAAATCCATATTTTGGGCAAATTCTATATGAATAAAGTTTTTCGAATCTTTTTTGTTGTAATATACTTTTCCCCAATACTCTTCAGTGATTGTCGGACTTTGATAGGGAGTTGAATTCCATGTGTAATAGGAATATGTAAATCGATAGGTTCCCAAATATTTATTTCGCTTGTCGAAAGGGTTTTTTTTGCAACTAGATAAAAAAATCACAGAAATAATTAAAATGATTGTAGGTAAAATTAATTTTTTCATTTTGAAATTTATAATGTTGTTAAACTAATTTAACTATAGTATTTTCTTGATGAATCAAAAGAATTAAAATCTTTTTTTGTTTTTCGAGAAAAACGAATTTTCTTCAATGTATTTATCTGTTTCTTCTGAAATTTCTTTATGAAATAGACTTGCCGATTTATATTTATTGTACAATACTTCACTAGTATGTATAAAAATATGTACATTTTTTTGACTGAAATACTCTTCTTTTAATGCTTTTCTTGCAGAGGTTATGAATATGGTATCAAAATCTTTAATTGCCATTAAGTAGGTGTTGGAAGCGATTTTGTAATCAATATATTGAGTGCTATCTTTTGAAATCTCTTTACAGTATCTTAATTCAATGGAGTCTGCTGTTATTTTGTCCTGGAACATGATGTAAGGTTTATATTCTTTTCTGCTTTCATTAGAATAAAAAATGTATTCTTCACCTGTTTTATATTCATAATAACTTCCTCCACCGATACAACTTGACTCCCATCGTTTTTCAATAGTCTTTATTTTTTTGTCTGAATACCCTTTTGCATATTCAATTACTTCTATTGTGATTTTTGATGAATCAATTGTAATAACTTTGCCTTTAAATATATATTCAGATTCTTTGATACATTCTATGATAGTTGGTGTTACATAATATGCCTTTGCATTACTATACAACAACCCAAATAATACTATTAATGTAATTCGAAAATTCATGTAAGATTATTTTATCTCAATTTCATCCACAAAAATAAAAGCATCACCACCAGCGCCTTGATGCCATTCTGGTAATTTGCCATAATTGGTTGCTTTCACTTTTACATAACGCGCTTTTGTGGATTCTGTTTTTAGTTCTAAGTTTTTTATTTGGACTTCATAATCTTTTGCTTCAATGGTGTTGTTGACTGTTCCAGCCAATTTGAAATTGATATTATCAGAAGATGTGTAATATTCAACTTTAGTTGGCATTACAATCCATGCACGTGTGTCTTGCAAAAAGCTGGCGTTAAATGAGCTAATAGCTTGTTCCTTTTTTAGATCAATGATGCATTCAAAATCCTGCGATTGGTATCCTTGCCATTCTCCTTTTCGCCAATTGGTTTCGCCACGCACACCATCTATGATTCCTTTATCACCACCCGCTGTATATTGTGGGTTGTATTTGGAAATAATCTTTATGTCCCAGTTGTTCGGACGTTTAAAATAATGCGTCATTACAGCATCACTTATAACTTTATTCGTGGGTGTTATTTCTTTATAAGAATATGCAATTAAGGTATCGCTTTTATGAATGTAGAATGGTTTTTCATATTGTCTCATTTTAGAGTATTCATTATTATACAAGTTTATCGAACATCTGTAGGCGTTTAATTCCATAGTATAATAGATTTTTGTTTTCTTCTCGTTCGTAATTAATTCTATTTTTAAACTGTCTTCAAACACCTTTGAATCTGTTTTAATGATAGGAACAATCGCTATTTCTTTACCATTGACACGGTTGTTGTAGTTGTGAAAATAAGATGGGTCTTCAATGAATAAATTTGTATCAGCAGTTTTATTTGGTGTCGCAGTCATTTCAAATACAAGTTCACTATTTCCTTTTTTGTTTGTGGGGAAATAGATATCAACGTAGCTGAACTTGTTTTCTTTTACTGCTACCTTATTAATTTTTGCAGATTTAATGAATCGATTTTGTTCTGAGATATTATTTGATTTAATAACAAAAGACTTTCCATTTTCTAAATTAATTTTAACCTTACTGAATAATGGAGTTCCAATTTGAAATTGAGCATCACCCGGACAAACCTGATAAAAGCCTAAGGAACTTAGTACAAACCAAGCACTCATTTGTCCGCAATCTTCATTTCCAATTAATCCATCGGGTGTATTTTTGTAAAAATCATTCATTAATTGATATACCCGCTCTTGGGTTTTCCATGGTTTACCAATATAATTGTATAGATATGCAATGTGATGACTCGGTTCGTTGCCATGTGCGTATTGACCAACTAGTCCAGTTATATCAGCTTGTTCACGACCTGTGGTTTGAGATGAAGTAGTAAATAGTTCATCCAATTTAGCATCAAATTTATGAGCACCGCCCATGTGTTCAACTAAGCCATAAACATCATGTGGCACAAAAAAAGTATACTGCCATGAATTTGCTTCCGTAAAGTTATTGTTTACCTCTCGTGGATCGAAAGGTGATAACCATGCTCCATTTTTTTTCGGACGCATAAAACCTGTTTCCGAATCAAATATATTTTTCCATGACTGAGAGCGTTTCATAAAATAGTTGTAGCTATCTGTTTTGGAAAGAAGTTCTGCTACTTGTGCAATGCACCAATCATCATAAGCATATTCCAATGTTTTCGAAACACTTTCATGTTCATCATCCATACTTATAAAGCCATTCTGTTTGTATGCTTTTAGTCCTAAATGATCAAGTGTTGCACTGTGTTTCATTGCCTCAAATGCCAAATTCATACTGTATGTAAGTTGTGGGTCGTAGTCCAAAATGCCTTTAGATGCTGCGTCTACTATTACACTCACAGAATGATAACCAATCATACAATCGGTTTCATTGCTCGCCAACTCCCAAACAGGTAATCTTCCACCTTGTTGGTATTGCGTAAGAAATGTATAAACAAAGTCTTGCGTTCGTTTTCGGTCAATGATGGTATAGAGTGGATGAGCAGCTCTGAACGTATCCCATAATGAGAAAACAGAATAATAAGTAAAACCTTCGGCTTTGTGCGTTTTATCATCTCTTCCTCTATACATTCCATCGACATCCATCGCTACATTGGGTTGAATCATTGTATGGTACAATGCGGTGTAAAAGATGCTTAGTTTGTCTTTGTCATTACTTGTCACTTCTATTTTACTTAACTCTTTATTCCAAAATGCTACTGCTGCTTTTTTTGTTTTTTCAAAATCCCAACCTTGAAGTTCTGCATCCATGTTCTTTTTTGCACCTTCAGTACTAACAGGAGAAAGAGCAACTTTTACTAAAATAGATTCTCCTTTTTTTACTTTGAAATTAAAATTTGCATTAAAATCATAATTGTCGCCACTCATAACTTGTTTTGCAAGGAAGGGCTTAGAAAATGAAATTCTATAAAATATCATTTGACTTTTTGCCCAAGCTTCACTTCTTCTCGAACCTTCAATTGTACTATTATCAACGACTTTAATAAATCCCTCCAGCATTTTATCACGATGAAGCAAATCCAAAATAATACTTGCATCACCATCTTTATTAAAAGTGTATTTATGAAGTCCTACTCGAGTCGTTGCTGTCAATTCAACATCAATATTATCATCCTTTAGTTTTACACTATAAAAACCAGCAGTTGCTTTTTCGTTTTTATGGGAATAGGTTGAGGAGTAAATTTTATTATCCAAGCTTGGAGCTCCCATCATTGGCATTATCATTACATCGCCATAATCACTACATCCTGTTCCACTTAAATGTGTGTGTGAAAAACCATAAATGATAGAATCGCTATTATGATAGCCACTACATCCATCCCAACTACCATCAATACGTGTATCTGGCGATAGTTGAACCATTCCAAATGGAACAGTTGCGCCTGGGAATGTATGCCCATGTCCACCAGTTCCTATAAACGGATTTACATAAGTGGCGTAGTTTCCTGTTTGTGCAATTCCAATAGGATTGATTAGTAAAATACTTAAAAGAGGAAGAATATATTTTTTCATTTTAATGTCAATTCTTTTTAATAGGTATCAACTAAAGATACGAGTTTAATTTTTTTCTTTAAATTTTTAGTCCTGTAATGTTTAGGCAGATAAATGTTTTTTACTTCATTAGGTAGTAAGTCAAAGTAATTATCGCTGAGGTTAAAGGTTTCACCTTCAATACTGATCATTACATTTTTCAACAAAACATCTGATTTTATTGAAAAGCATTGTCGTTGCTCACAAATATTTTCGATAATTTCTACACTTCCTTTTGTTAGGGCTAAGTCTTTTGGTTTTACAAAATAATGCAGATTAACAATGTCTGAAATATGCCCTTCGAATTGTCCAATAGAGCATTTTAACAAAACCATTTTCGAATCATACTGTTTTAAAATTGATTTGTCAAAAGTGAAATATGATTTGGAAGAGTTAGCCTCAATTTTTAGGATTTGAGAATTTGTCCATAATAGCTTGCCAGAAAAATCGATTAACTCTATCGTTAAATAGTTATAGTCAGGTTGATAATTCAAATCTGAAATGATAAATACATTGCATGAGTCTTTTTTTTCTTCTATCGAAATAATGATATTCTCATAGAGCTGTTTTACTTGATATTGTGAAGCTTTCCAGGTGTTGTAATAATCAATTGTACTCCACGATGTTACTGGCCAGCAATCATTAAACTGCCAATAGAGTGTTCCCATACAATAGGGTTTTGCTCTACGATGCGCTTCAATTGCTATTTTCATTCCTTCTGCTTGAAGTAATTGAGAAACATAGGCAAAGTGTTCGAGTCGATAGTGTGGCACATTATAATCGCGTTCCATATATGAGGCGATAGTTTGATATCCTGTTGGATGTTTTTGATGTGCTTCTATTGTTTTATAACCAACAAATGGTAGAGGTTGATCTGTTGTATCTTGGTTTCGATACGCTGTATTTTTCTGATCTCCCACCTTAAATAACCCCACTTTTATTAACGTATTTAAGTTGGGCATTCCTTGAAATCCATATTCACTTACAAATCGTCCAACTTTTTTTTCGTAGTTTTCAAATGGCTCCATTCCCCACCATACACCCCAGTAATGAGAATCTCCTTGCTCTAAACTTTCTTTATGTCCCCAGCCAATGCTTGGGGAGGATGGCCAATAAGCTCTGGTGCCATCATAGGTATTTACAATGTCTTCAATGAAATAATCAAACAGAATAGTGTTGTTATCGACTATTGTTGTAGAATCTACTTTAGAATAGTTGTATTGCTTTTGCCAACCCCAATTTTTCCATCCTTCATTTACTTCATTATTTCCACACCATAATGCAATGCTCGGATGGTTTCGTAGTCGTTTTACTTGATCAGTAACCTCCTCTGCTACATTCGTCATAAAATGTTCATCGCCTGGATACATGGCACAAGCAAACATGAAATCTTGCCATATCAAAATTCCGTTCAAATCACATTGGTTATAAAATTCATCATCAACATAAACTCCACCTCCCCAAACACGAAGCATATTCATGTTTGCATCCACAGCATTTTTGATAACTGTTTGATAGTTTTCTTTTTTTACACGCGGTAAAAAATTGTCGGACGGAATATAGTTTGCCCCTTTCATAAACACGGGAATTCCATTTAGTTTAAAATAAAAAGATGAACCGATGCTGTCTTTGTCTTGAATTAATTCGATGGTGCGCAATCCAATGGAGGTGTATTTTGAATCTAAAAATACTGAGTTATAAGAAAGGCAAATTTTAAAACTATACATAAAAGGAAATCCAAGGCCATTCGACCACCATCGACTTGGATTTTTAATGGTGTAATGAATGGAGTAGGAGTGGATTCCTTTTTTTAGGGCAACTTTTGTTGTTCGTTGTCCACTATTATCTTTAGTATCAGATTGAATAATGTCTATGTAGGCATTCGCATCTACATCACTTTTTATTTCGCAACTGAATTCTATTTCAGCAATGGAATCGTAAAGTGATTTTTGAATGTTTTTTATAGAAATAATTTTTGCCTCATTCCATGAAACCAGTTTTATATCCTTATAAATGCCGCAAGTAACAAAACGCGGTCCCCAGTCCCAACCATATTGGTATTGAGCCTTTCGAGTAAATACTTTTTCATCTCCGGGTAATGTATAATTTAATTTTGTGGCTTCTTCTTTACCCTTTTTTACTGCTGATTCAAAAATAATTTTGAGTGAATTGTTTCCGATATGTGCTGTTTTTTTTATGTCGACTGTCCATGTTCGAAACATATTGTCGGAAGTTAGAATGAGTGAATCATTTAAGTAGATTTTTGCATAGGTATCCAGGCCATCAAATTGAAGTTCTAGGTGTTGTTGTGCAAATTCTTGTTTTGAAATTTTTAAAATGCTTTTGTATTCCCAATTTTCATTTTCAATCCATTGTAATTGTTTTTCATTGGTTCCATAAAATGGATCAGGAATGAGTTTGTTGTTGAATAAATCGGTATGCACGGTTCCTGGTACAGTTGCCTTGTGCCATTTAATTTCAGATAGTTTTTTGAACTGCCAAGTTAGGGTGTTTAAGTTTTTCTCAATTACTTGCGATTGGACAACTAATTGAATAAAAAGAAAGAAGAATATAAGTTGTTTTTTCAAGCGAGTTGTTCTTTGAGTGATGTTACTTCTTCCATGTTTGCTAATTCATTTTCAATGATTGCTGAAGAATGATAATAGCTGGCCTTTGTGTATTCCTTAATTTGTTTAATGTTTGTTGATCGAACGCCACCGCCAGGCATAATGCAAATCGAAGTGTTTGCAAGCTGAACCAATTCTTTTAATTCATCCAATCCTGCTATTGCTGCTGATTGATGGCCAGATGTCAAAATGGTTTTGAATCCACAGTCGATAATTTCTTGTAAAGCTTGTTTTGCATTTGGTGTTTTGTCGAAAGCACGGTGAAAGCTACAAGGTAATGGTTGAGCGAGCTTTACTAATTCGTTATTTTGTTCTATATTAATGGTGTTGTCTGAATTTAAAATGCCAAATACAAAACCATCAACATTTATTTTTTTAAGTTGAATAATGTCTTTTTTCATCTGCTTGAACTCAGCATCTGAATACACAAAATTACCTCCTCTTGGTCGAATCATAATTAATAACTCAATGCTAATTTTTTTTCGAGCTTCTTCAACCACTGAAAGTTTCGGTGTTGTGCCACCTTCTTTGAATTGATCACAAAGTTCAA
>Ga0208626_1000319_pt1 | contig 17614 bp, 8 predicted proteins | sample LakWasMet10_HOW4_2_FD_183860 | JGI IMG/M metagenome (GOLD analysis project Ga0208626, IMG submission 183860) | Freshwater sediment methanotrophic microbial communities from Lake Washington under simulated oxygen tension - Sediment Metagenome... | ecosystem: Environmental > Aquatic > Freshwater >... | reverse complement strand
TTGCCTTAAAAAATTACTTCTTTTCTTCTGCTTTTGGCTTAGGTGCAGGTACTGCGATTTTGGTCAGCTTGCCGCCTTCTTGTTCGTAATATTGAGCGCCTAAATAACCAGCGACTTTAAAGCCTTTGCTCGCCAATAAATCAGCTGATTTACCAGAACGTCCACTGTGATTTGATACCGTAACAATTGCTCTTTCTTTAGGAATCAACGCCAAACTGTTTTCGAGTTGATCAGCTTGCACACTCAGATAAACAGGAAAGCCACCGATAGTGCTAACTTCATCCGGACGACGTAAATCAATCACCAACACGCCCTCTGGCTTTGCTAACAGCGCATCAAAATCAGCACGATTTAGTTTTTTAGATGTTGGCTTGTATTGCTCTTGAGCAGCCGGTGCTTCAGGCTTTTTGGCTTCTTCAGCGGCAAAAGCCAGTGGTGCGGCAAAAACGAATAACAGCAACATTGCCAATTTTGATTTTTTTCTCATCGTTTCATCTCTTCAGTATTAATTAAAAGTTGCGGAGTGCGCGTTGTTACGATACTTCCATAAACACTAAAGCAGCTATCATGCCAAAAATTAAAAACCAACCATCTTGATATGGAAATCCATTTCTTACACTAGCAACACATTGTTTTTTATAATTATTTTTCTATTTATTTGAATTGTTTTTAACTCTGGATTTTTACGCTTTCATCTAATTTTCGAAGCCGACTGTTGAAGCAGCAACAGGCCATCATCAACTGGTGTCGCTAGATAAGCAGAACATATCCTCTCGTGTAGGAGCGGGCCTTGCCCGCGATCACAAATCCGCCAGGCAAAAAAAGGCTCAGGAGCAACCTGAGCCTTTTCCGCTTACTTGACAATGCTGAAACACACATTGTTTTTTAACTTCATCCATGAGCCAACTTAGATCTTGTGATTAAGGACAACAAAACTCAAAAAGAACGAAAAATACAATAAACACTCTTTATGAATCTAAAACATGCCACACCTAATCACAGACACCTTAAAGCCAGTAATCTCTCCAGCAAGCGAGCCATTGAAAATCAAGCTCGCTTAAAACTGCATCCCTGCCATCACATCCTTGTGATCTTACTGCTCCTTAAATTTTGCCGCTCAACTGAAAGCCGAACCAAGCCGGGTATGCGTTAGGGGAATAAGAGTTCCAACCGACTTCATGCTCGCTATTATTGAACATGTTTTTGACAATAAAGCTGGCATCCAACATATTGTTTTTGGTACCCACACCAATCGCAAAATCTGTCAGGCTTCGAGGCGTTGTTTTTCCGTAAAACGACAGATTGTCAGCATTGTTGTAGCCACTTTGATAAGTGGTATTAAAGCTGGTGTGGAAGTTATATTTTTCAAAAACCGGTCTGATATATTCCGCACCAACCACAAAACTCCATTTATTGGCACCCGGAAGAACTTTGCCACTCATATCAACGTAAGGATCAGTCAAATAGCCCAACTCTTCAGGCTTAGCTGCATTTTTATAGTCAATATATCTAGCAATGTTATAAGCACCATTCAAACGTAATGATAAGTTGGGGATAACATTAAATACGCTATCTAACTCGACGCCATGCACACGCACTTTATTCACGTTGCCTTGAGCTGCAACATAAACGGTTTTAGGATCGCCATCAGCATTGTTGATCGCCGTCTGGAAGGTATCCACCACCTGTACAGTTTGTTGATAGTTTCTAACATCCATCACAAACGCATCAACGTTAACAACCACCGCTTTATCAAGCCAGAATGTCTTAAAGCCCAACTCCACCGCATTGGTTACTTCCGGCTTAACATTGCGAGACACCCCATTGACATTAAGCGCTGAACCCGATTTCTCACCGTATTGCCAGGACAAATAGGTGCTCAAATCTTCATTAATTTTGTAACTGGGCGTAAATTGCGCCGTTGTTAAAACATCGTCGTAATCACTAGTAACGGGTTGATATAACTGACCTATTTGCGAGGACCTAAGTGTTTTAGCCGTGCCGATCATTTTTTTCTGACTAGCAGATAGGTTGTTGTATGTATTACCAGCCCCTGCTGCGACAGTAACTCCAGGAAAGTAGTTCTTAGCTACTTTATCAGCTAGTGCTAATTGTTCCGGTGTATTGCCACCTGCTATCAAAAAACCGTAGTTGGGATTGTTTTTGGTGACCGTAGAATCATACGGTTTAGGATCTGGCAAGCTAGCTTTGGTATCGGTATTAAAGCCACCTAGCTGAATACCACGAACCGCCACTGGATTTAAGCCCGCCCCTTTACCGTATGCAGTTAATCTACTGTCATCTTCAGTTTTACGATTTTCTTTGGTGACCCGTATACCAGTAGTTAATGTCAGAGCATCAGTAAAATGCAAATCTGTTTCACCAAAAATTGACCCCGACAACGTATCAACTTGGGTAGTTGCTTTTTTACGTGCATCTTCCAAAGCATCTCTTAATAATCTATCACCAGCGGATAGATCAAGTCCGGCAGTTCTATATAACGTATTGTATTGCCCATTGGAAGCAAACCAGGCGCCGGCGTCGGATCCCCAGCCTGTTTTTGAGTCAATATCATCATGGGTTTTCATCCCAAATAATCCAGCGCGATAATCAACAAAACCTCCAGGCTTGTTTTGGATTTTAAATTGCTGGGTGAACTGACTGTAGTTAACGCCACCGCCACCATCGACACTGATGTCATACGGGGTACCTTCGTCATTGTGCGCATCAAAACTGTATTCGCGCACTGCGGTGTTCGAGCTTAAGACATGCTCAGCCACATCCCAATCGACTTGTACGGATGCCCCTTGGTTGGAAACGGTTTGCCCTTTATTTTCGTTAAACCAGACTGAGTTACGCTGCTCACCACCAATATAATCATTCCAAGTAAAGCCTTTACCAGTGAAATACTCACGCGGACCTACAGTGGCATTGTAAGTCTTGAAAGTATTTGAACCCGCGTAGCCATAAGACGTATAGTTTAATAACTTCGCTCTTGCACCTGTGCCATTAGAATCCGTTGGTGTTCCATTAGCAAATTTATAAGGCTGATCATGATAGAACGTCAGACCATTTTGTAACTGTGGCTGCTTAGGTTCAAAATCGGCACTGATTTTTGCTTTAACATTTGAAGTAGGCGTCAATAAAAACTGTACGCGCCCGCTCAGACGGTCCCGGTTGTAAAGACTATAGTTAGAATCATAAGCTTGGGTATAAAAACCGCGCCCCTTATCCACAATAAAAGAGCCTCGCCAAGCCAGCAAATCATCAATCACTCCGCCACCCATCGCGCCTTTTAGGATCAACGCTTCACGCTCACCATAAGTTGCTGAGTATTCCGCTGTCGGCGTAAAGGTAGGCGCCTTAGATGTCACATTCACCTTACCCGAACTGGCACTTAATCCACCCTCTGTTCCTCTAGGGCCGCGCGTCACTTCCACTGCGTCCACATCGTAAAAACTGAAGTTGGCAAGCTGTGACAAACCGTAACTAACGCCATCGACGGTAATACCAACACTGGGATCCTGAGTTTCAGTAAACGACCGTTTACCCAAACCACGAATCGACAACGACGCACCGCGGGTATTGTTTTGGTTAAAGTTTACATTGGATGCACGCCGGGTGATCGCACCCAAATCTAACGCTAATTCTCGATCAAGCTCTTTACCAGTAACAACCGAAACCGATTGGCTTACGTCATGAAGTTTTGCCAGCTTGGGTCGCGCTTTAACCACCACTTCACCCAAATTATCGGTTTCTGCGACTTGTTGTTCGGCAACGGTTTCTTCCGGCGCTACGGTAGGCTCGGCAAGTGATGGCTCCCCTGAGGCTGCGGCGGCAGCTGCTCCAGACGTAGCCGCGCCAGCTTGCTTAAGTGAATCACGTTCATGTTGCACAGCTTCTAATTGCGCTTTTAACAGTGCATTTTCTGCTTCTAAATCACTGACAGCTTTAGAGCTTTGTGATTTTTTAGCCGCTTTTTTCGGCGCTGCATTAACATCGTGAACGCTAACCAAAGACACACCAACCACCGCAGCGGCCACACATAGTGAGAGTCTTTTTCTTCGACTAACCGAATCTGGAATAGCTTGCCCGCGGCTTATGCCATCTGAAAAAGTATCTGCCAAACTAAAATTCATTACCTATTTCCTCTTAATTTAAAATTCAAAATCCATGTACCGGCGTCAAGCCGATCAGGTGCAATGTGACAATTCCGTTTTCTCTTGGCTAACTTATTAAGCCGTTTGTTAAGCCCCGAGCCACCACACCGACAGGATTAGTTTTAAATTAAGCAAAGCATGTGCCATTTTCAATAACACCAAATTTATTCTAAAAATCACCTCCATTAATTAGATTTATACTATTGATTCATAGCTGTTTTTTAGAAAAACAAAATTATTACCAGGTAAGCAATTACTTACAGGTGAATACATTCTCATCCGCATAAATTGCTTTTAGGTGCGCACACTCTGTTGATGGGGTGTCTACAAAGCAGCAGCCCAACAAACATATAAGTGTTTTCACCAATAACACACGCTGTCATACAGTAAACCGTTCGTGCTCGACTACATGGAGAGCCTGTCGAAGCATGAGCGGAAAAATTTAAATCCTCAGCTAACGGGCCAAACTTATAGCTGTTGCCGACCGCGAAAACCATAGCATCTTATTAGCCCTTAAATCTTCCCGCTCAACTGCACACCAAACCACGCTGTATAAGGGTTAGGGCTGTAAGAGTTCCAGCCACTTTCATGCTCGTTATTATTAAACAAGTTCTTGGCAATAAAGCTCACATCCAAGATGTTGTTTTTGGTACCCACACCAATCGTAAAATCGGTCAGGCTGCGTGGCGTGGTTTTGCCGTAAAACGATAAGTTATCCAGCGTGTTGTAACCGCTTTGGTAATTGGTATTAACGCTGGTGTGGAAGTTATATTTTTCAAACACCGGCTTGGTGTATTCGGCGCCGACCACAAAACTCCACTTGTTAGCACCTGACAAAGTTTTATTGCTGTAATCAAGATAGGGCGCTGATAAATACGCCAACTCGTCCGGCTTACCGGCATTGGGGTAGTCAATATATTTGGCCAGGTTATAAGCGCCATTTAAACGAAACGACAGATTGGGGATAACGTTAAAGACGCTATCCAGCTCCACGCCATGCACACGCACTTTTTTAACATTGCCTTGCGCGCCGACGTAAACAATTTGCGGATTGCCGTTGGCACGATTGATTTCAGTCTGAAACTCATCAACCACCTGCACGGTTTGTTGGTAGTTGTGAATATCCATCACAAAGACATCGGCATTAACAATAATGGCTTTTTCCAACCAGAAGGTTTTAAAACCTAATTCCAGCGCATGGGTGTTTTCCGGTTTAACCGTACTAGACACACCGTTAATATTGATAGGTGCGCCGGATTTTTCACCATATTGCCAAGTTAAATAACCAGTGACATCGTCATTAAATTTATAACTGGGTGTCAGCTGGGCGGTAAATAACGTATCGTCATACTCACTGGTTACCGGTTTATATAGCTGACCAATTTGGTTAGATCGAATGGTTTTGGCGTTGCCCACCAGTATTTGTTGGTCCGGCGTCAAACTGGCATAAGCGGCTCCAGCGGTAGAGGTTATCGTCTTGCCAAAATAGCGATTGGCCACGCTATCTGCCAACTGTAATTGTTGGGTGCTGTTACCGGCTTTTAATGCCCCGTAATTCACACCATTAGCCTTATCCGTGGCAGTAGTCGCACTTGCCGTTGTTATAGAGTCGAAACCATTTAATTGCACGCCACGCACGGCCACAGGGTTTAAAGCCTCACCCGAGCCGTTGTTACTGATTCTAACTTCGTCCGTGGTTTTACGGTTTTCCCTGGTAACCCGCAGGCCCGGTGTTAAGGTAAAGGCGTCGTTAAAATGTAAATCTGATTCACCAAAAATTGCGCCCGATAAGGCATTTGATTCGGTATTGCCAAATCTGCGAACGTCATTCAAGGAATCCTTAAGCAAGGTAATGCCGGCACCACGGTTGGCGGTGTTATTCCTCTCCAAGGCATTGTATTGGTTATTGGTAGCAAACCAGGCACCGGCGTCCGAACCCCAACCCGCTTTGGAATTAATATCATCATGGGTTTTCATCCCTATTAACCCGGCTCGGTAATCAATAAAGCCACCTGGTTTATTTTTGACATTAAATTCCTGAGTAAATTGGCTGTAATTAACCCCACCACCACCATCCAAGCTAATGTCAAACGGCGTGCCTTCGTCGTTATGCGCATCGAAAAAATATTCATGCACTGCCGTGGTAGAAGTAAGAATATGATCAGCCACATCCCAATCAACCTTAACCGACGCACCTTGATTGGATACGGTTTGACCCGCGTTGTGATCAAACCAGACGGTATTACGCTGCTCGCCGCCGATATAATCTGACCAGTTAAAGCCCCGATTCTGAAACAGCGCCCGAGGTCCAAATTGAGTAACACCGGCAGTATTAACAAAGCCATTTAACTTGGATCGAGCTGTTCCACCGTTGGGATCCGTCAGCGCACCATTGGCAAATTTCAATGGCTGACCATTGTGATAAAACGTTAAGCCGTTTTGCAGTTGCGGCTGTTTAGGCTCAAAGTGGGCAATGATTTTGGCGGTTATATTGGAAGTCGGCGTCAGCAACAATTGCACTCTGCCACTCAAGCGATCCCGATTGTAGAGACTGTAGTTGGAGTCGTATTTATTTTCATAAAACCCCCGACCTTTATCGACAATAAATGATCCGCGCCAGGCCAGCAGGTCATCAATCACGCCACCACCCAAAGCACCCTTGAGAATCAACGCTTCGCGTTCACCATAAGTCGCCGAGTATTCTGCCGTTGGCGTAAAGGTAGGCGCCCTGGATGTCACTTTAACTTTACCTGAGCGGCGGTTAAGCCGCCCTCGGTGCCTCGGGGGCCACGCGTCACTTCAACGGTATCGACATCGTAAAAACTGAAGTTAGCTAGCCCAGTTAGCCCGTAATTGGTTTCATCAACTACGACGCGGACGCTGGGATCTTGAGTTTCTGCGGTGGTGCGCTTACCAAGACCGCGAATGGATAAAGATGCAGTTCGAGTGTTGGCCTGGTTAAATTGCACGTTGGAAGCACGTCGGGTTATGGCGCCTAGATCTAACGCCAGCTCTTGGTCAAGCTGTTTGCCTGATACCACCGACACCGATTGATTTATATTATGTAATTTCTCTAACTTGGGGCGGGCGCGCACCACGACTTCGCCTAAATTATCAGTATTGGCTTCTTGAGCGACAACTTCGGCGGCTTCTGTAGTTGCAGGCTCGCTAGCGATTGCTGGTTCTGCGCCAGGAACTATCGCCACACCTTGTTTAAGCGATTCATTCTCTCGCTCCAGTTGATCATTTTTTTGTTGTACTGCTTGTAACTGGGCCTTTAACTTAGCCAATTCGGAGTCATCATTTGCTGCTGCAACACTGGATGCTTTATTTTTCGATGGTTTCTTGGTTGCTGCATTGACATCCTGAATGGCTATTAAAGATACACCCATCACTGCTGCCGCCACACAATAAGACAACATTTTTTTACGACTGATTTCCTGCGGAATAACCTGCTGTCGATTTAAATCATCAATAAAACTAACACCCAAATTATTACTCATCTGCTATTTCCTTATTTAAATTACAAGTATTTGTAATATCAGCAAGCAATAGAATCCCCCGCCCATTACGAGCAACGAAATCCACACTAACCTACTGATTAAATGACGGAAATTCTGTCTATTTGCAGAATTACCTGCTTTTATAAAAGCAAACGCTGTGCCACATGTCTGTTGATTAGATTTTTTTATTTCCCATGCAAATCACCTATATCCAATTGATTTATATAAATTTTTAAAATATTCAGCTGCGTAAGTTATTACTGATCTTTCATGAACGATTGACTCAGCACTTAAGCTGCTGACTGGCGGCCACTCTGTGCTTATTGCGTGCTTATCAACCAACATAAAAAGCCAAGCCGAAGCGAAAAGTAGCAACAGAATTGCTAAAACTCCTTAAACGAAAAAAGCCAGGAAGCTTGCGCTTCCTGGCTTTGGTCAGTTTTAAATCAGGACTGAATTTAAGCGATAAGCTCCTTAATCACTTTGCCATAAACAACGGTTGGTCGTTCCGAGCGGCCATTGTGCAAGAATGTCGTTTTTAAATGATCCAAGCCCAATAAATTCAACACGGTTGCATGTAAGTCATAGGTATCAACGGCTTTGGATTTATCGGCGACTTGCAAGCCGACTTCATCAGTTGCGCCGTAGGTGGTGCCCGCATTGACGCCGCCGCCAGCCAACCATTGGGTGTAGCCCCAAGGATTATGATCGCGACCATTACCACTTTGACCGTATGAGGTGCGGCCAAATTCGGATGTCCATACCACCAGCGTTGAATCTAACAAACCGCGTGATTTTAGATCAGCAAGTAAGCCAGCGATTGGCTTATCAACTGCTCTGGCGTGTTTGCTATGGTTTTCTTCAAGATTGGTGTGTCCATCCCAGTTCCTGCTGTCGCCAGCCACTTCTTGCGGACCGGAGACAACTTGAATAAAGCGCACACCACGCTCAACCAAGCGACGTGCTCGCAGTAACGTTTCGCCATAACTTTTGCTGGCTTCATCGTTCAAACCGTACAGCTCTTTAGTCGCATCGGATTCTTTCTTAAGATCGACCGCTTCCGGCGCGGTTGTTTGCATACGCGCGGCAAGCTCATAAGATTGGTTACGTGCTTTTAGTTCAGTGTCTTGAGGATACTTCGCGCTTTCCAAACCATTTAAGCGGCTCAATAAATTCAGTGCGCCGCTTTGTTGTTTCGCTGCCACTAATTCAGGACGATCCAAGAACAAAATTGGCGAGTCGCCCGGACGGAATGCCGCACCTTGATATACCGCCGGTAAGAAGCCTGAACTCCAGTTAATAGAGCCGCCGGTAGGTTCTTTTTTGTCGTTATAAAGCACCACATAAGCCGGTAAATCCGGGTTAGCGGTACCCAATGCGTATTGAATCCATGCCCCCAAAGATGGACGACCTGGGTTTAAATCGCCGGTATTCAATTTAAGAATTGAAATGTTATGCGTAGCACCAATGGTGACACTGGATTTAATAAAGGCCAATTTATCGGCATGCTGCGCCAAGTTAGGCAGCAAATCGGAAAACCACGCGCCGCTTTCGCCATGTTGTTTCCAGGTTCTGTTGGTCGCGTAAAGTTTACCTGTACCGCCACGCACACCGCCTTTAATACCTTCCATGAAAGATTGTGGAATTTCCTGCCCAGCCAGTTTGATCAACTCTGGTTTGTAATCATAAAGATCAAGTGTACTTGGCGCTCCATCCATGTGCAGCCAGATAACGGATTTTACTTTAGCCGGAAAATGCGGCTGCTTTGTCGCTAATGGATCAACCACAAGATCGCTGGCCATCGCTGAGGAAAATCCGCCAAACCCTGGCAGAAATCCGCTTGCAGCCAAGCCACCGAGGCCAAGTCCTGATTTAACTAAAAAGTCTCTACGTGATTTATTGCTCATGTCATTGTTCCTATTTTGAATAGATGTGCGTCATTAAAAGCGATAGCTAAACTCGTTTGAATTGGCAACGGTATGCACCAAGTCAACAAACGCTGCTGCTCTGACTGGATTCAACGCTTGCGTATCTTTCAGACCCGTCGGAATGCTCACCGCGAACTTACCTGTGGTGGCTTTTTGCAAGATGGTTTTTTCCTGAGTGTTCAAGAATTCTTGCAACGCGCTTTTTTCAGCATCCGTAGGTGTACGAGCAAATAAGATTTGATAGAGCTTGTTTAATTGCGCCGACTCATCGTTGCCTGCTTCGGTAATCACTCTGCCTGCCAAGGCTTGCGACCATTCAAATACCGTATCGCTATTGAACAATGCCAAGGCTTGCAGCGGCGTAGTAGTCACATCACGTTTGCTGTGTACTTGCTGCGCTGAGGCCATATCGAATGTTTGCAACAGCGGGTAAGGCACACTGCGTCGAGTGAAGATGTAAAGACTACGACGATTTTGATCGTGCGGATCTTTTGATGCTTTCCATTTGTCACCCGCCCCCAGATTGCCTGGCACAGGCGGGAATACACTTGGACCGCCGACATTGGCTTCAAGCTTACCGGAGGCAGCCAACAGTGAGTCACGAATCTGCTCAGCATCTAAACGTTGTCTAGGGAATACTGCCAGCAGCTTGTTTTCAGGGTCAGCTTTGGCGGCATCTTCGCGGTAATCAGATGATTGACGATAGACGCTCGACAGCAGGATTTCCCGATGCAGCTTCTTGATGCTCCAACCTTGTTTGATGAAGCTATCCGCCAAGTAATCAAGCAATTCAGGGTTGCTAGGTTTTTTGCCTGCCTTACCAAAATCGCTGACAGTTTCAACGATACCGCGACCAAAATATTGATCCCAGACGCGGTTAACATAAACACGCGCTGTTAACGGATTGTTTGGGCTAGCGATCCATTTAGCCAACGCTGCACGACGTCCTGAAGAGAACGCTAATGGCTCAATTGCAGGTTGTTCATCATTGATGGCGGCAATAAATCCTGGTTGCACTTCATCTGTGGGTCTATCAAATACGCCCGCAAAACGAATATGCGTGGGCGGCACATCGGTATGACCCAGTTCAGTTACTGCTGAAATAGTTGTTGAACCCTGGGCAGGCAAGAGTTTGTCGAATTTCTTTAATTCCTTGTCCAACTCTTTGTACTGTTTAGATAACTCGGCATACTCGGGCTTGTAATCTTTAGCGCCAGGCTGGGAGTTATCGGCATAGAAAGCCGCTACATCAGAATCTTTAGCGTTATTATCATAACGATGACGAACCCAACGTTCTTCAGGGTTTAACTGATTTAATGGTTTATTAAGAGCCACTTGAGTTTCTAATGAAAAGCGCTCGTAGTTATATTTTCTACCGGCTTCTTTAATGGGTTCCAGCAGCGCTTTTTGTTTGTCCCGAATGTCTTTAGTGGCGTCTTCCCATTTTTTCCAGTCCGCTTCATAGGCATGTTCGACCTTGCCTTTCGCAGCGGGAATGTTGTCCACAGCATGCACATTGGCAAAGAACGATTGCAGCTGGTAATACTCTTTCATCGAGATATTATCGAACTTGTGATTGTGGCATCTGGCACAACCCACTGTTTGCGCTAAAAACACTTCTCCGACTGTATCGGTGATGTCGGTCGTGTTTTGAAACTTCTTTTGTACCAAGTCGCGGGAGTTACTGTCGTCCGGGTAACTTCTTAAAAATCCAGTGGCAATCAATGCATCCGGGTTACCCGGTGCAATTTCATCGCCCGCTAATTGCTCGGAAACAAATTGGCTGTAGGGCTTGTCTTGATTGAAGGCGTTGATGACGTAATCACGGTAACGCCATAAGCTTTCGCGGGTTTCATCATTGGTAAAACCAGAACTGTCAGCATAACGGGCAAGATCAAGCCAGCGTCGCGCTTGACGCTCACCGTATTTGGGTGATGCCAGCAAGCGATCGGCCAGCTTTTCGTAGGCATCCGCTCCGGCATCGTTGACAAAGTTTGTTACTTCATCGGGAGTAGGAATTACGCCCCAGGCATCCAAGGTTGCTCTTCGCACAAAAGCTGCACGATCAGCATCCGGCGATGGCGTAATGCCCTTTGCTTCTAAAGGCGCCAACACAAAAGCATCTAACGGCGAACGTACCCAGCCCTTGTTATTTACATTGGGCTGCTCCGGCGCTTTAATCGGCTGATAAGACCAATGTTTAGATTTTTTCGCCGCCGGCGCATCTGCAACAACCTGCGTTTTATCGTTAGCGACAGGGGTTGCTTGGGCAGGTTGCGATGCCGCCTGCGGGCTTACAACAGGAGTTGCTTCGATAGCCGCTGGTGCAGCCTGAGCGCCAATCGCTCCGACAGAATTATTAAATAAATCGACCGCCGACCTTGACTCTTCGGCAGCCAGCACCGAGAGCCCAAAGAGAATGGTCGAAAATAATTGTTTGTTCATGAACTTCCTCCAGAAATAAAATATGGCGCGGTTATATGACTAAGCCAAGCATGATTTTTTTAGGCCCTAAAACGTCATAACCGGCAATTTTCTTATTGAAAACATCTAAAAATTGCACTTCGACAAGCTATCGACAACTGCTCCTGCGTTGCTCTACCTCCTGCATCCATGCAATCGAGTGGGAACGGTTTCGTAGCTATATATTCAACCTATCCGTTCGTGCTGAGCTTGTCGAAGCATGAACGGATAATTTTTAGCCCCGCCCTGTTGTATGTTTCGACTACTGCTTCGGTGCTGGAGGAACAATTTTGCTCAGTGCGCCGCCTTCTTCTTCATAGTTCTGTGCGCCTACGGCACCCACGACCTTAAAGCCTTTTGCTGTTAGCAAGTCGGCCGTAGCACCTGCCCGGCCGGCATGATTTGATACGGTGACAATATTTCTATCCTTAGGAATAAACGCTAAGTTTTTCTCTACATCAGCCGCTTGAATACTTAAATAAACCGCAAATCCGCCATTTTTAGTGAGCTCGTCAGGACGACGGACATCGATAATGGTTAACTGTTCAGGATGCGCCAGCAAAGCATCAAACTGGGCACGGTTAAGTTTTGGTGTCTTGTATTTATATTCAGCTGCCGGAGCTGGTGCCTTTTTTTCGTCTTTAACCGGGTCCGCAGCGAACGCTAAGAACGATGAGAGAATCATTAACAGCATTAACAGCTTGGATAGAACTTTCATATTGCTACTTTCCTTTTTAAATTTCTAAAATGATTTGTTTAAATTTATCTAATGCATTTGATATGCCAACATAATACAAACACGACAAAATCATTTAAAACAAAAATAACCAACTGATTTATATAATATTTTTTATTTAATGCTGCACATTAAGCATTAACAGTATTTTTAAATTGACAAGCCTTCTGCTCTCTGAACAGCACCTATCTAGCAAGTAATGTCGTTCTATAAGCAGCTTGAGCAAGAAAGATTGCTGTTTTGGTAATTTCGCGGCAAAAAAAAGGCCCGAAGATCATTTCGGGCCCTTAGGAGGCGTTATAAAACTAGCCTGTATAACTTAAATCTTGCCTCTGATCGCCACCCCAAACCATTGCGGCTGCCCAGGGTTGGCAGAGTTCCAGGTTTGTGATGCGTAGGTTTGATTGTTAAACAAGTTTTTGGCGATAAAGGACAGATCAAACAGCTTATCCCGTCGACCAATACCAATAGCAAAATCGGTCGTGGTATTGGCTGCGATATAACTGTAACTAGACAGTGAAATATCACTCTTAGAGCCGCTGGTATATGCGGTATTAAAGCTGGTATGGAATTCGCTATTTCCCAACACATTGACACCCACCAATGCTAATGGGAAGCGAACTTCAGGCCCTATATTGAAAGTAAACTGCGAAGCACCCGGCAGACGCTCACCGGTTGCATCATAAAATGCAGGCGAACCGGGCCAGTTTAATTCAACAGGTTTAGCCAGATTCTTAAAGTCCGTATAGATGGCATCATTGAAGGACCCGGAAAAACTGATCGAGGTATAGGGTATGCCATCATAAGCGCCGTCAATTTCCACCCCTAACGCCCTGACACCCTTGGCGTTACCGGTAGTGGATAAATAGGTTGGGTCGGCAACCGGGTTGGTTTGGCGGGCTATATTAGTCGAGTACTCATCAACTATGCGCACAGCTTGTTGGTAGTTAGTAATATCGGTATAAAAAAAGTCAGTATTAAACGTCAGCGTTTTATCAAAGAATGATGACTTTAAACCGATTTCATACGAGTTGGTTTTTTCCGGGTCAGCCAGATTTGCCACGCCATTGTTAGTCTGAGAAACCCCAGCCTTTTCAGCGTATTGCCAAGAGACATAAGAAGTTAAGTCCTCATTGAACTTATAACTTGGACTGACCACATAACCGGGTTGAGTTGATTTGTAAGGCTTGCCCGGCTCTTTGTCCCAAAGCACACCGATTCCAGACCCTGCCCGGATAGATTTAGCATCTCTAACCTGAGCTTTTTGGGTATTATTTAGTCCGACGTTATAGTTTGCAACGCCAAAATACTTCTGCGCCACTGCATTAGCAATGGCTACCTGGTTAGGATCGGCAAGCGCAGCGGCGGTCAAGTTTCCATTAGCATCAGAACCAAATCCGCCGGTATTTACGCCGTTGACTATCCCCGGATTGAGGTTGCCCCCCGTGCCGTTATTAACGATATATTTTTCAGTCTGCTGCTGGCGGTTCTCATTACTAAAACGAAAACCCGTAGTTAAGGACAGCGGCTCGGTAATGTGCCACTTGGCTTCAGCAAAAATTGCCCCAGTCTGGTTGTGAATGTAATAAGGTCCATTGGTGGCCAATTCTTTCAGTGAATCTGACATCAATTGGCGACCGGCACTATTCGTATCTAATCTGTTGTATTGAGCGGTGGAGGCAAACCACGCCCCCGCATCAGTACCAAAACCAACCGCGTTATCTTTAATCTGATCTCGATCAAGCAAATAAATGCCCGCCGTGTAATCGACCAATTTGTCGATTTTGGAACTCACTTTTAGCTCCTGGCTTATCTGCACGAAACTAGGCACGCCGCCACCGCCGTTTTTACTTATATCAAATGGCGTACCTTCATCATTGCGAGCCAGGAATTCATAATCCCTAACCGCCGTGATGGAGTTGATATTGAAATCGCCAACTCGCCAATTTAAATCTACCAAGCCGCCCTTGCTGGCAGTGATAAGCGGCTGCTGATTGTCTTGATTGACTGTCTTTCGCTGGTTACCTTTAAGGTAACTGTTTTCGTAGGTATATTGAGTATTGAGATCTTTAAACCAACGACGGTTCAGACGAGTTTGTGGATCAGTAGTAAGCGTATTTACTGCGCCGTTGGCATATCTATTTGGTGTTTGGAAATTGTACGTAGCACCGTTGGTGTATTCTTCACCGCGCGGTTGGGCGTCAAAACTGATACGGGCATTAAAGTTTTCGGTGGGGGTAAATAGTAATTGCACCCGCCCGGCTACCCGGTCTTTGTTATACCAAGTTTCTCTATCGTTATATTCATTGGTGGTCGCGCCTTGCGCCTTGTTAACGTGTATCGCACCACGCCAGGCCAGCACGTCGTCTATCACTGAGCCACCACCAGCGGCATCGCCAATGTAGGTGTCATAGTTACCGTAAACCAACGAGTAACTGGCCTCCGGGGTAAATGATGGTCGTCTGGTGTTTAAACGCACCACACCCATATTGGCATTTTTACCGCCATTGGTACCCTGTGGGCCGCGAGAGACTTCGATCTGATCTAAATCGTAATGGTCAAAACTGGTCAGTGGATTGTAAGCATAAGGCACACCATCAACCACGGTAAGCACGCTTGGATCTTGCGCATCGGTCTGCGCTTGTTGGCCTACCCCACGAATCGATAAGCTGCTGGTACGAGAGTTACCATAATTCCACCTGACGTTACCGGCACGCTGCAAAATTGACTGTAAATCCTGCGACACTTGCCTGTTCAACTCTTCGCCCGTTCTTACTGAGGACGAACGCGGTACATCTTTGACTTTTTCAAGACGCGGCCGGACTTTACCTCGCACCACCACTTCACCCAAATTATCGGTTTCAGCGGCTTCTTTTTGGGCTAATTGTTCTGCAGGGGCTGTTTCAGCTGGGATAGGAACTGATAAATCATTAGCGGCGGCCGGTGTAACTTCGCCAACCGCAGAGCCTGAAGTTATCGATTGTTTAAGTAAATCGCGCTCACTTGCCACCACATCGCGATCTCTTTGGACTGCCTCTAACTGCGCCTGCAATCGAGCAACTTGTGCCTCTAAAGCATTGGGGGCTTTGTTGTTTTTTGCAGCTTTCTTAGACGCTGCGTTAGCATCCTGAGCAACCATCAAAGCTGAGCCAACGATAATGGCTGACACACAAACAGACAGCTGCTTCCTTCGACTTATTGCATTCGGTATGTCTTGATATTGATTTACGCCCGCTAAGATAGCTCCTGGCACACTTAAACTCATTGTTAATTTCCTCTTGTCTAAAAATCCAATCCATTGCCACCAAATCACTCAGTTGCGTTGAACCGTTTTTTCTTGTGGTTAGCAGATAATTAGTCATAGAGATTGTTGCTAGGCATTGGTTAGCCCCTAAAATCCATATGACCTTAGGACTACGAGCAAAACCCGCGCCACCAAAGTCACATTGATTTTATTTCTTCAAACAAGCCAAGGTAATTTGTTGAATTTTTAGATGTTTTTTATAAATTATTCCGAATATTGAGATACCTGTTAACAGACTTCGCTTTTGGCTAAATGATGTATGCTGCTTCACAGCAGGCACATTGCTGAATCAGTGACTGCAGATGAGCATGGTTGTATTAAGTGAACCCGCTCGTGGTCGACTCCAGGTATGCAGAAGGTAGGGTTCCAACAGTTGCCGAGAGATCCGCTCAAACAACTGTTTTTTTTGAATGAGCCAGCAGTAAATTGCTGCTTGTTAATACTTCAGCGTCCCCCTGACATAATAAAAAGCCCCATCAACCGGAAATGGCGAAAACGTTGGATATACCGAGGCATTGGTTGCCCCGCGTGTTTTAGGAATAGTTTTGTCAGGATGAATGTCGAACACGTTGTTAGAACCCAGCACTAAATTTATATTTTTGGTGATGTCATAGCCCACTGAAAGATCAGTAAGCGCGGTATCTTTGATTGTGTTTCGGGTAAATGGCGCCAATCCGGTACCGGCATCGGACGATAGCTGCGACGATTCGCCGTAATGCGTCACCCTGGCATTAATGCTCCAATCGCTGATTAAATAATTGGCGGCGAAGGACAGCTTGTATTTGGGATTACTATCTTCCAGCCCTGACACAATCACCGGAGTGATCAACGGCCCGCCGCCCAATTGCGCAGAGGCTTTTTTGATGTCGGTCACTTGGGTGTCAATATAAGACGCTGCAAAATTCCATTTAATGTCGCCGTAGGCTTGCAAGTCTGTGCGCAAATCTACAGCGGCATCGACGCCTCTGGTACGCGTATCAACGCCATTGGTGAAAAATGCCAAATTGGCCGAGTTGCCTTGGAAGAAGATGCCGTTGCTGGCGATGGCATTGTTAACAGCAGGCCCGCTCAAGTTGCCGGTATTGACTATTCGGTCTGTGACATCAATTTGATAAATATCAACCGACGCGAATACTTTTTCGAAGGGCTCAAAAACCAGTCCCACACTGTAATTGGTCGATTCTTCCGGAGTAAGCGACGGCGCCCCCAACAACTTAGCGGCTGGAGAATTTACCGCCAATTGAATATTGGACACAGTTGGCGATACATTGGTCGCCGAAAAGTTCTGCTCGGCCAAAGTCGGCGCCCGAAACCCAGAACTTGCGGAGCCGCGCACTGCAACTCGCCGATTAAAGTCATACCGTGTTGAGCCTTTACCTATCGCGGTATTCCCCGCATCGCTGTAATGTTCGAAGCGGCCTGCAAGAGAGACTAGCCACTCGGGCGTCAGCTTAGTACCCAGTTCGACATAGCCGCCTTCTACATCACGGAACTTACTTCTAGCATCGGTAAACTGATAG
>Ga0208626_1000317_pt1 | contig 17667 bp, 11 predicted proteins | sample LakWasMet10_HOW4_2_FD_183860 | JGI IMG/M metagenome (GOLD analysis project Ga0208626, IMG submission 183860) | Freshwater sediment methanotrophic microbial communities from Lake Washington under simulated oxygen tension - Sediment Metagenome... | ecosystem: Environmental > Aquatic > Freshwater >... | reverse complement strand
ACCAGGTTTAATTTTTTTTCTTTGTACTCCAATTAATTTATTTTGTGTATCAGGATTATTATCGGTACTGCCATAATACCCCATATCAATCACATAATCGTAATTATAAGCATCGGTAAAATTATGTGAGTGAAATTCATATTGCATATAATCACCTTCATTTTGCCAGTTACCTGGTCCTAAATGATATTGAAAAGTTGTGTCATAAAATACATAAACACTATCCTCAACACCACTTACACTATCTTTGTAAATCCAATAGGTGCCAGTTTTGAAAAAAGAATAAGCGTTTAGGTCTTCTAACTGTATTGCCGGTTCAGGAGCTGCAAAATAAGGCTCGTATTCGTATTGGCAACCAACGAATACGGTTATGATGCTTATGAGAATAAAAGTTATTTTTTTCATTGTTCTTTTTTTACACTGCAAATATTTCACAAAAAACAATACAAACCTCAACCAAAATTTCCTCAAAATAAGGTTTCGGAAAACAAGTGCTTAAAAATCAAGCAAAAAGAAAATTTGATATGTAAGGTTTTGCGCAATTTTATCCGTGTTTACACGTGTATACACGGCTCTTGGGGAAGGTTTCGGTAGCGGAAGAAGATTTTTTGAGAAGAAAAAATGATTTACATTTTCATTTTACTGAACAATGTGATACCTTATCAAATTCCATGTTTGTGAGGTATTCAACTTCTCTTTACGAATAATTCCAATGTTTTTAGCAATGTAGAAATTAGTAGGGCTGTTTTCCATTGTTTCATTGATGGTGCTGTGAAATTTTGAAACTTTATGGAATGAATTGGATAAAATTTGAAGTGAGTCGTAATAGTCTTTGTAATAAGTCATTCCTTGAGCAGCATAATATATAATATGATCTCCTTCAACAAATCTGTTTGTCATTGTATATGTGGCGCCAATGTAATTAGGTCCTTTGTGTTTTTTTAATAATACGCCAACCTCCTTTGTTTCAATTATATAGTAACCCATTGATATGCTGTAATAATAAACACATGAATCATAATTGCTGTATGCCCTATAGCCATAAAACATGTAATCGCCTTCTGCTTGTGTTGTATTAGTTTGGTGGTATAAATAGTTGGTGTCTGCAAACACATACACACTGTCTTCTAATGCACTGGCGCTGTCTTTATAAATCCAGTAGGTGCCTGTTTTGAAATAGGAATAAGCTGTAATGTCTTCTAGCGGTGCAGGAGGCACTTCAAAATAAGGTTCGTATTCAAAATGTTTACAACCTGAAAGTAAAATCAGTGTAAATACAATTGAAGTGATGTAGCTTAACCTTATTCGCATGTAGCTAATTTAAAAAAATTAATTCACCACGCCTTCTCTAATTAATTTTAAGTCCATCCATTTAATGGCATCAAATGAAATTCTGCGGGGTAGTTTTCGTTCCAAATAATTGATAGAGCCTGTCCAATAGCCCAAACCGTCATCGCGCGAAAGATTATCATGGTCGTACACAGCAATGCCTACTGTATCGTGTGGGGTGTAATGATACAAGGTAAATGTATCTTTGCCTTCGTAACGGTCGGTCGATTTTTGATATTCTGTTTGTGCATACATTACTGTTTTCGGATAAAATACAGCCCAGTAAATATCGGGATAACTGCTGTTCCAAATGGTATTGTCCATACCAATAGGACTAAAGGTTGAGTCGTTTTTTAATTCCAAACCAAAACCAATGAGTTTGCTTTTGTAAATTTTAGGAACAGTAATATCAAATTCAATTTCGGTTTCGAATAATTTTTTGTCGGCATACAAATGTTTGTATCGGCTTGTACTATCTGTTTTTACATAACATTCATCGGTAAACAAGGTTTGGTAAACTTTTATACGAATGTTTCGTTTGCCACTTTTTAAGTTATGAAAAGCATGCAAAGGCATTTTAAATGAAATGCTATTTCCACCTTCAAAGTCGGTAGTATCGCTTATTACACAAAGTTTGTTTTTCGTTTCGGTAGTATCTGTTTTCCAACGCAAGGTATTGTTGATGGATTTATAGTCGGACGTAACCAATTGATTGTTGTAATAAAAATCAAAATTAAAAGCCGAACGTGTTAAGGTATCTTTGTAAGTAGTATTGATAGGATAGGGAATGTTGTTGTTTGCTTTTATGCTCAATGAAAAATACAAGGTATTGTCGAGTGAATCAACATTTAGTGTAATGTAATCATCCTTGAAAAAGCTTGATTTTGTTAGTGTTTTAAAGCCAATGGGAATAGGTTCAATGTATTCGTAATAGGTATTTCTATTACAAGCTATGATGCTGATTGCAAAAAGGAAAATCAAAAATGATTTTAGTTTCATGTGTTAAAGGTAATAAAAACAAAAACAGCCAATCATTGATTGGCTGTTTTGATATTTAGGAGTAGCAAAAATTAATCTTTAGCATTTGCCATAAAAAATTCGCGGTTCATACGTGCGATGTTTTCCAATGAAATTCCTTTTGGACATTCTACTTCGCAAGCACCAGTGTTGGTACAGTTACCAAAACCTTCATCATCCATTTGAGCCACCATGTTTTTAGCACGCGAAACACGTTCTACTTGTCCTTGAGGCAACAATGCCAATTGTGAAATTTTAGCAGAAACGAATAACATTGCTGATGAGTTTTTACAAGTAGCAACACATGCACCACAACCAATACAAGCAGCAGCTTCGAATGAAGCATCAGCATCTGTTTTTGGGATAGGTAAACAGTTTGCATCTTGTGCATTACCTGTATTTACAGAAATAAATCCACCTTTAGAGATGATACGGTCAAATGCACTTCTATCAACTGTTAAATCTTTAATAACTGGGAATGCTGCAGCTCTCCAAGGTTCAACAACAATGGTATCACCATCTTTGAATGAACGCATGTGTAACTGGCAAGTAGTAATTGCTGATTTTGGTCCGTGTGCACGACCGTTGATGTACATGCTACACATACCGCAAATACCTTCGCGACAATCGTGATCGAATGCAATAGGCTCATCACCTTTTGTAATCAATTGCTCGTTCAACACGTCAAACATTTCTAGGAACGACATATCAGGTGATATGTCAGCTACTTTGTACGTTTCTAATTTACCTGTTGCTTTCGCATTTTTTTGACGCCATACTTTTAGCGTTAAATTCATATTTCCGTTACTCATATTTTTTAGAGTTTATTTATAAAATTTTATTCCACAAACCTTTCTACCCAAAAGGGAGAAGGGAAAGGGTTTATTTATAACTTCTTTGTGATACTTTGATCACATCGTATTTTAATTCTTCTTTGTGTAATTCAAATGTATTTTGTCCTTTGAATTCCCATGCTCCAACATACATAAAGTTAGCATCATCACGTTTTGCTTCACCTTGTTGTTCTCCTTCAGTTTCTTGTGATTCTTCACGGAAGTGACCACCACAAGATTCTTTACGGTGCAATGCATCAATACACATTAATTCTCCTAGTTCAAGGAAATCGGCAACACGAGCTGCTTTTTCCAATTCTGGGTTGAATTCATCAGCAGAACCTGGTACACGAACATCTGTCCAGAAATCTTTTTGTAATTGTTGAATTTCGCTGATTGCTTGTTTTAGGCCAGCTTCGTTACGAGCCATACCACACTTATCCCACATGATTTTTCCTAAACGTTTGTGGAAATGATCAACCGATTTTGTTCCTTTAATAGCAAAGAATTTATTGATTAACTCTTTTACATTATTTTCTGCTTCTTCAAATGCAGGATGTGAAGTAGGAATTGCTTTTACGCTAATTTCTTTTGATAAATATGCTCCAATTGTGTAAGGAATAACAAAGTATCCATCCGCTAAACCTTGCATCAATGCAGATGCTCCAAGGCGGTTAGCACCATGGTCGGAGAAGTTTGCTTCACCTAATGCATACAATCCTGGTACAGTTGTCATCAAGTTATAATCAACCCATAATCCACCCATTGTATAATGCACAGCAGGGTAAATCATCATTGGCACTTCATATGGATCTTCACCAGTAATTTGTTTGTACATGTCGAACAAGTTACCATACTTTTCTTTTACAACTTCTTTTCCTAATTCGTGTAATTGTTTTTCAGTTGGATTAGCAATTCCTTTTTTAATTGCTTCTTGCTTTCCGTATTTGTATTTCATATTGGATGCAAAATCCAAGTAAACGGCTTCACCTGTTTTGTTAACACCGTAACCAGCATCGCATCTTTCTTTTGCAGCACGTGATGCAACATCGCGTGGTACAAGGTTACCAAATGCAGGGTAGCGTCTTTCCAAATAATAATCTCTATCCTCTTCAGCAATGTCGGTTGCTTTTTTCTTACCAGCTTTAATTGCTTCAGCATCCTCTTTCTTTTTCGGAACCCAGATACGACCATCGTTACGTAATGATTCACTCATCAATGTTAGTTTTGATTGGTGATCACCAGAAACAGGAATACAAGTAGGGTGAATTTGTGTATAACAAGGGTTACCAAAGAATGCTCCTTTTTTGTGTGCTTTCCAAGCAGCAGTAACATTACTTCCCATTGCATTGGTAGATAAGAAGAATACGTTACCGTATCCACCTGTACATAATAATACTGCATGTCCGAAGTGACGCTCTAATTTTCCAGTAACTAAATCACGTGCAATGATACCACGTGCTTTACCTTCAATGGTAACTACTTCTAACATTTCGTGACGTGCAAGCATTTGTACATTACCTAAACCAACTTGGCGTTGTAATGCGCTGTATGCACCTAATAATAATTGCTGACCAGTTTGTCCGGCAGCATAGAATGTACGTTGAACTTGTGTACCACCGAATGAACGGTTACTTAACATCCCACCATATTCGCGCGCCAAAGGAACACCTTGAGCAACACATTGGTCGATGATGTTTGCACTTACTTCAGCTAAACGATAAACGTTTGCTTCACGTGCACGGTAGTCACCACCTTTAATGGTATCATAAAATAAACGATACGTGCTATCACCATCGTTTTGGTAATTTTTAGCAGCATTGATACCACCTTGTGCAGCAATTGAATGCGCTCTACGAGCTGAATCTTGGAAACAAAGTACTTTTACTTTATAACCCATTTCAGCTAATGAGGATGCAGCCGATGCTCCTGCTAAACCTGAACCTACAACAATAATTTCTAAACTACGTTTGTTTGCCGGATTTACTAAAGCTACTGTTGAACGGTATTTGCTCCACTTTTGCTCTAAACTTCCTTCAGGAATTTTACTATCTAATTTTGACATATCTTAAGGATTCTTTAATTCGAATATTATTTAATTAAACCTAAATGCATTGTTATTGGCATGGATGCAAATAATAATGTGATGATGATTGAAAACCAGAAACCTACTGATTTAATCATTGGTGTATATTTTTTGTGATTTAAACCCAATGTTTGGAAGGCTGATTGAAAACCATGTAATAAATGGTAACCTAAGCTAAGTACACCTACCATGTAGATTGCAACAAAATACCATTTAGCGAATACTTCTTTTAAACCAGCAAATGTATCGTGCTCATGACCAGCAAACACTGCTTGTTTTGTTGGCACCCAAAAGTTAGCCAAGTGAACTACTAAGAAGATTAATAACAAAGAGCCTAAAACGCCCATTGAACGTGAATACCATTTGCTACTAACGTTTCCAGCTGGTACAGCATATTTTACTGGACGCGCTTTGTTGTTTTGCATGGTTAAAACCAATGCTTGAACAACGTGTGCTAATAAGCCAACAAATAAGCCAATTTCTACCACACGGATAACAGGGTTATGCGCCATGAAATGTGCTGCAGCATTAAAGGTTGCGCCACCATCATTAAAATAGATGCAGGCATTGATAGAAACGTGAACAATTAAAAAGGAAACTAAAAACAAGCCCGTTAAGCCCATTAATAATTTTTTTCCTAATGATGATTGGAGAAATTTTCCTGATGTAGTACTCATAATTTAGCTATATGTTTAAATCGGATTTTATAAATTGCGTGACAAATGTATAATTCAAAATGATTTTTATCAAGTAAATAAGGGTTTCATTTGTTATCTAAAAACAGATTGCCTCATAAAAGGTTTATTTTACTGACAGATTGGTTTAATTTATAATCATTTTAAATAAGAAAATGAAGGGCGAAAACGACTGCCCCCAATTGAGCAGTTTTAAGCCTTTTCCCCTCTAATGGTGGTCAATGGGTCTGCTATGTTCCCTCTTCTAAATAAGAAAAGCACAAACTCAAAACATCCCTTTTTTATTCGGATATAATTTACAAACTTTGGACTTTAATTTAAAATCAAGAAAATGAAATATTCCGCAATCGACTCCAAGTTATTTATCGAAAATCGTAAACGTTTTGCTGCAAGCTTAAAACCAAATTCAATTGCTCTTTTTGTGAGTAACGATATTTTGCCAACCAATGCCGATGGTGCAATGGGATTTGTACAAAATTCCGATTTGTTTTATTTAACGGGTGTGGATCAAGAGGAAACTATTTTATTGATTTACCCCGATGCAAAAAATGGAGCACACAAAGAAGTATTGTTTGTGCGCGAAACCAATGAAACCATTGCTATTTGGGAAGGTGCAAAACTTACCAAAGAACAAGCAACTGCAACATCAGGAATAAAAAATGTGATTTGGAATCAAGGGTTTGATGCCTTTTTGAAAACAGTTATTTTTCAAGCAGAGCATATTTATTTAAACAGCAACGAGCATTCACGCAGATACATTGATACCGAAACAGCAGAGATGCGTTTTAATAAAAACATCATTTCAAAATTTCCATTACACAAGGTAGAGCGTGCTGCTCCTATCATGCATAAATTACGTGCAATTAAATCGAGCTACGAAGTAGCTTTGATTCAACAAGCATGTAACATTACCGAAAAAGGCTTTCGCAGATTGTTAGGTTTTGTGAAACCAGGCGTGATGGAATACGAAATAGAAGCGGAGTTGGTACATGAATTTGTACGTAACCGTTCGCGCGGATTTGCTTACGGACCTATCATTGCATCGGGTGGAAATGCTTGTGTATTGCATTATGTAGAAAACAATAAAGAATGCAAAGCAGGCGATGTTATTTTATTAGATGTTGCTGCAGAGTATGCAAACTATGCAAGTGATTTAACACGTTGTGTTCCGGTAAGCGGAAAATTTACTCCTCGTCAGAAAGAAGTATACAATGCTGTTCTACGAGTTATGCGTGCTGCAACAAAAATGTTGGTGGTTGGAAATACCATTCCAGAATACCACAAAGCAGTGGGTCATTTGATGGAAAAAGAATTGGTGGATTTAGGATTAATTACTTTGGATGATATTAAAAATCAAAATCCAGAATGGCCTGTGTATAAAAAATATTTCATGCATGGTACTTCTCACTTTTTAGGATTGGATGTACATGATGTAGGTGATTTTAATCGTCCATTAGAAGCAGGAATGGTGTTTACGTGCGAGCCAGGAATTTATATCCCACAAGAAAATTTAGGTATCCGTATCGAGAATGATATCTTGATAACTGCAAATGGTCCAGATGATTTAATGAAAAACATTCCAATTGAAGCAGATGAAATAGAAGCTTTGATGGCGAAATAAAATTTACTGAACTTTTAATTTTCGAACTCGTATAAGACAACTATACGAGTTCTTTTTTTTGTTTAGAGACGTAGCTTTATAATTCGCTCTAATTCAATAAAATCAATCGTTCTGAATAAAATGTTGTTTTTAGACATGTATACAATTGCAGAAAATTGTTTTCCTCTGCATGTTTTCTAACAGTACATTTGAACAAAATCATCCCCCTCATTTTTTAATTTATAATAGTATGAAACAATTTACACAATTGTTAATATGCGTATTAACACTCTTAAGTGGTTTTGTTTGGGGACAAAACGGATTTACAAGTTACCCAATTCCATTTCCGAATGCATTCAAGAACAAAATAAAAGCGGATGTTCTATCAAACAAGTGGATTTGTACTTCTAACGGTTTAGTGAAGTATGATGGGGTCAATTTTAGTGAATATCAAACAACAAATTCAAACATTCCTTCCAATAGAGTTTGGGATGTTGCATTTGATGCATCCAATTCACTTTGGGTAGCAACAAGCGCAGGTTTGGCTAAGTTTGATGGTACAACCTGGACCACATTTAATGTAATTAATTCAGGTATTCCAAACGATACCATTAATACCGTTTTTGTAAACGGAACGGATATTTGGGCGGGGACAAAACAGGGCTTAGCAAAATTCGATGGAAGTAATTGGATTGTTTACAACACTTCTAACTCGGGATTATTAAATAATTTTATTTCTGCTATAAATGTAGATTCAAATGGTGATGTATGGGCGGGGACTAATGTCGGTTTGTCGGTAAAGTCAGGTTCAACATGGACAAACTACGATGATAGCAATTCAAATTTACCTTCTCAAAAAATACTTGCAATTCATTTTGATAATATTCAGAAATGGGTATCTACAATTGGGAATATTTTTGAATTTTCAAACAATGTCTTCCTCCCATTTACTTCAAGATACAACATCGGTTTGGTTGATGCAAATGAGGTATTGATAAATGGATTTACTACTTCAAAAACGCTTTCAAAAGGGCCACAGGGCGGACTTTTAACCAATAATATGTATGAGTTTGTAGGTGCTGATGCACATAAGTACAATTCAACTGTTACAGGTTCATGTCACACGTTCGACAGCAGCACAAGCTTGGTTTGGTTTGTTAATGGTAATACATTGTATAGCTTTAATTATGCAAATTATTCGGGAACAACCTTATTAAGCCAACCTTTGGGCTTTAATACCTTGGATATAAATAATGTGAAAGCGGTAGTATCCAACATGGGGGATATGCATTGGAATGGATATTATTCTGGTTATGAGGTGCCAAAAAATTCGGGACGTAATACTATGTTTTGTTCCAATTTTTGGATCGGGGGAGTTGATGGAGGCGGGCAGTTGCATCAAGCAGCAATGACTTATCGTCAAACAGGTTTAGACTATTGGCCAGGACCTTTGGATACTATTACTGGAACAACAGATACAGCAACAGTAATTGCTTATAACAAAGTATGGAAAGTGGATCGTTTAAAAATAGAAGAATTTCAAACCATGTTTGCAAATGGTTCTGTTCAAAATGGAAGTTATAGTGTAGATCCAACTATTTTATCATGGCCGGCACATGGCACCGGAAATTTTTCGCGCAACTTAGCTCCTTTTGTGGATGTAAATGCTGATGGAAATTACAATCCATTAACAGATGGTGATTATCCAAAAATCAAAGGTGATCAAATGTGCTTTTGGATATTTAATGATAGCAGAACGCATACCGAAACCGGAGGTGCTTCATTAGGAATAGAAGTGCATGCTTCGGCTTATGCATTTGCTTGTCCAGATGCAAGTGCAAATGATTCAATAAATGCGCTTAATTATACAACTTTGTACAACTTCAAAATTTTTAACAGAAGCTCCAACAATTATCAACAAGCAGCACTTGGAATTATGGAAGATGTTGACTTAGGGGGACCTTATGATGATTATGTGGGCTGTAACCCAGGCGATAATTATGGTTTTGTATACAATGGTGATAGTATAGACGATAATGGAGGAACAGGTCAATTGGTGTATGGAACTAATCCTCCGATGCAAAGTACCGTAATCTTAAATGGACCTGTTTCGGATTTAGGCGACAACGTTGACAATGATAATGATGGTGCAATAGACGAAGTAGGTGAAAGAAGTTTGATGACGAACTTTGTTTATTATTTTAATGATTTTGGCGTTCAAGGAAACCCATTTGCAACAACCGATTATTATAATTATTTGAATGGTCGCTGGAAAGACTCTACTAATTTTACGTATGGTGGAACTGCCTATGGTGGAGCTGTACCAACTAATTTTATGTTTGATGGTGTTCCTGCTGTTTCGGGTTGGAATGAAGTAAGTGCTGGAAATACACCTTCTGACAGAAGATTATTATTAGGCTCAAGTCATTTCGGAATGACCAAAGGAGAAAGCGTAGATTTTGATTTTGCATTGGTGTATACACGTGATACAACATCGGCAGCAAATTATTCCATTCAGAGTTTGTATCAAAAAAACAAGCAAGATGTTTTGCGAATTAAGCAATGGTATACTGGAAATAATTTCCCTTCTTGTTTAGATATTACGAATGGCATTACAAACAATTCAGAAATAGCTGTTTCATTTATGGTTTATCCAAACCCAGCAAGTAGCGATTTAATGATTGCTTACAAACCAGAAACAAAAAATGCAGTTGTAGAAATTTACAATTCAATTGGTCAGCAAGTAAAACAAATTGCATTGGTGGATGAAAATCAACAAATCACCATTGCCGATTTAAGCAATGGATTGTACATCTTGAAACTGAATGATGGAAAAAATTCAGCAACACAACGATTTGTAAAACAATAGTTATAAATTTGGGTTATAAAATAACCCTTGTGCAACACGCTGAATTTAAAAAAACTAAAATAGCATACACCGATACCGGCAAAGGCCGTGTATTGGTGTTGCTTCATGGTTTTTTAGGCTCACACGAAATATGGGCTGAAACAGCCAAAAAACTATCCAAACGTTTTAGAGTCATTACCATCGACCTTCCTGGTCATGGCGCTACACCTTCCATTGGTTATTATCACAGTATGGAATTGCTTGCACAAAGTGTTAAAGCTGTTTTGGATCACATTGGTGTTAGACGTTATGTGTTAGTAGGTCACAGCATGGGTGGTTATACTGCTTTAGCATTTGCAGAGTTGTATCCCGAAAATGTATGTGGTTTGTGTTTGTTCAATTCTACTTCCTATGCCGATAGTGATGATAAAAAGAAAGAACGTGATAAAGTAATTCGTTTAGTAAAAAAAGAACACAAACATTATGTTGCCGAGGTGGTAACAGGTTTGTTTGCTCCTGATAATCTTCCGAAATTAAAACCTGAAGTTGAAAAAGTAAAACGCATTGCTGTTTTAACTACCAAACAATCCATTATCAATAGTTTGGAAGGAATGAAAGAGCGTAAGAGCAGGGATTTAATTTTAAAATTTGCTGAATATCCTGTGTTGTTTGTTGTAGGAAAAAAAGACAGTGTGATTAATTATGAAACCATGTACTCACAAATGGCACTGTGTAAGCATCCATTTGTATTAATGTTGGAAGAGGCAGGGCACATGTGTTTTTATGAAGCAGCAAAAGAAACACAAAAAGAATTGGCAAGTTTTACCGACAGGTGTTTCCGAAAAAATTATTAATCTTTCTGAAAGCGCTCCTTAATTAATTCAGCACCATCAATAATACACATGGTGTAATTTCCTTTTGGTAAATCCGAAATATCGATTGTATTGTCTTTTACATCGTGGCAGCTTCCACGCTTAAGAAGGTGTCCGCCAAAATCTGCAATTGAGTATAATACTCGGTCGGTTTGGCACTTATAACTAATTGTTAAGTTAGCATTGCTAACTTCTGTAATAATCTCCATTGTAGCATTTTTATTCTATTCATTTAGACGTGCAAAATGCTCCTGCCGTTGTTCGATTTAGACGAATTACTACTTTTTAATGGATGAAATTGGGTTAATAAATGTTTTATGAAATTAGCTAAAAATTAAACTTCAGCCCAAATCCTGTTGAACAACATCCCCATGTGCCAGCTCAGGATTCAGACTGAAGTTAATATGTTATTGTTTTATAAACTTTTTAGTAGTGGTTTGTTTACCATCTGTAACAGAAAGGAAGTAAATTCCAGATTCGATTGAACTAATATCAATCGCTGTTTCTTTACCTGCATTTTCTTTTTCTGATTTTACCAATCTGCCTGTGATATCGTAAATGTGGATAGTGAAATTGTTTTCGAAATTTTCTGTTGTTATCGTGATTGAATTACTTGATGGGTTAGGAAATAAGTTGAAGGTAGCTGTGTTTAACAATGTGTTGTTTTCGATAGAGGTAGTTGGAACCACATTAATTGTAAGAACGCCAGATGATCTGCCCGCATTTAATGAATCACATGTTGTACTTGAACAACCAGAGTTATCGCTTACTGTTAAGCAAAGTTGATAGGGTCCCATTCCAGGATATGTGTGAGAAGGGAATGCTGATGTAGAAGTTGTTCCATCACCAAAATTCCATAAATAAGAATATTGGTATCCTGTAGATGAACTGTTGTAAACATAATAATTTAAATTGTTCAATGAATCTTGTGCCATTGTAAATTGAGCATAACAAGAATTGTCAGTTGATTCAATGCACGAAGGAAAATTTGCAGCAGCATACCATTGTTTTACTTTTATTACATCTTGTTTATTGCGTTGCCATAAATTGTTCAATGAATAAACAGCAGGAGCAATAGAATCTCTTGTAAAAACAATTGCATAATCAAATTCAATATTTTCACCTGAATTTAAATTGAAAGGGCCGCAATTCATTAGTATAGAGCTATTTTGTCCGTATGTTGGTAGAGTTTCATTCCATCCAAAATTTCCTGGAATGCCGTCATACATGAATGGATATGCTATACTACCACCATAACCATTTCCTCCATATGTAATATCAGTCCCATCTTTCCATTTTCCATTTAAGTAATTAATGAAATGTATAGTTGAGTCGGGAAGCCCTGTTACAGATTGGTCTGATTTTAACGTAATAAAATTGGTCATTAAATTCTTTTCATTTGCTTCATCCGTTATTCCATTGTTATCATTATCAATTCCATCATTTGTTTCTGCCTTTGGACCATTTAATATTACAGTACTTATAATAGGTGGATTGTATTCATATGGAATCGCTCCTGCGCCATCACCTCCATTATAGCCGCTAAGGCTATATGCAAAACTGTAGTTTTCATTTTTGTTACAACCTACACTATAATCTCCACCACCACCAACATGATGATCGATAAAATATCCAATTTTTGTGTTTGAATAACTATGGCTACTTCTGTTGAAAATTTTGTAATTATAAAATGTTGTATAGTTTATTGCACTTAAACTATCCGTTGTTGTATAATTATTGCAAGCATATGCATATGCAGATAAATGAACCTCAATATTAAATGGATTCCCATTTGATGCCGTATGCGCTTTAGCATCATTAAAAATTAAAAAACACATTTGATCACCTTTAATTTTTGGATAATCACCATCTGTTAATGGATTATAAATTCCATCAGCATTAACATCCACAAAAGGAGCCAAGTTGCGGGAATAATTTCCTGCTCCATGTGCAGGCCAAGATAAGATATCTGGATCCACGGCATAAACACCATTTTGGACAGAACCATTTGCAAACATGGCTTGAAATTCTTCAATTTTCAAACGATCAACCTTCCAAATCTTATCGAAATTTTGGAGCGTTATTGAATCGATTACTCCATTTATTGTATCTAGAGGACCAGGTTGAAAATCGCAATTAAACCAATTGTTAGGGGCAATAGCTGAAGTATGCGATTGGTTTAGCGCATCCATCCCGGTAACCCATATGCCAGAACCTGTTATGACATTTTTCATGGAACTTTTAGGGGCGGTGTATCCCATACCCCAATAATTAGGTTTATGCAAATATCCGTTACTTGCTAAATTTGCCTTCACTTCATTAATGTCTAATTGTTTTAATTTTGAATCTCTAGGTACTAATGATGGAGATGTATAATTACCGTAATCGAATGAGTAAAGGGTATAATACCCTGCAAACCAAGCTAAATTTGTTGTATTTTCATATGTGTGCACCCAAGCACCCCCGATTATGGATGGTAGATCGTAATGATGGTATTGATCATAAACAATTTCATTTTGTTTATTTGTTAGGATTCCTCCCTGTGGTCCAAGGGATAAAGTTTGGGCTGAAAAAAATGGAGAATAATCGCTTAAAAAACTTGTGTCTATATCAGAAAATTTCGCAGAAATAGAAACGAAAGAGTTGTTTTTGAATTCAAAAATATCGAAACCATTTAGAACACTTTTTGTATTTTCTTCAAGTAAAATACAGCTTATATTAAAATCATTTAGATTAGAATTATTAGAATTGTATCTAATCCAATTACTACCAGATTTAATTGTTATTCCGTGGTCTCCTCCAATCCAAATGTCCCCATTCGTTTTATCTATATTTAGAGTAGTTATTTTTTCATCTACTATATTTGAATTTAGATTATTGAAGATAGACCAGTTAGTACCATCAAATTTTGCAAGACCATAATGTGTTCCTGCCCAAATAACTGCACCATCTGAACATATTGCATAAACAGAATCGGATGGTAATGAAGAATTTGATTGATTATAAGTTATCCAATTCACGCCATCAAATTTAGAAAGCCCTTTTTTTGAAGCCATCCATAGATTTGAAGATGAATCAAAAGAAAGATCATTTATTGTCATAGCTGGAATAGCACAATTAGATGTGTCGAATAATGTAAAATTTGCACCATCAAATTTTATCAATCCTTTTTTATGGGTTCCTATCCATTTATTGCCCAATGAATCTACTTTTATGACTGTTTTTATTGATCCAGGAAATGGAATAGGATAACTTGTTACTCCATTTTGTGCAAAAAACACAATCGAGTAGGACCAGCATATTAAGAATAGAAATAATTTTTTCATGGTGTTGATTTTAAACTTCAGCCCAAATCCTGTTGAACAACATCCCTATGTGCCAGTTCAGGATTCAGACTGAAGTAATATTTTATTGTTTTATAAACTTTTTAGTGGTGGTTTGTTTACCATCTGTAACTGTTAGGAAGTAAATTCCGTTTTCGATTGTACTAATATCAATCGCTGTTTCTTTACCTGCATTTTCTTTTTCTGATTTTACCAATCTACCTGTGATATCGTAAATGTGAATAGTGAAATTGTTTTCGAGCTGTTTTGTATTTACAATAATTGAATTCGTAGCTGGGTTTGGATAAACGGAAACTAATGCATCTAAGTTGTGTTCATCAATACCAACGATTGCCTTAAAAATATTGGTCGTTGTGTTGGTGATAATTGGCGCATTGTAATCGAAATAAATGTATGCTGTATTATAAACAACAGTGCCTGCTAAACGATTTGCTTTTGGTTTTATACGGTATTGAATAAAACCCTTTGAGCTATCAGCACTCGATGTGCTATCTGCCAACATGATATTCGGAAAATTAACGGTTAACGCATTTCCATTTAAGCTGGTTGTGTTATCGTGACTGTAATTGGTTACTTGAAATGTAGATAGGTCTAAATTTGAATCCAAGGTGTCTGTTAAACGAATATTGATCGCTGGTGCGTTACCTGTATTTTGAAAATTGATAGTGTAAGTAAACCAATCTTGATAATTTTCTACAACTGCTTTTGGAAAGGTTTCTTTATTGTTTGGGTCATGTGAATTCACTACTTCGTAACAATAATACATGGTGTTGTTAGTCATATCATTATCTACTCCAACACCATTTACACTTATATTCACACATATAGGACTTCCACTTCCAGCAGTTGTGTCTACTCTTAGAAGTAATCCAAAAGCAGTATTGCAATTAACAGCTGCAAAGTCAGCAATAGAATAAATGTAAGTGTTGCCAGTAATGGTAGGTGTTAATGAACCAGCCATTACTCCGTTATAGGATACAGGTCCATTTACCGTTATTTGAACTGTTCCACTTATTCCAGCAGCACATTGCAAATTGTACCATTGACTCATATCTCCAGCTACAAATCGTAAATGATGTTGTTGTCCAGGAAAGACCAATCCACAATTTAAAATAGAACGAACTCCCACATCAAAACCAGGTTTGCACGTGAAATCAAAATTAACATCACTTACTAATGGATTAGCAATTGTTGTGGTTACAGTTGAATCAATTCCTGGATTCGGACAAGTATTCGTTGCAGGTAAGCCTAAGGTATCAACAAACACCGTATAAGTTCCTGCTGGTTGTGGAAAATTGTATACTCCATTAATAGCTGTATAGGTCTGACTAATTAAATTTCCATTGTTATCTAATAATTTTATCGGAATATTTTTTAGTTTGAAATCAGTCGTATCATTCATGCAATTCGAATTGTCGTCAGAATAACCAAATCCAACAATTCCTTCGGCACTTGGGCAAGCACTTGGGTTTCCGATGGGGTCATTTGCCATACACAATGGATAATTCAATGTTACTGAATCCATTATTGGTAAGTAGTTTGGAATGCAAGTAAACGGATTGTTATAAAACGTTAACCAATGGAGTGAGAATGGGAATGTGCTGAAACATGGTATAGCGTTATTTTCACAATGCAATCTGTAAATCGAGTATGGTAGTGTTGGAAGAGTTGTAATCTGGTTGTTTTCACAGAATAAATCGCTCAATGAATTGGGTAGAGCCGGGAGGCTTGTAAGCTGATTCGATGCACAATACAAAGTGTGTAGAGATGTTGGTAGTTGGGGTAAACTATCCAATGTTGCATTTGAACAATGCAGTATATTTAATAAGTTTGGCAATGCCGGCAAACTATCTAAAGGGTTTGAACCGCAATACAGGGAACCCAAGCCATTTGGTAATATTGGTAATGTATTTAAACTATTACTACTGCAGTCTAGAGCGCCTAAAGCATTAGGTAATGCAGGTAAAATAGTTAATTGATTATTTGAACAATCTAAATAGGAAATTGAATTAGGTAATATAGGCAATCCTATACCTATAGAAAGAGGATTTTGGCTGCAATCTAAATAAATTAAGCCATTAGGTAAATTTGGCAATGAGCTTAATTGGTTAGAATAACACTTTAATGTTGTTAATGAATTTGGCAATACAGGCAATCCGCTTAACTGATTCCCCCCACATGTGAGTGTCATTAAATTATTTGGAAGAGCTGGCAATAAACTTAATTGATTGTATGCGCAATCAAGGTCGATCAATGAGTTAGGTAGTGCCGGCAATGTTGTAATACTGTTTTGTAAGCAATTGATTTGAAGAATGGTGTTAGGCAGTGTCGGTAATGTGCTAAGATTATTGTGGTGGCAGCTTAATGTGATCAATCCAGATGGTAATGCAGGCAAACTATTTAATAAATTTTCGCTACAATCTAATGTTGTTAGAGAGTCGGGCAATGTTGGCAATGCCGTTAATTGATTTCCAGAACAATCAATAGTTGTTATAGAATCTGTTAATACTGGTAAAAAAGTTAAATAATTATTATGACAGTCAATTGTTTCAATAAAAGAAGGAAAGCTAGGCAATGTGTCTATTGAATTTTGTCCGCAATAGAAGCTTTTTAAAGAAGTTGGTAATTGCAAAAGACTGTCTATCTCATTAAACGACACATCTAATGTTTGAATAGTATTTGACACAATTGGTAAAAATGTTAATCGATTAAAGCTACAATTCAAATACTGTAATGACGTAAAATATTCTACGCCTGTTAAATCATAGATGGTGTCATTCGACACATCCATAAAGGTGAGCGAGGTAACAAGTGTATCCGATGTATTTAATTGGTTTCCATTCATTGCCGATGGAATGTTTGATGTTATCCAATCAACGAAATTTGAATCTGGAATGGTAACATACGTTTGTGCTTTTGTGTAATTGCTTAAAATGAATAGTAAGCAAAAAGCAAGAATCATTTTTTTCATAACCTTAAATATTAAATGTAGAGGGATGATTTTTAAACTTCAGCCCAACCTACTGTTGAACAACATCCCCAT
>Ga0208626_1000316_pt1 | contig 17670 bp, 19 predicted proteins | sample LakWasMet10_HOW4_2_FD_183860 | JGI IMG/M metagenome (GOLD analysis project Ga0208626, IMG submission 183860) | Freshwater sediment methanotrophic microbial communities from Lake Washington under simulated oxygen tension - Sediment Metagenome... | ecosystem: Environmental > Aquatic > Freshwater >... | reverse complement strand
CGATGAGTAACATGAAGCCTTTCGAGAGTTTCCTGTTGTGGGTAGGCAAAGTGCCGGCCGACACTCAGCAATGCCCGGATCAGCCTGGCAAGCTCTCTGCCAGCGCGCCTTAAGGCCAAATGCCACGATTTGACAAATGATTAGGAGAACTAAGCAATGAGTACAAAAAACAGGTATCTGGCCGTCGCGGCGACGGCCTTATTGGGCGGCTTGCCGGCCATCGCCGGGGCGACCAACGGTTATTTCGCGCACGGCTACGGCGCCCGCAGCAAAGCCCTGGCGGGCGCCAGCACCGCGCGGCCGCTGGATTCGTTCGCGGCAGCGGTCAATCCGGCCAGTATCGCCTATATCGGCGACCGGCTGGATGCGGAAATCGAGTTGTTCAGTCCGCGCCGCCAATATACCGTCGATGGCACGCCGACCTTGGCGCCCGGCGCGTTCCCGCTCAATTCCGGCACCGTCAGAAGCGACAGCGAATGGTTTCCGGTGCCGGCCATCGGCTGGAACCACAGGATAGATGCGGAGCAGGCGGTCGGCGTGACGATGTACGGCAACGGCGGCATGAACACCGATTATGTCGCGACGCCGAATCCTTTATGCCCCTTCCCGGGCGGCAGCGGCACGTTCTGTGCCGGCACCACCGGCGTCGATCTGGCGCAGGCCTTCATCGTGCCGAGTTATGCGCACAGCTTCAACAATGGGCGTTTCTCGTTCGGTATCGCGCCGATTTTTGCGATCCAGCGTTTCAAGGCGCGCGGCCTGAATGCGTTCGCGCCGTTTTCGAGCGATCCTGCGCATGTGTCCGACCAAGGCTATGACTATTCCTTCGGAGGCGGCGTCAGGGTCGGCGGCCTGGTCGAGCTGATTCCGGGCGTCCGGTTCGGGGCCTCGTATAAAAGCCGCATCACGATGTCGAAATTCGACGAATACGCGGGGCTGTTTGCGGAGCAGGGGAGTTTCGATATTCCCGAAAGCTTCAACTTCGGTCTGGCCTGGGACATCAACAAAGACATCACGACCTCCTTCGATGTCGAACACATCCGCTACAGTCAGGTCGACTCGGTCGGCAACGCGATGTTCCCGAATCTGTTGACCGCGCGGCTCGGCGATAACGGCGCCGCCGGATTCGGTTGGGAAGACATGACCATCTTCAAACTCGGCGCCGAATGGCGGCCGAACAAGCGTTGGACCTGGCGCGCGGGCGTCAGCTACGGCGCGCAGCCGATTCCAAAGTCCGAAGTGTTGTTCAATGTGCTGGCGCCGGGCGTGCAGGAATACCATTTGACGACCGGCTTCAGCCGCGCGATCGGCGACAAGGACGAAGTCAATTTCGCCTTCATGTACTCGCCGAGCAGTTCGGTCAAAGGGCCTAATCCTTTGAGCCCGAAGCAGAACATCGAACTGGAAATGGATCAGTACTCGTTCCAGCTGGGCTGGTCAAAGAAGTTTGAATAACGTGAGGACGGCATTTCGGGCATAGCCTGAGCTTAGACTTCCGGAAGCACTGGCCAGGGATGGCGGCAGGGGGTGATTTAACGCTGCTCCCTCATCAGGCGCACAGCGCCGTATTTTCGGCAGACGCATGGTCAAAAGACGGGTTGCCGTAGAAATCGCCTTCGACCAGGTCAAAGCCTGCATTCTGCGCCAAGGCGCTGCTTTTTGTCTGCGTCACATTTGCCAGGATGCTGCGCCCGCCGATCGAACGCACCAGCGCATTCCATTGCCGCAGTTTTTCGGCAGCCCTGGCGCCGCGGATCGTGTCCAGCGAGTTGGCCGCCAGGCTGACATAATTCGGCTCCAAGGCCTGAATCAACTGATCGGCGTGTTGACCTAGCGCCGCATAATCGAACTTCAGCGCGATTTGATAGGCGCGACGGCCGGTTCGGCACCGACCACTACGTCTATGATCCGGTTGGGCGCATCATCCAGCATCTCGACCCGCATGGCCAGGTCAAGCACTACTTGAATGATCCGGCGGGAGATAGGCTCCGCACACGGATCATCGCGCGCGAACCATCGCCCGTGACAGAGCAGACCGCGCCGGGCGAATGGTTGCGGGAAGGAGAATACGAAGGTGCCCAATACCGCTTCGATCGTGCCGGAAACTTGATCTACCGCCGCGACCCGCGCGGCGAACTGCACCTGCGCTGGGATGCGAACCAGCGGCTGATCGAAAGTCGGATCAATGATAGTACGACATTCTACCGCTACGACCCGCTGGGACGGCGTATCGAGAAGCGCACAGGGAACCATGCTACGTCGTTCGCCTGGGACGGCGATGCCTTGGTCGGCGATTTGATTAAAACTGTTGTAGAATCGGAATCCTCAGACAATGTAACTGCCAGGGAATGGGTCTACTACCCGGAAACCTTCGAGCCCTTGGCGATGCTCGGTGGCCGTGCCGGGCCGAATACTCTTCTGCACTATCACAACGACCCGAACGGCTGTCCGATCCGGCTGACCGATTCGGCGGGTGAGGTTCAGTGGGCTGCGAGCTATACTGCTTGGGGACAAATCGCGAGATTCGATGTCGACTATGCCGACAATCCGATTCGGCTGCAAGGGCAGTATGAAGATCTTGAGACGGGTCTTTACTACAACAGGCACAGATTTTATGATCCCAATGCTGGCGCGTTCGTAAGCATGGATCCGCTAAGTATCGATGCGGGAGACAACATCTACGAGTACGCGAACAGCATGACCGTATGGATAGACCCTCTTGGCCTAAAGAAATGCAACATAAAAAAGACGGCAAAGAAGGCGTTGGGATCTGCGCCTGCGGGCATGCTGAATCCTCACATGCATCATATTGTAATGGAGGGAGCTTTCACAAATTGGAGTAAGAAGAACCGTTCCTTGGTGACTCAGGCGCGCTCTCTGCTAAGAAAACATAACATTAGCCTCCAAGGAAAGCAGAATGTTGTGTGGGCACAGAATAGTGGGCATTCAGTTGAGTATGCACGGAAAGTCCTTGCAGAACTTAAGAAAGCAGATCCAAAAGGTCGACAAGCCGTGGCAGATGCGCTTGAAGACATAGGCAAGAAACTCGGCGCTGGATCATTTTAATTTTAAATCGTGAGAAACATAATGACGGGGTCAGACGAAATACAACGACAGATATATGAAGCGATTTGTGCGGGTAATCTTAATGATACGATGAAAGTTGTAGATACGACACCAGATATACTTAAGGAAAACTGGAATGTAAGCGACAGCTTCTTGCATTTGGCAGCACTCAAAGGCCAGGATATAGTTTGTGAGGCTTTAATAGATGCTGGAATCGACGTCAATATCCCAGGAGATGGTAGCGCCACGCCGATTTCGAATGCGGCAGCCTATGGTCATTTATCGACAACTAAGATTTTACTTAAAAGAGGAGCAATTGTTGATGGTATATCAACATCGATATCCACCCCGTTGATTAACGCTTCTATTGATGGCCATTTGGAAATTGTCAAACTCCTAATCGATGCAGGCGCAGAGATTAACCGTGAGCACCTCAGGTTGCCTCAAACCGCGCTGGATTTTGCTGTATTTTATTCGGTAAAAAATACTAGGCAGTTAGAGGTTGCCGACCTATTACGCTCTCATGGTGCTATTCGACCTTATACAGAAAAGCATGATTGGAAGGACTTACCGGGGCGCCTTTACATTGAGCACATCGAACGAGCTATCGGCGGTTTCGTTAACCCACTCGCTGTTTCTCAGAACAAATTCAGACAAGGACTTATAACTGCAACATATAAGGCTAGAATTCCGAAAAAATACGATTATCAAATTGTGTTTACAGTCGGACTTGCTTCTATAGGTATTGAATTGGCAATTTGCTTGCCGTCTGCGTGGCCACTCAACCGAGCGAGTTTGCAAGAGCCCAGATTCAACTGGCCCATCCAAATGCTGAATAAGCTCATTGCCGCGCAACTGGATGGATTGGGCCTTTGTCACGGGGATGTCTTGAATCTCGATCACCCGGCATTAGTGGGAGTTGAGGTTAGTCCGGGAATCAAACAATGGATCGTCGTATTAAATCAGACGATAGAAAATGAGCGAGAAGGGGATGCCAGAATTCCACGGACGCTGCTGCTTGTTCCTGTCACGACGAAATTGCTGCAAACCAAAGATCAAGCATTAATTTTTGCGGATAAGAAAAGCCAAATTAAGTGGGAAAAGCTTGCTTTGAGTTACACATGGCAAGCCGTCGCAACGACTTTATAGGTATGGGCGTTTCCAATGTATCATGCAGATACGAACGTATATCGGTGTAAATCCGTTATTACGAGTAAGAGGTCGTTAGCTATAGTACAGTAACCCTTTTTATACACAAATGTCGTCATACCCGCCGGGGTGCGGGTATCCAGAGCCATGGAGAGAACTCCATCATCGGCGGGCAAGCTCCATCAATCGGCAGGCAAATTCTCAGCATGCCAGACGATGTGACGAAATTATTATCTGTATTGGATATTATATGACAGCAGACTCCATAGAATCTCTGAAATCGCTTTATGCAGCAGCCATCGACGTAAACAAGCCAGAAGTTATTTTTGGTTCGGAAGCACTCGTATCTGGCGAGTTGATCGACTTTTTGGTAGATATCGCGTCGAATACTGAAGAATACGACTTAGCCAGAATTGAGGCAATTAAAGTCATGGGACTGGCCGGACTAAACATACCGTCCCATCAAGAAAAGGTTGTACAAACCCTCATTGAGTTGGCAAACAATGACGAAGATTACGACATTCAAAGTTATTCTCTGCAGGCATTATGCTGGTATCCAACCTTTACAACAATTCCTGCGGCAATATCGTCATTAACAAACCCAGATAAATATATTGTTGTGCGAGATGCAGCTGTCGCGACTCTTCGGAGTCAAAAAACGAACCCCCAAGCGATTAAGTTATTGAACGAATTAATTAATGACCCCGAATTAGGAAGTTTCATTAAGAATGAGTTATCCAGTTAGCTAGATAGGTCGGACAAGCTTTTTATGCCCGACTTTTCGATGCTTCAATTATGATGATGTGTTCGTGGTTAATTCCTATACCGATTGTATTATCGGAAGGACTCTAAAGGGTTGTGGTTAGTCAGTATTTGGATGATAGGAAATGAAGAAGCTAATAGTCCAGCCTGGATATGTTTTTGCGGTGCCGATCAGTCGTCACTATAATGAAGCAGTATATATCCTGGGAAGAGTTATATCTGAGGAGAGCGTTAATGCGCACTTGGTTGAATTCTTTTCCAGAACGTTTTCTGAATTGCCAAAAAAGGTAGATACAGAAGTATTTTCTAATCGCTTGTTCAGACCAGTTTTCTTTAAATTCTTATTTTCAAAGATTCCTAAATGGAAGATTATTAGTAAAGATCCGACATTTCGGGTAGAGCAGGCCAATTACGACGAGATTTGCATCGCATTTGATAGCTCGCTACCTCCAAAACTGTGGTCGAAAGGTAAGGTTCGTCCCGCGAGTCGTGAAGAAATCGTTGGCCTTGAACCATCAGTCGTTTGGTTTCCTGAAAAAGCGATCAAGAGGATAGCTGCTCATCTGGATGGTACGTACGGTCCAAATGACGTATTTCCGATCTAGCCAAGCACCTCGTTCGGTGCGATTGCAGCAGGTAGCCGGGTTGGTTGGACATGCTTTTTATGCCCGACTTTTCGATGCTTCAATATGACGATGTGTTTGTGGTTAATTCCTATACCGATTGTATTATCGGAAGGACTCATCGTCGGGCAACGATAAAGCTGTTGCCCGACCTACCTCCCTGATACTCCTGCTTATATTGATGCGTTTGTGGTTCAAACACAGATGCGTTGCTCTCGTAATAACCACCTTCCACCAGATTGATCCCCGACTCCTTAACAAGCGTGCTGATTTTGGCGCTCTCGACCTGAGTCAAAATGCAATCGCCGCCGATAGAATTGACCAGTGTTGAGACTTGGCGCAAGTTTGCCAGTGTCTCCAAGCTCCTTGCCTTGTTCAGAGACCGGGCGGAAACACTGACATAGTGAGGCTCCAAGGCCAAGATCAATTGATCCGCAGATAAACCCAGCCCCGAATAATCGAATTTCAATGCGATTTGATAACCCCGGCGGCGGTAATTTTCGAGCCCCCGGCTCAACTGCTGCTGAAAACGCGCATAGGCCGGATTGATGGCCACCGTAATCATTGCTTAACCGCCCCCCTTTAGGATAAAAAATAATTTCCAGAAATTGATTGAAACGCAGTGGGAGCGGTTTGCAACCGCGACTCAAGGCCGTGTTTTCAGGGCTGCTTCCGGTCGCGCTTAAAAAGCGCTCCCACAGGGGATGTCGCGCACTTCACCGTGAAGTATAAATTCAGGCGCTGCAAGCTCGCTTGCTGAATTAGCAGCGCCTGCTGTTGCTTCGGTGTTTGCCGGGCAACGCTATTCGAACCTTATTCGGCGCCGGCGTCGATCCAACTGCGCAAGATGTTAAGCTCGCGTTCGGATAGCTTGTGGCTAGCCGCGAGCGCACCGCCGGCTTTCGGATCGGAAAGCAGGGCGAGCAAAGGGCTCTCTTGGCTGTTGCCAGGAATCACCCAGACTTTTTTGCCGTTCTTCCCCAAAAAATCTTCCTTGCGGTCAATCCGAAAGCCGCCCTGCGCCATGCCCGGGCCATGGCAACGAAGACAGGAGGCTTCCAGAATCGGATAGACGTCTTTTTCGAAACTGACCCGAGCCGGCTTGGCTTTCGCGGCAGGATCCTGCGTTATCGAAACGGCCGCTTTCGAGGGCGGACAGCAGGGAACGTCACGCGGTTTGACGGAAACTTCAGCCAGCCAGGCAAACATTCCCACGAGTGCACTCACACTCAGCAGCGTGATCATGCCGCTCCGAAAAGGTCGGACCTGACAGGCATTCGCCGCGCCGAATTGCCGCGCAACCACGCTGACTACCCATTGCCAGTGCAGCACCAGATGGATCAGCAAAACGATCAGCAGCGCGAGACTGATCCAGAAATGCACTTCGCCCCACTGATGCCGGCTCAATCCCCACAGAACCAGGGACTTGTTGGTGCCTGGGGGCAATGGAAAATGCAGGATGTAGCCCGTTGCGATCATCCCGATAAAGCAAGATGCCGCCAAAAAGTCGATCAACAGATTCAATGCCGTGCGCTTCATGATGCCCTCATTGGGTTTTGTGTCGTCTTCATTTCAGTGAGTCCACGGCCAGCCGGCCGAATTGCTAGCCAAGCCCCTGAACCCTACTGAATTTACTCATATATTCTTAATATTATCTTATAGGTATTCTTACGTATAGTAAGGTTATTTTAAAAGAGAAATAATTGCTCCGGTAGATTTTCTACCAACGGAAGTACCATCTGGTGACTTGTTGGTAAGAGCTTAATCCTGTGATTTGTTGATGCTTTATGAAAATCAGCAAGGCGCTTTAAACAAAAAATAACCCGGAGAGGAGATTTATCATGACCATATTAAAAACATCCCATCCTAAATTATTAGTTGCGGCCGTATTAGTCGGCTTATCCGCAATGACTGCCAGCGCATTTGCCGCCCCCCCCCCAGGAGCAGGTGGCGGTGGTAGTGGCGGTGGTAGCGGTAACGGCGGCGGTGGTAGCGGCGGAGGCGGGAGCAGTGGGTCCCCGGATCTTGGAGACCTTTTCGTCCTTTTTCGCGATGCCGACGGCGTTCCCATTCCTACCGCTGATTCTTGTCAGCAGCCGCTTGCGGCACCCGGCGTATCCTTACCAGCAGTTGGAACATTCCCCGCTTGTACGCCGGCTTCACCGACTCAATCCTGCGTGATTCCAGTCGATCCTGGGACCTGCGCAGTCGCTGCAGGCTATGAAACGTTCACACAGGAAGTCGACTTCGGCCGTACCAGCGTGGTGCGATCGCCTGTCACGGTGCTTGAGCAACAGCTGGATGACGTTATCGTTAATCTGGCCACCGCCGACTGCACCACCCTGGATCCCGCCGGACGTCTGGTCACCAGTACGGTCACGGACGGCGTTGTTTCGTCGGCGGCCATTGACTCGCCGCTGCAGAACCTGGCGATCTACAGGCAACTCATGCTGACGGGAACGCTCGGACGTCAATTGCCGGACACTAGTGCGCTCAACACCGCAGCCAGGGGCCTGGGCGCGGCAATCGACAAGACGGGCAAGGTCAGCGTGGACACGGTGGCCTACCTGAACCAGATTATGGGCCTCACGGACGAGAGCGTGACGACCTTCCTGCCCAAGAAGTGCATCAATATCAGGGAAGAAGTCAATGGCGTGGTCCAGACGGTCCGGAAATGCTTTCTCGACTACGGAGCCACGGGGGGAAACTATGCCTATGACCGCACAGCGAACTTCACGTCGCTGCCTTCTCCGGCTTATATTCCCGCCGCCGCCCCTCAGGCAGGTTGGTTCGAGTATTTGAGTGTTCTGGATTCCACAATACCTTCTTTCGGGATCACCCAGGGCCCGATCCTAGCCGCTGTTCCTGAACTCCTGGCCGCTCCTACTCTGACGGTATCGAACATCGGCGGCTTCGCCCAGGCGGCCGACGATGCCCGCGCGGTGATCAATTTCATGCACAGTTGGCCGTTGCCGGTCGACTTTGTGACGCCACTGACTTGCACGGCCTCTGGCGCCACAACCTATGACGTCTCGATCAGCCCCGATTCCGGCCTGCAGGTGCCCGTGCAAATGGTGGACGGCTCGACGAGGGAATTCACCGTGGCCGTCGCTAACGCGGGACCGCAAGCAGCCTCGGGCACCGTCACGGTGACCGCCGTCGCCGCAAATGGCGTCCCCATCAGTGGCTCTCCATGGAGCTTTTCTTTCAACGATCTCGCGGCGGGTGCGAGCACGTCCTTTATCCAGTCTTTCTCAATTAACCTTGGCGCTCGCACCACAATCGCCTGGACGGGGAATGCAACAGCAGAGTTCGACGTGAATCTTAACAACAACACCGTCACCGAGACTACCAACGTCAGGGTGACAGGTGGTGGAGGCGGCGGCCAGTAATGGCAACTCTAATTAAACCATCGTTTAATTAACCTAGGGAACGAGGCCGGGCGAGCTAAGTGCTTCTCCCGGCCTTTTATTTCCGTTTGTTTCTCATGAACTTCAAAGGAAGAAAGTAATGAACAACCGTTATTTGCATCCCAACATACTGACTCTTGGGCTGACGGGGATCGCCGCAGCCTTTCAATTGGCGATGGCCGCATCACCCGCTCCCAATTATGAATGGTCGACCGTCGTCAACAATGGCGATGACACGCCGTGCACGACGACGACTCCCCCTTGCCGCAAATTCAACAGTTACAATCAGCCTTCGGTCAACGCGAACGGCTTGGTCGTATTTCGTGCACGGAGCAAGGGTGGACAGGGCGGCGAACCCGAACACGGGGTCTATATGCGCGATATGGCGTCCAGCGATCCGCTCGTCAAGATCCTCGACCGCAACACACAGGTGCCACAACCCAATAACCTGAATACCGAGTTCGTCGAGCCGCCGTCGTTCCCGCGCATCGATATCGGATCAAACACCATCGCCACCAGAGGCAATCATCAGCCAGTATGGGAGTACACGCTACCGGATGGCACCGATACGCGAGTTGGCACAACTGGGATCTATACCAACCCTTTCGGGGATCTGATTACCGGTGCCAGCAAGCTCGGCCCCGTTCTGGATTTCTCGTTTTTTGAAGTGCCGGAAGCCCCCGGTACGCCCTTCGACGTTTTCCCCGGAGCGCCGGCGGTCACCGACGCCAATACGATCGTGTTCAAGGGCAATTACACTGTGAACGGGGTCGCTAAGACCGGCGTGTACTACCGCACGTTGAGGGATGAACCCATCCTCTTGGAAGAGTTGGTAACCGCCGAACAGACACCCGCCGGCGGCGACTTGCCCGTGGTGCTGATCGCCAACAACACCAGCACGCTCATTCCGGGTACAGAGACGGTATTCGGCTCTACCGCGCCGCCCAGCGCGGCCAACGGCATGGCCGTATTCGCGGGCTTTGACAACGAGGAAAACCCTACCCTGGGCGGCATCTACCTGGCTCCGCTGACCGGCCCGCAACCTCCGCTCAAGACTCTCGTCAGCATCGGCTCCGAGGTTCCCGGTGAAAGCAGGAATAACACGTTCAACAGGCTGGGCGAAGGCGTCTCGTTCGATGGCCGTTTCGTGGCGTTCTGGGGCGCGTGGGGAACTGAGACCAAGTCATTGGTGCTGCAATGTCCAACCGAAGGAAATCGTGATCGCATCGCGTTCTGCAACGAACAGCATCCATCAGGCTTCGAAGTTCAGGTTCCCGTGCATCAAGGTATCTTTGTCCATGACACTAAAACCAAGGCCACCTTCCCGGTCGCAAAGTCACCAAATGATTTCGATGACTTCATGTTTTGGAACTTTTCCGGCAGAGCACAGGGTGTGGGCGAAGGTGAAGAGGGCGACGAAGATGGTGAACTGGCGCGCTGGCGTTCCAGTGCTTTCACGGCGGTTTCCGGGGCAGTAAAACGGGGGCTGGTCGACGCGACTTTCCATGTTGCTTTTAAGGCCAGGAAAGGAAACGTGGTTCAACAAGCCTATGTGAACCCAGTGGATGGCATTTATCTTCGTCAAGGGCCGGGTCAATCGGGAATTGTCAGCTTGGTTCAAACGGGCATGAATGGAACGAGCCTTGATCCAGAGGCGGTATTCGATGACGACGAAGACCCCGCCACGCCGCCTGTTCCACTGCCGGTTACGGAGATGGGCATTGAACGCGACGGTTTCCGCAACGGGCATTTGGTCATCAACGCCAGCATGGGCACGGAAGAGTCCGGGTGGGCGGGGATATATCTGGGAGACCTGGATTAACGAAGAGTTAATTGGAGTCGTTATCCGGAAAATCGATAACCAATCACGTTATTTTGCAGGCTATTTGCAAGAGAACATCTGAATCGGTTGATTCCTTTCATGGCCCGATAAGCCTGCCATGCAAGGAATCAACCCCTTATTATCGAGCGTTTATCCATGGCTCACCCGTGGGATGAACTTGTCGAAGGACTTACCGTCCATTGCGAATGCATCCTATTGCCGGTTCAACATGATCTTACTTCGGCCAAGCGCAACCCAGGCTCGGACATCGCCGATACATCCCGCTTGCGGCTAAAGCGGCCACAAATCCTGATTTACCCCCTTCATCCCCTCAAGCAACAGCGCCCGGCATCATAGCCAGTATTGTTGCAACATTACGATATTACGTTTTTCTGATGAACTTTAAGACGTTCATATCATCTTAGCTAGTTTGATGAAATTAGCTATACGGAGAAATTTCATAGTGTTTAATCTTAAATCTTCTATGACCACCGCGTTTTTATCGCTTGTCTTTTTTATCGCATGCGCTAATGCCTATGCCGGTTCGGAAAATACCGACGATGGCAATCTGATTTTAAGTGATGCAGAAACAGAATCATTGCTGTTTATGCGCGAAGAAGAAAAACTGGCCAGGGACGTTTACCTGACATTTTATGATTTATGGAATGATGAGATCTTCCTTAATATCTCTGATTCGGAGCAGGAGCATATGGATGCCATAAAGCAATTGCTGGATAAATACGATTTAGAGGATCCTATTATTGCTGGTGTTGGCCTCTTCAATAATGCGGATCTACAAACGTTATTTGACACACTGGTCGCGCGTGGTGAAAAATCGATTATGGACGCGCTTTATGTAGGCGCGTTAATCGAAGAGGTCGATATGCGCGATATCCAGGAGGCTATCGATGAAGCAAGCCAGCCTGACATTATCGCTGTTTACGAAAATCTTTTAAAAGGATCTCGCAATCATTTGAGGGCATTTGTCGAGAAAATTGAGGCTGAGGGGGTGGACTATGAGGCCCAAGTGCTGACCCAGGAGGAAGTGGACGAAATTGCCGACTCACCCATAGAACAAGGCCACATATAAAACCCTGAGCAAATAAGCTGGGCAACAAATATGTCGTTGCCCAGTTGGGTGGGGATCAGCCTGCCTACAGAGGAAGAACTGGAATTGGATCTGGATTAAACTCCGGCTTGCCAGGGATAAAACCTGACAGGTCTATCGGTAAAGATTTTCTTCTGACCTTGAAGGCTTTATCAGGCGCAGAGTGCGGTATTTTCGGCCGGCGCATGGTCAAAAGACGGATTGCCGTAGAAATCGCCTTCGACCAGGTCAAAGCCTGCATTCTGCGCCAAGGCGCTGCTTTTTATCTGCGTCACATTTGCCAGGATGCTGCGCCCGCCGATCGACCGCACCAGCGCATTCCATTGCCGCAGTTTTTCGGCGGCCCTGGCGTCGCGGATCGTGTCCAGCGAGTTGGCCGCCAGGCTGACATAATTGGGCTCCAAGGCCTGAATCAACTGATCGGCGTGTTGGCCCAGCGCCGCATAATCGAACTTCAGCGCGATTTGATAGCCGCGGCGCCGGTAATTCTCCAGCCCCTGGTTCAACTGTTGCTGAAAACGCGCATAGGCCGGATTGACGGGCACCGTGATCGCGACGTTCCGAGTCTCCAGCCCGCAGCGCACGATGATTTCTTCGAAATAAACGCCGTGATTCTCCTTCACACCGAGGATATGCCGGGGATCGACATCCAGAAACAGCGTATCGGTTTCCGCTTGCGTCGGCAGCAATAAATAATTCAGCATGTGCACGGTTCTCGACAGGCGGTCGAAGCTTAGAATCGACAGCGTATCGATCGACGGCGTCAAGGGATGATCGAGCAAATGCTCGATGTCATCCCGGTACAGCGGTTCCGCCGGGCTATTGGTCAGCTGCTGTTTGGCCGAATATCCCGCGATCTGCGCCGGATCTTCGGTCAACCGAACCGGCGACAAGACGCTGCCGATCTGTATCGGTCCATACAGTCCATGGACGACGCCGTTTTTGAAGACAAACGGTCCGGAGCTGCCGGGGTCGTTAAATCCTAAGCGATAGTTGAAGTGTTCGACTAACTGCTGTAAAGGCATGGTATTTAAATCCTTGATGAAACAATAGCAGGGAAAATACCCCAATGATTGACGATAACGAATAGGTTAAGGGATAAGGCAGGCGAAAGGAAACGATAGATTTAGAAACCCATATCTCAAATGATGATAGGCGGCGAGCAGGACGTCGATTTTGATGGGAAGAAAAAACGATCCACAGTCGGCAACTCGGATTGAGAGTTGCCCTCTGCGCATGCGCAGCAATTATTGGGCTCTTACCGCCACCAGATGCACATAGCGCCCCATATCGCGGTAAGTCGGCATCCGGCAATGACGGTATTCCAGTTCGAACAGTTCGGACTGATCGCTGTGTTCGAGCGTTCCCTTGTCAAGATAGTCATGAAACACGCGGATGCCGGTATGGGCCGTGATCTCGAAACCCCAGAGCTTCAGATGCTCGATCACTTCATGCGGGTATTGCGGATTCGGCGGCGTCAGCTTGTCGCCCTTGCCGAGATAGCTGTCGCTCAGCAGGTGTTGCCAGCGCCAGCCGCCTTTCAGCGCATTGGTATAAACCATCGCGTTGCGGTTATAGAACAGCAGCGACAAGGTGCCGCCCGGTTTGACCCGGTTCGCGATGATTTGCAGCGTCGGTATCGGTTCCGCCAGCCATTCCAGTACCGCATGGCATAATACCAGATCAAACTGGGGTAGGAGGGGGGCCAGGTCTTGCGCGGCCTGATGGTGAAATTCGGCAGGCTGGCCGTGTTTTTGGAAGAGTTGCCTGGCGCGCGCCAGCATTTTTTCGGACAGGTCGCACAGCGTCAGCCGATGCCCCTTTTCCGCCAGCCCCAGGCTGATTTGCGCAAAGCCGCAGCCGGCATCCCAAACGGTCATCGGTGCTGGGCTCCGGTAAAAAGCGTCCAGATCCTCCCTCAGCAACTTCAGCCGCCAATCGCCCTTCGCGGTCGCATAGACTTTTTTTTCGAACCGTTCGATCAGGTGGTCGAAATTTTTATCCTGTTTTGATTTCATTTTACTCAGTAAAAACCCAGCGCCGCGCACCGCTGTTAAAGCCTGCTAATCCAGTAAAGAGGGCGCCGGCGATGATGTGCAAGCGCAAGAATTTGAATGTTGCCGTCAACCTCTCGAAAAATAACATGGAAAGGAAAACCCTGAACCCTTGCTCTGCGAATGTCCGGCGGAACCTCGGTGTGATGGCGAGCAGGCATTTCACAGATACTGGCAATGACGGTTTTAACCGCTTCATGGAAGCGTGCCCCAAGTTCCGTACGCAGTGACTTATAGAATGCAACATGTTCTGCATATTCCGCAGCGGCTTCGGGATGGAAGCTGTAGATCATTTCAAAATGGCTTGGATTTTGCGTTCAACTTCCTCGGCAGAAACCAGCTGAACAGTTCCATTGTCGATTTCAGCGGCTCGACGTTGCGCTTCTATGAGCCAGAGTTTTGCGATTTCTTTGTCCGACAAGGCGTCCAAACTCGAAAGCAGTGTTTCGGCGAGCCGAGCCCTGTCTTCAATCGGCAGGCGTAAAGCCTCTTGTTCAATCGCTTGGATGTTCATAAATTAAAAACCCTAATGAGCTAATTTTTCGGTCTTTGAGTGATCGGATGGTGGAAATATAACCATTGCTTTATCCATTTTACCAGACCCATTTGCCGGGGGCGGTGTTCCTCATAAAGTTAACCCCGCGAATCCGCAAATGACGTTAGCTGATCCGCCTTACGGATTATTATCAGACATGGTGGGCCAGGCGGCACTGAAAATTTTCCAATAAAGCGGGAACAATCCAGAAACGACACTTTCCTAAGCAAGAGGTAGTTTTAGCGGCAGGGATAAAAAGGGACCAGATTATTGCCTCGTTATCCAGCAGAATTGATTGTTTGGCAGGAAATGAAGTAAATATGTCATTGATACAAAATATCAGGAGAGTATATTGGTGCCTGCCATTAATTCTTTTCAGAAAGAACAGGAATTTGACGGTTGATGAGCTTATCCACAATAGCACCAGTCAGTTCCCGTGGTTTAGGTGAAATTTTTACTAAACAACCCGAGGCATTAACCCATGAAAACAACAGATGAATACAGTCACCTGGTGGACGAATATGTTGAACGGAGCGCCAAAATCGATAAATTGGTAGAGAAATCCCGGCAAGGTGAAGATGTGGATCAAGAACTCGAAGCGTTGCGCGCCAAACAGCAAGAAGCCAATCAAATATTACAAAAATTAGAAGTGTCCAGCAGCACTATTTGGGAAAATATCGGAAACGGCGGCTAAACTCTCAAGGGGTTGGTGCGCCGGCGGCATCGTCAAAACGTTGGGGACGGGGTTTGCAACGCTGCCCCGCCCGGACGGACCTACAAGGCGATTGACAACGCTTATCTGCCTCGGTATTTTATCGTTAATGAAGGCCGTTTTTTTCCCTTCTCCTAGACTACAGAGGATTCCGCCATGGGCTACGACCGGACCTACTCCCGAGAAGAGATCCACCAGATGCTATATCTCAGCGAGCGCCGGTTGCGACCGACGGCGCCTGCTGCATCGGCACATGAAGGACATGCCATCAGCAGGCATACCGAGCAGCGGGAGAATCCTTTCGATCGGCGGCAGATTCGCCAGGACTCGACTTTCTCCAGCCGCAAGCACCTGATCCTGGCTACGGAGGAGGCGCTGCATTCAACCCAGGGCCAGCAGGAATTGAGAAAACTGAATGCCCACGGCACCCACACATGCAGGATCGCGTTCCAGCTCGTGGCGACCCAAGGCAAGATTCTCGCCGACGTCGTGCTCAATCCGATGGCAACCGTGGGCAACAAGCAGGTTCCCGCACAGGGTCCGGCGCTCTATCTGCAGAAACTCCCCGTCGACTCGATCATCCTGATCATCGACAAATTGGCGCCCTCCGAGTCCTGGACACCGCTACACATTCAGACAGCCTATCCGAACCAGGTGGTCATGATCACCTAGCGAGCCGTGATCGTCAACGGCCAATGATCTTAAATTAAGAGAGGGCTCCGGATGCGGCTCAGCAGCTGTGAAAGCTCTATATGGTAAACGCCGTTTTTGCAAATCGATTGTAGGAACCAACCCGCTCTTCAGCCTTCTAACTAAAGGTGTTTTGCAAGCCATACTTTTTGCTTGATCTGGACACCGTTTTCAAAATCATTTGATCTTACATTAGCGTAAGAGAAGGAGGACCATTATGAAAACCGCAAGTAAACTGTCCGCTAGTGAACCTGTAGCCATTCGCGGCGGCAGGTGTCTCGATTGTTATACCGCACCTGAAAAATTCAGGTTGTCAGTGGCTATAGGCGTCATCCTGCTATGCAGTGTTAATCCATTACGCGCAGGGGAAACGATGACCGACAAGGATGCTCCTGTCAAAAAATCCCCTTCGTTTGAACAGGCAGATAAGAATGCCGATCACGTTGTTACCAAAGAGGAACTCAATGGTTATCCCTTTTTATTGGAGTATTTTGATCGGGTTGACGCTGGCAAGGATGGCAAACTTGAACAGCATGAATATGAAAATCTGATCATGGAAAAAAAGCGTGAAGGCGAATACGAATAAGATAGGCAGTAGGGCGGTTTCGCGCGAGCAAACCGCCATTACCGGAAGTTTCGTCGAAGATCAGCACAAAAAACAAAAACTATTGCCTGGATAAAGTTCAGGTAGAAATCAAATTCGTTGGCTCCGAAAACGGCGGATTGCGGGCGCTAATCCGCTTTACGGGGTCGTCAGTTAGAGCGTTTTATTTGAGAGTCTTTAGTCTGACTGACAAGCGGAAATTTTTCGGGATGGCGAATGGATTCAACCGACAAGTCAATGTCGAGTTCCGGCCAATAAAGGTGATTTGGGGAGGGCAACTCGACATGCAAAATCTTTCCAACCGGCGCCTCACGGAACCACGGAAATTCGGAAAACGGCAGGAAAAGCTCCTCGTTTTCCAATAACAGCCAGAAGCCATATTGAGAGATGTTGGTGACTTCAATCGGGGAAATGCTTATGCCAAGCGCTGCGGATGTCATATTCATGCTCCTGTACAAGACGAAGTGCTGCGTTGATCTCGCGGCGAGAAAGACCCACATATTGAGCTAATTCAATTTCAGGTTCAAGCCAAAACTTAGCTTCTCCGCTCTGACCTTGAACATGCACATGCATTCTCGGCTCTTCCCGCGAGAAGAAATAGAATCTGAAACCGCCTTCACGGAAAACTGTAGGACTCATAATGCGAATGATACATAAATAGTGCCAAAGAAGCTAAAAATGGACAGATCATTTGTTTGGCAGTGTAAACAGAGGGCGAGGTTTGTCTATCGATATTTAACTTCGACCGCCTCATTTCCAAGCTGTCGTTTCAATCGCAACAATAACTCGTCGGTCGCAAAAACCCGCCATTCGTCGCCAAGCCGCACGGTGGCCTGGGCCTGCTCCGAGCGGTATTGAATCAGCACCGGGCAGGCGCCGCCTTTGAACGGTTCCAGCGCCGGGCTCAGTTTTTCGGTCAGCGAGTCGCCGTTGACGCCTGCCTGCCAGGTCAACTGCAAGCCGCGCGCGAAGGCGTTGCGGGCTTGGTCGATGCTGTAGAGCTTTTCGGCGGTCAGGCGCGGGGTGCCGGTGTAGTCGTCCATCGACAGCGCGCCTTCGGCGACCAGCAGCACGTCGCGGGTGAAAATGTCCCGGTATCTTTCGTAGGTTTCGGGATAGATCGCCACCTCGAGCC
>Ga0208626_1000314_pt1 | contig 17762 bp, 14 predicted proteins | sample LakWasMet10_HOW4_2_FD_183860 | JGI IMG/M metagenome (GOLD analysis project Ga0208626, IMG submission 183860) | Freshwater sediment methanotrophic microbial communities from Lake Washington under simulated oxygen tension - Sediment Metagenome... | ecosystem: Environmental > Aquatic > Freshwater >... | reverse complement strand
ACCTGTTTATGATTGGCACCGGGTTTTTCCTGCTATTTATGCCCGGAGATAAAGCTTTTTCGATAGATAGCCTCAGACATAAACTCAGCACGCCATTTACACATTACAGCGCTTATTCAGCCCCTGCAGTCTCTCGGCTTGCTTACTATTTGCCGGTTTTAGTTTGTCTTGGTTTCCTCTATTTTGATTCTGTCATTCATAAAATGTATGCAGAACACTGGCGCAATGGCCTGGGGGCTTGGCTACCCTCTACACAGCCTTACTATGTATCAGCGATTGATATGTCGCCGCTGCTAAATAACGAGCTGCTGCAACAAATCATCGGCTACACCATCATCGTTTTTCAGTTTACTTTCCCGTTCTTGTTTGCAAACCGTCGATTGCGCGTGGTGTTTTTGCTTATCGAATTCAGCTTACATCTAGGGATTACCTTATCGTTTAACATCTATCCCTTTGGCTTAGGGATGTTGATTTTTTATTTTCTGCTGGTGCCGTTCAGTTGGTGGCGTCGAATAGGCAATAAGCTGACTGCCAAAGAAAAATCCTTGACTGTGTTTTACGACCAGCAATGCCCCTTATGCAATCGTACCGTGCTGATACTCAACCACTTCGATATTTTTCGTTGCATAGACTTTAAAAACGCCCAGCAATATGCTGCACAATACCCAGCCTTGGCGCACATTGATCAGCAAACATTATTGACCGATCTTTATGCGCTGGATAACCAAAACCGCGTCTATTCAGGCGTCGATACCTATATCCAAATACTACTGAAAATGCGTTACCTGGCGCCGGTGGGATTGGTTTTAGGCTTGCCGGGAATCCGCCAGTTTGCGACGGCAAAATATCGCGCGATTGCCGATTCACGTTCACGTGTACCTTGCACCGAGACATGCCTGGTGTTAGCAGCATTGCCAGATAACACCTGGTATCACCGCTATCTTGAGCAAATCGCGGCACAAAAACCTAAGGCTTTCTCCAGAAAACTGGCGAAAATATTTATCGTGTTACTGCTGCTGCAACTCAATAGCACCATCCACTATGGCTTTGTTTACCGCTTGCATATTGATACCAAACAATCAGCGATTACCGATGCTTTAGCTAAAGCCAGCAATGCGGTACTAATGATCTCGCAAACCTTCTGGGGTATTAGTCCGCACCCGCTCTACATGCATGATCACTTTGAAGGCTATGACCGTATTCTGGCGATTACCTACACAGACAAGGATGGCATTGAGCGCTGGCTGCCTTTCGTTAACGAACAAGGTCGATTGCTAGCTCCGAACTGGGGACGAGTGCATTCAATGTGGGCCAACATTGCGGTCACGCCTAATATTAACAATCATCGTTTGCAAAAAATGATTATGAAAGTTACCGCATTTTGGGGGCAGGACATCGGTTTAAACCTAGACCAAACCGAGTTCCACATCAAAATGAAACGAATCAGCGCACCGTCTACCTGGGAATATGATCTTTTACACAAAAACTTTAGCGGCGAGTGGACGACTATCGGTAACGCAAAGTGGTCCGGCAAAGACGTCGTCATTAACTTGCCAGCCAATATCAATGAGATTTAGCTGGTAGGCCTCATAATTTGGCCGATATGTGTGTGACGGCAGCATGACTAAAACTAATTATTAAGAAACTTTATCAAGGCAGACAAACGGCTTCCAAGGCCTAGGTTTGATCTGAAGAGATCTCCATAAAATATGCTTCTGGCTAATTTACCACTATAATTCGCGCGGTTTAACAGGAAATATGGCTATGACCACGGCAAAAATCAACACAGATATGCTGATCTGGGTGCGTGAACGCTCTGGCATTGCTGTGCCTGAATTTGCCCAGAAATGTGGCGTCAGTGAAGAAATACTCACTGAATGGGAATCCGGCCAGCGCCCTATGACCTTTAATAAGGCGATACGATATGCAGAAAAGGCACATGTGCCTTTTGGTTATTTATTTCTGTCTCAGCCCCCTGTAGACAATTTGCCTATTCCGGATCTAAGAACTATTGAGGGTCAAGGCTGCCATAAGCCTAGTGCAGAGTTACTCGACATGATCAAACTCATGCTGCAGCGTCAAGAATGGTACAAAGAGTATTTGAAACTGCAACTCGCCGAACCTAATCCTATTGTTGGGCGTTTTTCCGTTAAGACCGGTGTAACCGCAATCGTCCGAAACATGCGGGCTGAATTGGGCGTTGGCGAACACCCAGACCGGGGCAAGTGGGAAGATTATTATCGTGATTTAGTCAACAGAATTGAGTGCTTGGGCATTCTGGTCATGCGTCAAAGCTACTTGGGTCACTATACCAGACCACTGCGAATTGAAGAGTTCAGGGGTTTTGCAATTGCAGACGACTATGCGCCCATTATTTTTGTAAACCATGCGGATGCCTTGGGTGCCCGTCTGTTTACGCTGATTCATGAGCTTTGCCACATCTGGATTGGTCAGTCCGGTATTTCCGATGGCAGTACCACAGCACAGCGGGAAGAAGAAATTCTTTGCAATGCCGTAGCTGCCGAATTTTTAGTGCCTGCTGACGAGCTTGAGTCTTTATGGGATAGGGGGCTTGACAGTTGGCAGGCCAATTTGTCTACTCTGGAAGCGCATTTTCATGTAAGTACATGGACCTTGGCGCGGCGAGCGCTTACTTTAAGCTTAATCACTCAAGATGAATACCACCGTTATATTGCAGCTCGGAAAGCTGCGTATAAAGATCGAGAGTCTAGTAGTGGAGGCCCAACCTATTATCAAACTAAAAAAGCACAAATCAGTAATTTGTTTTCCCGTGCAGTTGTGACTGAAGCTTTGAGCGGTCAATTATTATTGCGCGAAGCGAGCCAACTTTTAGGCGGTATTAAACCAGGCAAAATAGCTAATTTTGCTAAGGAGCTGGGCGTTTGAAATATTTACTGGACGCTAATACTTATATACAAGCAAAGAATCAGTATTATGGCATGGACATATGCCCAGCCTATTGGGACTGGCTGGATCAGCAATTCCAATGGGGCATTGTCGACAGTGTCGATATGATAGGCAAAGAGCTCAAGGACGGTAATGATGAACTGGCCGAATGGGTAAAGATGCGGCCCGAGCACTTTATTAAAAATGACGATGCTGAAACACAATCCGTTTTTACGGAAATAGTGCGTAATGTTGTTGCTGGCGATTACAACCCCGGGAATCGTGATAACTTTTTGGCTAAAGCAGACCCTTGGATAATTGCTAAGGCCAAAACGCTAGGTGCGACAGTTGTTTCCCATGAGTCTTTGGTAGTGCCAAACGGTAGGAAAGTTAAAATCCCGAATATTTGTCAGCAGTTCGATGTGCCCTGTCTGAATACTTTCCAATTTCTGAGGGAGTTAAATGCCCGTTTTGTATTAGGAGTTTAGACGGTGATGAATAATTTCATACCATAACACTGCTATGGGCATTGGCTAACCCCAACACATGTCAAACGACAGTTTCCAAGCTTACCATTAATTCTTGATAGGCAACTTCTGGAATTCATTACTTGCAGAATCGTACTGGCATTGATGAGCAAGATTGGTGATGAATTTCAATCGGAATAGGGAGCGAGGTAGACTTCTTGGGACTTCAAAAATTGTGAGCTTTTTAGCGGCGTTTTTGATGTTTAATTATGAGAACAGACGTTAGCCATTGATAAACGCTCTCATTGCGGCAATGCCCTGCCCGCCAGCGTGGCAAGCCGCAGTTGTGTCTTCAGCGGTCATGCCGCCTAGAGCATATACCGGCAAATTTACTTGGCTGACCAGCTCAGTGAAACGCTCCCAGCCCAAGGTTGGCGCATCGGGATGGGTGGCTGTTGGTAATACCGGGGCGAGAACCACAAAATCCACGCCGATATGTTGCGCGTGATTTAGCTCATCAAGCGTATGGCATGAGGCAGATAACCACGTGATGTTTGTAGGGCGTTCGGTTAAACCCATTAAATGCGCAGCCGTTAAATGTATGCCATCGGCATTTAGTTTGTCGGCATCAACTACCGCCGAATTGACTAGCAAGACAGCCTGCTGCTGTTGGCATAATGGATAAGCTTGTCGGATAAAAGCGTCTACCGCATCGGCGGGCAGATTTTTTAGCCGTGCCTGTATCAGCTTGATGTCATTAGCCAAAAGCTTGTGCAGATTGTCCATCAGCAGTGACGGATCGGCATCATCAAGAATGCCATAGCAACGCGGCAAGCGTGCGGCGGTAATAATGGGTTGATTGGCAGCTGGGAACGAAAATTTCAGCAATTCATCCGGCGCTACCCACTTAAGCGGCTGGCCTTGGCAACCTTTGGCAAGGCCGGAAAAATTCTCCACCAAAAATACATTCAGTTGCACATGACGATCGGGATAGCTGTGTTTGATTGTAATCAGTGGTGTCGCTTGATGGGTGGTAATATCTAGTTCTTCTTTAAGCTCTCTGAACAAGGCCTGTTCGGCGGTTTCACCGGGCTCTAGCTTACCGCCGGGAAACTCCCACAAGCCGCCTTGGTGTAATGAGGCATCACGTAACGCAATCAAAATCTGGTCTTGAGGATTTTTGATCACGCCAGCGGCCACTTGCAAGACCTTCATCGGGTGATACGCTGAACAAGTTGATTTCGCTCATGGTTCGACAAGCTCACCACGAACGAAATCAATACTTTAGCGTTCATCCTGAGCTTGTCGAAGGATTTAATCTGCACTTCCTTAGGTTCTGTATTCCGCATTGATGCGCACATAGTCGTAAGAAAAGTCGCAGGTGAGGATTTCCTGGCTTGCGTTAGCGCGGCCCAGCTTAACTGTGACGGTAATTTCTGCGTTATTCATGACTTGCTGGCCGGCTTCTTCAGTGTAAGTCTCTGCGCGACCGCCATTTTTAACGATACAAACATCGTCCAGGTAAATCTCAATCTTTTCCAAGTCCATATTTTCGACGCCAGCCCGGCCCACTGCCGCCAAAATCCGTCCCCAGTTAGGGTCGCTGGCAAAAAAGGCGGTTTTAACCAATGGCGAATGTGCGATGGTTTTGCCTACTTGCACGGCTTCTTCTTCATTTAGGGCTTGTTCCACGACAATGCGTATCAGCTTGGTGGCACCTTCGCCGTCGCGAATAATCAGTTCCGCCAAGCGCTTGCAAACCGACATGATGGCATCGGCAAACAATTGATAGCTGTCGCTGCCTTCGGTGAGTTCAGGCACCAGCGATTTACCGCTAGCCATCAAAATACAGGCGTCATTGGTCGAGGTATCGCCATCGACGGTAATGCGATTGAAAGATTGATCAACGGCTTTGGACAGGCAAGCTTGCAGCAACGGTTGGCTGATTTTGGCATCGGTGGCGATAAAACCCAGCATGGTCGCCATGTTGGGTTGGATCATGCCCGCACCTTTGGAAATGCCGTTAATGGTGATGGTGTTACCGTCGATATTGAGCACCTGGCTGGCACCTTTGGGGAAGGTGTCGGTGGTCATAATCGCCAGTCCGGCGTTGGCCCAGTTGCTAGTCGACAGATTTTGTACTGCCGCAGGTAAAGCCGCCTGAATTTTCGGCACCGGTAATGATTGCCCTATGACGCCGGTAGAAAACGGCAAGACCTGATTAGCCAAGCCGCCTGCGGCTTCTGCGAGACTGGCGCAAGTGCTTAACGCATCCTGCATGCCCTGTGCGCCTGTACCGGCGTTGGCATTGCCGGAGTTGATCAACAGCCAGCGCGGTGCGTGGACCAGGTTGGCTTTGGCAACATGCACAGGCGCGGCGCAAAAGGCATTCTGGGTGAATACTCCGGCGCAGGTCGCCTGTTCGGCTAATTGTATGACCAGCACATCGTCTCGGACGGTTTGCTTAATACCAGCACACGTTGTGCCTAATTCAATTCCGGCTATTTCCGGCATTTGCGGGAAGTCGCACTGACCTACTGCCATGACTTATCCTCGTTAAAGTTTAAAAAATAAAAATACGTTATCGATTTTTTTAATGCGCGTGCGGATTAATTTGCACTGCTTTGTCAGGTAAGCCAATCGCTCAGGCTGTTCGGCAAGAGTAAACGGCAAGATAACTTCCACCTCAATCTGGCCGTCCAAATAATGGATTCTAAAATCCTCAATGGCGGTTTTTACCTCGACCAAATACTCGTCCAATAAGCCTTGCACGTCAGCTCGGGTGAGCGGCTTGCTACCTTCAAACAAACCTTCGTCATCTTCCGGATCGACATGCACCAGCACATCCATGACATCGTCAAAACGTTTGATTAAGTCATCCCGGACAATATCGCCAATCATGTGGCCTTCTGAAACGGTGATGCGTGGATCAACGACAATGTGCGCATCAATCAAGGCATCCTCGCCCATTTGCCGGGAGCGTAATAAATGAATGCCTTCCACACCGTCGATGGCCATGATGGAGCTGCGAATTTCAGTAACTACTGCCGGTGGCAATGAAGTATCGACCAGTTCTTTAATACTGCCGACTACCAAGGTTAAGCCAATTTTAGCCACCATCAGCGCCACCACAATAGCGGCAATGGCGTCAGCCAACGGATAACCCAGCATGACCGCACCGATGCCGAATAGCACGACCACAGAGGTCAGCGCATCGCTACGTTGATGCCAGGCATTGGCCATCAATAATTTGGAGCGAGTAGTTTTGGCGATGCGTTTGGTGTAGTGATACAGCCATTCGTTGATCAAAATGGACACGGCGGCCACGGCTAAAGAAATCTCGTTAGGTACCGGCAAATGCTCGGGATTGCCCATGCGTTCCATCACCGACCAAGCAATACCGCCGCCGATACCGATTAAGCTGATACCTAAAATTACTGTGGCAATGGTTTCAAAACGCCGATGGCCGTAGGGATGATCATGATCCGCTTCACGACTACCCAGTCTGACGGCAATAATTACCAGCAGGTCACTGAGTAAATCGGACAATGAATGGATACCGTCGGCAATCAAAGCCGCTGATTGCCCGAGAATGCCAAAACCGATTTTTATCAATGTTTGCGTGACATTGACCGCGGCACCGACATAGCTGGCCTTGGCTTTGAGTTTATCCATTTTTACGGTATCAGTGGCTTCGGACATTAAGCACCTACTTGTAAAACAATGGTGTATTCACCATCGTCTGAGCGTGTTTCCAATACGGTGTGGCCATTGATGCGGCACCACGCCGGAATATCCTGCATCACGCCCGGATCGGTGCAAACTACTTCCAGTTGGTCGCCGGGCGTTAGCAATTTGACTTTATCCTGGGTGCGAATGACCGGTAACGGACACAGCAAACGCCGGGCATTTAATATTTCTTTGATCATATAAACCATGCCTGCGGAATTTCATCGGCGGCAAAGGGTTTAACGTGAATCTCTCTTTCCGAGCCGTCAGGTTGCATGATGACCATGTCCACTTGTTCGGCATCTTTACCATGACCATAGCGGGCGACAATGCGAGCGGCGGTATAAATATCTTCGGCATCAACGGTGCCAGTGCTATCGATTAATGCCCATGGCCCGGTATGGCTAGTAGCGCGCAGACTAATAAATTCTTTTTTATAACCTTCCATAAATCGGCCTTCGCCTTCTTCTCGGGAAACAATCACTTTAAAATTTTGCTTGGGACGAATATGCCGACCGACCTTAAGTAGCATGATGTCATCGAGCTCATAGTCTTTGTGCCCGTCATGAGATTTCCATAAATCGACCAATTTTGCTGAATAACTGGCATCAGTCAGAAAACAGCAACCGCCTGCCGGCTGTGCAAAGTCATCGATACCCATTGCTGCTGCCATCGCGAATTGTGGTTTACGAGAGCGACCGGTGATGTCATGCAGTTTTTCTCGGTCGACCCAGCCTTCGCGTTCCGGCAGGGTTTCCGGTAAATATTTGGCGCATAACGGCCGTAACAGTAAATCATCGGCGCCGGATTGTTCGGCAATTATCGGCATAGTCCATTTACGTTGCGACATGGGGCGTTGCCCAATGACTTCACCGGTAATAATAAAATCGAAGTCGTTTTCGGTGGCCCATTGCTTGGCTTTGTTGACCATGAATATTTTGCAATCCAAACAAGGATTCATGTGCGCACCGTAGCCATGCTTGGGATTGATCAGCACCTTTTTGTATTCTTCAATGACATCGACAATATGCAGTTTGATACCCAGCTGTTCAGCGACCCATAAGGCGTTATTACGCTTGGGCTTGGCTTTGTTTTGTCCTCTGATGGCATGGGTATGGCCTTCAACACAAAAACCGGTGAAAAAATTGATTCCTTCCACATGGATACCTTGATCCATTACGGTTTTAGCCGCCAGCATTGAATCCAGTCCACCGGAAATCAATGCTACAGCTTTTTTTTGCTCACTCATAACGCGCTTTTGCTATTAGAAAAAGCGCGCATTATACGCGCTGTTGCCTTGCTGACTTCAACTTCCCTCAGTGTTGACTAGACTTACAGTCCGCGCTCTTATCATCTTTATAGGATATTTATGGAACTGACAGATTATTTAAAAATTTTGGTACAAAACGATGGCTCGGATCTTTACCTGACCGCCGAAGCCCCCGCAGCCGCCAAGTTTCAAGGCACATTGAAGCCGCTGGAAAATGTAAAGCTGACTAAAGAACGCTTGAAAGACATAGCTTATAGTTTGATGGATGCCGAGCAGCGCTTGGCGTTTGAGCAGCTGCCTGAGTTAAATCTGGCCATCTCCGAGCCGGGCATTGGGCGCTTTCGGATTAATATTTTTAAGCAGCGTGGTAATTATTCATTGGTGATTCGTAACATCAAAGTCGATATTCCAAATGCCGATGCACTGGGATTACCGCAAATATTGAAAAAAACCATTATGGAAAAACGCGGGCTGATTTTGTTTGTCGGCGGCACCGGTTCGGGCAAATCGACTTCGCTGGCGGCACTGATTGATTACCGCAACAGCAATGCTTCCGGGCATATCATTACCATTGAAGACCCTATCGAATATATCCATCCGCACAAAAAATCGTTGGTCAATCAGCGGGAAGTTGGGGTGGACACCTTAAGTTACGAAGACGCGCTTAAAAATACCCTGCGCCAAGCACCGGATGTTATTTTGATTGGTGAGATTCGCAGTCAGGAAACCATGGAGCACGCCTTGGCATTTGCTGAAACCGGGCACTTGTGTCTATCTACTCTGCACGCCAACAATGCCAATCAGGCATTGGACAGAATCATCAATTTCTTTCCGGAAGAACGCCGCAATCAATTACTGCTGGATTTGTCGCTTAACCTGAAAGCCTTTGTTTCGCAACGGCTGGTGCCGACTGTAGAAGGTAAACGGACCGCCGCTATTGAAATTCTGCTGGGTACCCAGTTGGTGCGTGATTTAATTCTTAAGGGTGAAGTTCATGCCATCAAAGAAGCGATGGAAAAATCAGAAAATATCGGTATGCAAACTTTCGACAGTCATCTATTAAGGCTTTTCAAGGCCGGCACGATTACCCTTGAAGAAGCCTTGCATAATTCTGATTCGCCTAACAACCTCAAATTAAAAATCAACTTAAGTGATGGGCTGGGTTCATCGTCACCAGCAGCGTCCGGCAATGCCGGTAACGATTCACTTTCAGGCTTATCTCTGCAGGCTATTCATAAGGATGAAGACCTCGAGGATAGTCATTAATGGTATTCAGTCTCGCCTGTTAGGAAATAAGCGGGTGGAGTTTCTTTGTCACAGAGTCTGATCGATAAGCGCATGCATAACTGCAGCCAAAAGCTACTTAAATGAGGCAAATATTTTGATGGATTCTTATGCCATGCGTCACTAAGTCACATGGCTTCTCCCGTTAAAGTGAACTATATTTTCGCAGCGCAAACCCGGTCCCCATAAACTTAAGGAACAGCATGTTACATACAACCTGCCGGTCGATGGTACATGAATACAGTGTTTTTGCTGTCATTTGTATTTCATGCGTCCGCCCATGCCTGTTCCTTGACATTTACATCGCCCCAATCCGGGCAAACATTTTCCTCAGATAAAAGCGTTGAAAGCTATAACGCCAACGGACAACTGCAAGCGATCAAAAATCGCATGGGGGTAACGCAGACACTGATCTACACCAACGGATTATTAGCATCGGTCACAGATTCAAATGGTCACAGTTTGATCTTGAACTACGACAGCAGTTCCAGACTGACTACGCTGCAAGATCCCGCCGGCGGGCAATATCAATACGCCTACAACACTACCGGCAATCTTGTGTCGGTGACTTACCCCGATCAAACCGCCCGTAGCTATGTGTATAACGAAACTGCCAATGTTGCCGCCAATTTACCGCATGCCTTGACGGGTATTATCGACGAGAACAATCAGCGTTTTGCCAGCTTTAAATACGATGCGCAGAATCGAGCCATTTCCACACAGCACGCCGGTGGCGCAGAGAGTGTTACTGTTGCTTATGGCACCGATAGCAATATAGTCACTGACGCGCTTAACACCTCAAGAACCCAATTTTTGCAAACCGTCCAGGGCGTTGTTAAAGGTGCTGGCAGCAACCAACCCGGTGGTTCCGGTTGCGGCGCCTCATCCAGTAACGTTAGTTACGATGCTAATGGCAATGTCGCCGGCCGTACTGATTTTAATGGTCACCGTATCAACTACAACTACGATTTAACCCGCAACCTGGAAATCAGCCGTACCGAAGGCTTGACAGCGACAGGCGCCAATACCCCGGAAACGCGCACCATGACTACCGCATGGCACCCCACTTTCCGATTGCCGGTAACAAGCACCGTGCCGGGCCAGGAAACCAGCTGGGTCTATGACAGCCAAGGCAATATCACCCAAAAAACCTTAAAAGACACCGCCACCGGCAAAACGCGCACCTGGAACATCAGTTACACCTATTCCGCGAGTGTGCCAGGTGCGCTATTGCAAACAATAGAGAACGGCCCGCGTACCGACGTTGCCGACCTGACCACTATCGATTACTACGCACCCGATGCGGTCTGTACCGGTGGACACTTCGGTTGCCGTGGTCAAATCAGCCAGATCACCAACGCCCTAGGCCATGCCACCCGAATTACTCACTACAACGCCCACGGCCAGCCTGAAACCATTATTGACCCCAATGGCTTGATAACCACCTTAAGCTACGATGCTAGACAACGCTTGATAAGTAATGGCATAGGCAGTGAAACGACCCAATTTCAATATGACAATGCCGGACAGCTGATCCAATTAACCCGCGCTGATAACAGCACGCTGCACTATAGCTACGATGCTGAGCACCGCCTTATCCAAATCAGCGATGGCCTCGACAACAAAATCGTTTATACCTTGGATGCCATGGGCAACCGGCTCCATCAAGACATCTTCGATCCCGCCGGTCAATTAGCACAGACGCGTCGTAGCGAATTTGATGCCTTAAGCCGGTTAGCTAAAGACATTGGCGCTAACCACCAAACAAGCCAATACTTCTATGACAGCCAGGGCAACCTGACCGACAAATCCGATCCGCTCAATCACACTGCCAGCAATAATTACGATGCCTGAATCGTCTGATTCAACACATTAACCCGGCTAGCGACAGCAGCCAAACCAGCTTTGACAGCCGCGACAACGTTACAGCAGTGACTGACCCTAACGGCAACACCAATATAGCTACGATGGCTTAGATAATTTAACCCGTGAAGATTCGGCCGACCGAGGTGTGACGAATTTTACCTATGATGAGGCAGGTAATCTTAAAATCCGTATTGATGCCCGCGGCGTGAAACACACCTATACCTATGACGCCCTTAACCGACTGAGCCGACGCGCGCATACCACAGTCGCCGGTATTCCTGGTTCCCCGGACATCATAAGAGGTTACGACCAAGGTATTAACGGCATTGGACGTCTAACCAGTATCGCTAATAAACTCACCCAAACCCGCTTTACCTATGACTTACAAGGCAGGGTGTTAAGTAAAGTCCAGAGCTATGGCAGCCCCAGTCGCAGCTTAAATACCACTTACGACGCCGTTGGACATTTGCATACACAAACCTATCCTTCCGGGCTGCAAATTGGTTATGGCTACGATGCCCAAGGTCGCGTCAACAGCCTTAGCATTAATGGGCAAGTGTTGCTCAATAACCTAACCTACCAGCCCTTTGGGCCACCCAAAAGCTGGGCTTGGAGCAATGGTCAAACCTACACGCGCAGCTTTGATACCGATGGCCGATTAGCAGATTACCCCATCGGCTCAGATACCCGCATCATCACCTACGATGCCGCCAGCCGCATTACCGCCTACAGCGACAACACTGCCGTAGGCGACCAACAGTTTGCTTACGATCTGGTCGACCGCTTGAGCACTTACAGCGATAACAGCAGCAGTCAAAGCTACCAATACGATGCCAACGGCAACCGCACCAGCCTGAACCAAAACGGCACCACCTACCTGTCCACCATCGCCGCCAGCAGCAACCGCCTGCTTAACGTCCAGGGCCCGGCTGCTAAAACCTACAACTATGATCCCGCAGGCAACCTCACCAGCGACGCCGCCACGACCTTTACCTGGAATGCCGCTGGCCGACTCTATCAAACGACCAGCGGCGGGCAGAACTATACCTACACCGACAACGGCTTAGGCGAGCGCATCCTTAAAAACAGCACAGCTCTCAGCAACGGCACCTACCGCTTTGTCTGTGACCACGCCGGACACCTGATCGGCGAATACGACAAAAACAACAGCCTAAAACAAGAAACCGTCTGGCTGGGCGACACCCCGGTGGCTGTAGTCAAGCCTGCTCCGGCGCCCCAGCAAATCCAGGTGTACTTCATCCAAGCCGACCACCTCAACGCGCCCAGAATCATACTGAACAATGCTAACATTCCCGTCTGGCGTTGGGACCATGCCGATGCCTTCGGCACCACCTTGCCCAACGAAGACCCCGACGGCGACGGCAACACATTCGAATACAACCTGAGATTCCCCGGCCAGTATTACGACCAAGAAACCGGCTTGCACTACAACTACTTCCGGGATTACGATCCCGGCACCGGGCGGTATATTGCCAGTGACCCGATTGGGTTGAGTGGGGGGGTGAATACTTATGGGTATGTGGGTGGGGATCCGGTTAATGCGGTTGATCCCAGTGGATTAATTGTAGAAATTAATGGTACTGCTCCGCGCGCGATAAGTGATTTGGATAAGGCATATCAAAAAGTCAGAAGGACCAATAAAGGTAAACAACTGTGTGAAACATTAGAAAATGCACCAGATAAATACACGATCACGAATAAATTAAATAATCCTTTTTTAAAAGGTACGCGTGCATTTTGGTCACCTTACTTTAAAACAATAATACTTGATCCTGGTTATCATCCTTTACTCAATACAGAGGCTGGAAAACAGCCTTCACCCACAGCGATTAATCTTGGCCATGAATTAGGTCACGCTGCCACAGGCATAGAAGACGGCCCTGAGCCCGAACACATGATGGACAATGTTAATGCCAATGAAAATCCCATCAGAGACGAGCTTGGTTTACCTAGGCGTACAACTTATCCATAGGTTTTTAAAATGATTCAATTAGTTATGATATTGCTTTTAAGTGTACTGACCAATGACTCATTATCATGTGCAATGAAAGATACTTCTGTGGTCCATTTTGGAATGTTTAGTACACAGACAATGCTGCCTATAACGAAACAAAATTTCCAAGGTGCGAAATTGGTAATTAAAAATGCTGTCTTCAAAAAATTAATAAAAACTGCTTCGCATAACAACAATGAAGTATTTTTCGAAAATATAAGAATGAAAGTTTTTTTAAAAAAAAAGGTTTATTTCATCAATCAGCAAGGTGTTATTGAAGTTGATAAATCTGTGGTTGGCACACTGAATAAAACAACTCGTGATCATTTAGATTTAGGCTATGATTTTTATGAGTGGGAGACATGCCGTCCTTTGAATGGGGTTCTGCCTGAGATGTATAAAGAAATGAAAGAACATAGAAAGGGCTCAAAATACATCATATACGGGCCTGAGATGAAATGAGATAAGCGATGTAGGCTTTTTCGCAACCCAATGTTTAACTCTAAAAGTAATGACAACAGCCCGCTTAGCAAAACCAAACGCTCAGGACTATTTAAACCAACAAATGGTTCGATTACTGCAATTGATGCTATGGCCGTTATTACTCGTAATATTCTCGGTCAACGCCAGTTAAACCGCACCAGCCTAAATCAAAACGGCAACACCTATTTGTCCACCATGGCTGTCACCAGTAACCGCTAGCTTATAGATGCAAAGCCCAGCTGCTAAAGTCTAAAGCTGTGAAATATCACCTGCGACAGCAATACAACTATTACTTAGAATGCCGACGGCCGTTAATGCAAAGCGACCAGCGGTGCGCAGAGCTATTTCAAAACAGAATCGCCGTCGTTTTTGATTGGTAACGGGCTGATTTAATAAAAATATATTTTTTAAAAGCTTGGGTGCATCTTAATTGGCTATCGCGTGCCAAAAACGACAATAGTTTTACCATGAGCGGTAATTAGGCCTTTGTCTTCCAGCTCTTTTAAGACACGGCCGGCCATTTCTCTTGAGCAGCCGACAATTCGGCTGATTTCCTGACGCGAGATATGCAATTGCATGCCATCGGGATGGGTCATCGCATCAGGTTGTTTGCATAGGTCTAGCAGTGTTCTTGCAATACGGCCTTCCACATCCATAAAAGCCAGGTCGCATAAGTTACGGCTGGTTAACAGCAACCGGGTTGCCAATTGTTCGCCGAGCATAAATAGCAGTTCAGGCGCGTAAGGTAAAAGTTCTTTTTTTAGCAATTGGCGGAATCGATCGTAGCTGATCTGTGCCAAATGACATGCTTCGCGGGTTTTTACACTGACTTTGCGGATTTCGGCACCTTTAAAAACGCCTATTTCACCAATAAAATCGTTTTTATTAAGATAGGCAAGAACCAGTTCATGTTGTCCATTGGTGTCTTCCGCGCAGATAGTCACTGAGCCATCGACGATAAAATAGAGATTATCAGCAGTGTCCCCCGATCGAATAATTGTAACTTTAGACGGATATGCTTTCTTGTGGCAGAAGGTTAAAAATTGTTCCAGGGCTTCTTTATGAGAATTTTCTTGCGAGAATAGGTTCATGATTTTTAGTTATCCAGTAGTCGTTACGACGAATATGGAGATTATAGTTAAAAAATCAATAAGGCTGCTCTGTCAATAATTATTAATATGCTACCCTATGTCCCATTTTTAAATAGGAAAAACAAATGCAAGCAACTGTCAAATGGGTAGATGGCGTGATGTTTGTCGGCGAATCAGGTAGTGGCCATGCAGTAGTGATGGATGGGCCGCCAGATCATGGGGGGCGTAACGTCGGTATGCGGCCTATGGAAATGATTTTATTAGGGCTTGGCGGTTGTTCATCGTTTGATGTTGTGCAAATTCTGCAAAAAGGCAGGAATGAGATTGTAAATTGCGTGACGGAGCTCACAGCAGAGCGAGTTGATGCGGTACCAAGTGTTTTTAGTAAAATTCATCTGCATTTTATTGTCACCGGGCGCGATTTAAAACCAGCAACGGTTGAGCGTGCGGTAAAATTGTCGGCAGAAAAGTATTGTTCTGCTTCTATTATGTTGGCTAAATCGGGGGTGGAAATTACTCACGATTTTGAAGTGATCGAGGTTTAATGTTTTGACTAATAAATTGCAACTACACGGCTTTAATAATTTAACAAAGTCTCTCAGTTTCAATATCTATGATATTTGTTATGCGCCAGCGGAACAGCAGAACGCTTATATAGAGTATATCGATGAAGCTTACAACGCTGATAAGCTTACGCAAATTCTTAAAGATGTCGCCGAAATTATCGGTGCGCAAATTCTTAATATTGCCCATCAAGATTACGAGCCTCAGGGTGCCAGTGTCACTATGTTGATTTCGGAAGGGCATGATTTACCGCCTTCAAGCATGAACAGTCAATCGCCAGGGCCGTTGCCGGAAACTGTGCTCGCGCACTTGGATAAAAGCCATATTACTGTACATACCTATCCTGAGAGCCACCCTGATAACGGTATCAGTACCTTCCGCGCTGATATTGATGTATCAACTTGCGGACGCATTTCACCGTTAAAAGCGCTTAATTATTTAATTCATAGCTTTGAGTCTGATGTTGTGACGATGGATTACCGGGTGCGTGGCTTTACTCGTGACATCTCCGGTAAAAAACATTATATCGATCATAAAATCACTTCGATTCAGGATTATATTGCGTTGGATACGCAAGACAGTTATCAAATGATTGATGTGAATGTGTATCAGGAAAATATCTTTCATACCAAAATGATGCTCAAAGAAACTGAGCTCGAAAATTATTTGTTTGAAAAAGAAAGCAATCTCACGGCTGAACAAAAATTCGAAATTGAGAAAAAATTGCGCAAAGAAGTAACAGAGATATTTTATGGACACAACTATCGTCAGCAATATGAAGAAGTCAAAAGTTAACGAGTGACAAAAGTAATGGCGGCCGAAAGGCCGCTTTTTTGTTTTAAAGTTAATTACTATTTTGGTTATTGCAGCTTAAGCAATGGCTAACAAGATCTTCCCGCGGCTTTAACCCGAAGATGGAATTTTTTATCAAAACTTAAGGGGCATTTGCTGTGGAATACGGGCCTCATTGTTTGCTGCGGTTGTGTTCAGGTTATAATGGCTACCAGTTACTGAATGATGGGTGGTTTTTCGGTGTTTTTTATCGATTACGATAAATGGGTGCAGTTTTGTAATTTTGCAAGCGGTACCTGCCCGGTTATTTTTAGATGTATTGCTTAGGAAAAAAATGGCACAAAAACTTTATATTCAAACCAATGGCTGTCAGATGAACGAATATGACTCTGACAAAATGCGCGATGTCCTGCAGGCCTCCCATGGTTTTGAGTTGATTGATGACCCTAAACAAGCGGATGTTTTGTTGCTAAATACCTGTTCAATTCGCGAAAAAGCACAGGAAAAGGTGTTTTCAGCGCTGGGTAAATGGCGCCGAATTAAAGACAAGCGTCCTGATGTGATTATCGGTGTTGGCGGGTGCGTAGCCAGCCAAGAAGGCGATGCGCTGCAAAAACGTGCGCCATTTGTAGATATTGTGTTCGGTCCGCAGACCTTACATCGTTTGCCGCAGTTGCTGGATGCCGCGCGTAGTCAGCACAAGCCGCAAGTTGATGTGTCATTTCCCGAGATTGAAAAATTTGATGCTCTGCCGGAACCTCGGGCTGAAGGGCCGAAAGCGTTTGTGTCAGTAATGGAAGGTTGCAGCAAATACTGTACATTCTGTGTGGTGCCTTACACTCGAGGCGAAGAAATTAGTCGGCCTTTGGATGATGTGCTTGCAGAAATAACTTCTCTAGCCAAGCAGGGCGTGCGGGAAGTCAACTTACTCGGGCAAAACGTTAATGCTTACCGGGGCGTGATGAGTGATGGCGATATTGCCAACTTTTCATTGTTACTGCATTACGTTGCGGCGGTTGACGGTATTGATCGCATTCGTTTTACTACCTCACACCCTATCGAATTTACTGATGATGTGATTGAGGCGTTTGCGGAAATTCCACAGCTAGTCAACCATCTACATTTGCCGGTGCAAAGCGGCAGCGATCATGTGCTAAAAATGATGAAACGCGGTCATACTCGGGCCTATTATATCGATACTATCCGTAAGCTCCGGAAAGTGCGGCCCAATATCGCGCTGTCATCGGATTTTATTATTGGTTTTCCTGGTGAAACCGATGAAGAATTTGAGCAAA
>Ga0208626_1000310_pt1 | contig 17884 bp, 21 predicted proteins | sample LakWasMet10_HOW4_2_FD_183860 | JGI IMG/M metagenome (GOLD analysis project Ga0208626, IMG submission 183860) | Freshwater sediment methanotrophic microbial communities from Lake Washington under simulated oxygen tension - Sediment Metagenome... | ecosystem: Environmental > Aquatic > Freshwater >... | reverse complement strand
TGAACGATGTCGCGTAGCGCCCATAAAATAGGCATGTCTTCCGGTGCATCGAGTTGTTCTTCTTTACCATTGATATTTAAGGTAATCATGATGAGTGGCCTCGCTATCCAAAAATTAATTTCGATTCTTTAAAATAAAAAACAGTATATCTTATCGAGAAAATTACCGTATCAGATATTCTATTTCAACGATAAAAAATTTTGATGACACTCAGGTGACAGTTCTGGCGCGCAGGGGTTCAAGCAGATGCGACAACCCGTTATGATCGATTTCCTGCATCAGCGCCAGTAACCGGCCTAGCTCACCCGCAGGAAAACCTTCGCGCGCGAACCAGTTCAGGTACTGTCCGGGGAGGTCGGCAAGCAGCCTGCCTTTATATTTGCCATAAGGCATTGAATAGTTGACTAAAAGCTGTAGGTCTTCAGGTTTCATGCAGAGTCTGGTAATGATTCAGCGGTTCCCCGGCGGGAAACGGCATAGGCGCTATCAGCGATTCTACAGGCATATGCCGTGCAGAATTGGCGCGCGCATAAATTAAACGCGCTGCGGAGATGTCCGCAGACACCCCCACAGTATGGAGCAATTGACAGCTAACGGTCTTGCCAACGCCCGCCATCGCCTTTGTCACGTCCCTTGCCCGGCTGCCTGAAACGCTCCTGCGTGATAGGCTCACGTGGTTGATAACGATAGTTCTCGTCACGGATCGTGTGCTGACGTTCGTCCTCACGCGGATAACGGTCACCGGAGTACTGCCGCTGATAACCGGGGATAGGCGCCGGTTCCGGCGCATTGCGCTGGCTCCATTGATCAGGTGCAACATGCCTGCGCTCCCAGTCACGCCCCCAGCGTTCATCCCAACGAGGCGAAGCATCGGCATGCCAGCCGCGGAAATAAGGTGGCGGCTGACGGTAATAACGCACCGGGACACGCAGCACATATAAAGGTACGCGATAATGCTCTACATATCCCCATGGCCCGTTGTACCAGCTGCTCGCATACCAGCGATCATCAGAAAACACCCAGTACAAACCGTCATAAAAGAAATAATTCAGGCGAATCCCCGGATCATAGTAAACAGGGTAACCCGGCACCAGAACAAGATGCGGAAATACCGGCACATTGATACCTACACTGACTGAAACACGATCCGAGGGGTATGTACTGACGCACGACGAAGTCACCACACCTAAAAATAAAGATAATACAATCAATAAATAGCGCATTTTTTGCTCCTATTTAACATCTTTAATTTAACATCGGCTTTTGCCGACTTGGCGCAGATGCCGAAACCAGCATCAACGCCGACCGATCAAAAGCCCGATCAGCAAACCCACACCGGCAACGATGCCCATATTTCGCCACGGGCTTTCCCGCACATAATCATCTGCCATTCTCGATACTTGCCTGCCTTTATTGAAGAACACGGCTTCCGCTTCAGCCATCCTGGCTTTAAGCGTATCTACGGTATCCGATGCCTTGGTCCGTACTTTCGCTATCTCGGCTCCACGTTGGTTAGCGGTAGCCCTGATTAAAGCATCCACATCTGACAGCACCACATTAATGTCGGCCACCAGCTGCTGCCCGGCGCTAGCTGGACTATTCTCTTTATCATGTAAATTGACATTATTCATAGCGATTTACTCCATAGAAAAATGGTGAACACGCATAGTATGGATTAAAGACCGGCGCAAGTCTGTACGGTCTGACACGTAGTGAAACCCTGCCTGAAGAATAAAACTATCACTAAGAATCAATCACTTACAAAACATTGCAAGCATCCTGCATGCCAGGCCGCAGGTGCGTGCCTAAAACAGGTCAGCCTGCGCGGCCGGCGGTGCGGCCAACAGGGCAGGCAGGTCAATCTCGAAAATTCCCAGCTTTCCAGGGCATGGCATCAGCGGCAACGGCCTTGCCTTTTCAAACAGGAAACCGAAGTACTGCTCGTGTACACCGCCAAAGTGTACACGCTGCTCACGGCGGATGCCTTGCGGCAGCTCGCCGGGGCGGCAGCAAAGCACCAGGTTAGCGATGCCGACCACACCACCGAGGCCGAGCCTATCCCGGTCAGGAATCGGGACATCAGTATGCGTCTTGATGTAGCGGTAATACTCCTCATAGATGCCTTTGCTGGCATGGATCAGGATAGGCCCGCGATACTGGGTTCCCCAGCTGCGGTCATCCACGAGCAGATAGCCATTGGCAATCAGCCATGCATAAGGCTGCTTGAGTGAAAGCGCTTTGGTCATGCCGGAGGGGAGCGATAAAGTCATGGCGTATGTTTACCAAGCTGTGGCAGTCTGCTTGGAATCAATGTCTGCGGCGAGTATCCGGCACTTTAACTGCATATCCAGATGATATTCAAGGGAGTAAAAAAGATGGTGCCGGATGTCGGAATCGAACTGACGACCTTCGCATTACAAGTGCGCTGCTCTACCAACTGAGCTAATCCGGCAGGGTACTGATGATGTACTGAACTTATGTACTTAACTGGGTGCGCATTATACCTAAATTATTCATAAAGTGTGCTATTTAAGACTTTAAGCAATCATTTGTTTGCTGCCCCTGATGACTGCATATGCATATACACTTCCGGCATGCCAAAGCCGAAATGAATCAAAGTCCATGCAAACTGAAACCAAGGAAAATTCTGCAACAAGCGCCGCTTGAAGCTGTCCTATTTTAATCAGGCAGCTTTATAATTTGAACTGTATCCTCGCTACAGGAGAAGTTAAAATGAACACGCTACCCTCAGTCAAAGGCATTCTATTCGACCTGGATGGTGTACTCTTTGTTAGCTCCACCCCGATTGAAGGTGCCATTCAGGCGATTGCAGATATAAGAGCCAGCGGCATCCCATGCCGCTTTGTTACCAACACCAGCACCTTATCACTCTCATCCCTGCATCAGAAAATCAGCCGGCTCGGCTTCTCCATTCCTGAACATGAGATTATCAGCGCCCCTCAGGCCACCCAGCTTTACCTCAAAGGGCTTAAAGACCCGGTATGCCGTTTTTTACTGGCAGATGACGTAAAAAAAGATTTTGGCGGATTCCGCCAATCTGACACTGAAGCAGATCACATCATCGTGGGGGATATTGGCAATGCCTGGTCTTACCAGCTGCTTAATGAAGTTTTCAGCTGCTTGATGCGGGGCGCAAAACTGATTGCCATCCACAAAAACCGTTTCTGGCAAACCGAGCATGGCCTGCAAATGGATATAGGTGGATTTATCGATGGCCTGGAATACGCCAGTGGCACGAAAGCCATGATTATCGGAAAACCCTCTGTCGATTTTTTCCAGATCGCTTTAAACCATATGGGGCTAAACGCCCATGAGGTTGCAATGGTAGGCGATGATATTGATGTGGACATCGGAGGCGCACAAAATGCCGGCCTGAAAGGGATTCTGGTCAGAACCGGTAAGTACCGCAAAAACTACACTGAGCAATCTACCGTGATTCCGGATCTCACGATTGACTCAGTCGCCGAACTGCCAAGCCAGTTAAATAGTAATCCCTAAAGATAGCAAGCGCTTACTTGGCACACATCTGGGAATAAGAAGCTTTCAAAACCCTGAAAGATGAACAAAGCAACATCACTGACAACGCCAAACCGCTGTTTAATGATTTTACTTAGCCTGCATTCATGATCAGCGATAGCGCTGCAAAGAACATGAAGTTCATAATGGAGTCATACATACACGACAGCCTGTCGTTGTAACAGGTCAACAGCTAGGAGAATATTATGTGGACAAAACCAGCAGCTACTGAAATGCGCTTCGGTTTCGAAGTGACCATGTACGTAATGAACAAATAGTCATTGTTCACGTGCTATAAAAAGCCTGGCCTGTGCCGGGCTTTTTTGTTGTATGCCGCATCAGCTTTGCTTAAAGTTTCTCCCATCCGGACTTTGTTAAGCATTCCAGTAGCTTAGCGCCTGTATCCCCACCCGCCCCACAGCGTTATCCACAGAAACTGTGGAAGGCGAGCCTTACCGGATGCGGGCAGACATCCGTGAACCATCACGCGATGTCGAAACCAGCCTCAGGATTAACTCTCACACCTTACCCAAAGGTTCAAATGCCGCACCGGCATGCGCACCTTTCATGCCTGCAACCAACTCAAGCAAGTGCTGGTTAAGCTCCGCCAATGTTGCCGGATCAAGGCGCATGAGCGCATCCGGCAGCATGCCGCGATGCGGCAGGGGCGCTTTTACCAGAGCATCACGGCCTTGCTCCGTGAGCATGACATGCACCACCCTGCGGTCACTGGTGCTTCTGATCTTTTCGATATATCCCTCCGCCCCCATCTTGTCCAGCAGATTGCTGGCAGTAGACTGATGAATCGACATGCGGGTTGCCAGCTCGGTCACGGTCAATTGATCGGCCTCTGCAATCTCGGACAGCGCCCACAACGATGCTCCGCCGATACCGGCGACTTTCTCGATCTGATGAAAATGACGGTTAGCCGACTTGAATATGATTCGAAACAATTTCAGCACATCAAGCGCTGAATTTCCGGAGCCGGCACTGCCTTGGATGTTCTTCATAATGAATTTATTTTCTTAATGTGTATCTTAGCGTGAAACCTGCTGCGATTTAACCCTGCTGCCCGCGTAATAGCAACTCCGGTCAACACCGCATCTATCAAGGCTCTGTGGATCTGACGCTTGCGAATCTTGCGCTTGTGGGCATCAGGCTGAGGATGCATCAGATTGCGATTGATTGTATTGCGGCAAATGCATTTGTACAATAGTATATAAATGCATTTGTACAAAAATATATACAAGGGGATCGGTATGCATTCAATGATGGGATGCAGCGTTTTATGTTTTATTTAAAAAAGGATGGATATGTCTAAAGCACTGATTATTTCTGATGAACTTAACTTGACCAATCAGCTGGATACCAGCTTCAGAAACATCGGATGGACAACGGAAGGCATCAGCCTGCTGGCACTGCTGAAACGTGGCAGCGAATTTCTGCTGGATAAATGCTGCACAATACTGGTTGTTGATACGGATTTAATCTGGTTTGGCGGTTTAAGCGAAGAAATGGACGCCTTCATCAAGAACTTTGCCAGAAGCACGCCGCTTTACCTGATATTCAAAGGTGAATATGAACCGATATTCGACAATTGGGTTAAACACGCCAAAAAAGTTTTTAACGCCGCCATGCACCCACAAAATGCACAGCGCGCCATAGAAGATATTATTCTTTTTGAAACAGGCTCCGCTCCCTCTCCCCGATAAACTCCTTTAATCACCAGCCGGATGCAGCCCAAGGCCGCATCCGGTCATGATGCCCTTGATGCGATTAAAAACCGGAACCAGACTCACGGGTTTTTAATCGCCACAGCAATGAATACACAAACGATTTTATGAGGCATTGATACCACTGATGAGTAATTTATTATTAATATGCGCAGACGCTACGGTAAGCGACAATATCATTCACAAAATGAGCGATGAATACACGATATGGCATGTAGCACACCAGCATGACGCTATGGCATGGCTAAAAAATCAGCAACCTGAGTCCATCATTATGGATCTGGATTTACTGGGTGATACTGCGCATGATGTGCTTGACCAGATCAATGAGTCCACATCTGACAATTGCACCTTGATTATTGGCTTATGTGAAAGCCCGGAGCCGATTGCACCTGCACTGGCACAAAGACTAGACCAGCTGGTGCTGCACCATTCCATATAGGTTTGACTGTCCATAAGGGGGCTTGATACGCCCCCTTGAACCCGAATAAGACCTTATATTGGCGTAGACAGCTTCAAACCGACAATACCGGCAAAAATGAGCGCCAGACTCAACACCCTGCCAGCGTTCACAGCTTCGGAAAATAAGAATATGCCGCAAATCGCGGTTCCGATTGCACCGATTCCAACCCAAACCGCATAGGCTGTACCAACCGGCAGTGATTTCATTGCAACACCCAGCAGCCCTACACTCATCACCATGGCCAGCACTGTAGCGCATGTCGGCCAGAATTTCGTAAAACCGTACGTGTACTTCAAACCTATTGCCCACACGACTTCCAGCAGCCCAGCTGCAACTAGAATAGCCCAACTCATATAAAAACACCTCTCAAGAATATTGGGTCGTCCCTAAAGATAAACATACCGGCGGGGTCGTCCCCGCCTGCATTGAAGTTTAGCATCATAGCTTAGCAGGCTATAAGAATAATGATCTGCAGCTAGATAAAAATATCGTTTCCGCCAACGAATCCATCTTGCAAAAAGAACCGAATTTTAAAAACAGCTATCCCGGACAGACTTACTAGATGTAATATCCAACTGCTAAGTGACTGATCGCAGGTGGTCACTGAACAAAAATCACTCTAAACAATTAACACATATTGATATTCGAATCCGGCATGGCCACATCCGCAGTCATTCTAGTTATCTCATTTTTTTTAGCACTGATTATGAGCGGCATATTATTCGTTATTGCCCGCAATTACCCCAGGAGCATTCACGGCCTTAGCCAATGGTCTCAGTCCTCTTTTCTCCTGGCGCTCTCACTGCCCTTAATTCTGGCCAGAGGCCATATCCCGGATCTGTTAAGTATTGTTTTAGCAAATCTGCTGATCCTGCTTTGCTTCATGATGATGAACTCTGGAACCCGCAAATTCGCGGGCGCCGCTCCATATAACAACAAACTGATATTCCTGTTTGTCTGGATATATATCCTGCTATTCGCATGGTTTACCTATATACAGCCCAATATCGCAATCAGAATTGTATGTATCAGTTTATTTACGTTTGTAGTCACGGTTGACCAACTCGTTCTGGTATTGAAAAAGCTCCCAGACACCACAGGCAGGAACATGCTGATCCTTGCATTGGCAGGCATGATCATCACCAGGATAATCCGCGTTGCGAGTCTTTCATTGGGTTACGACGTCCCCACCGGCGTACTTGACTCATCCATCTCGCAGCTCATCTTCCTGGCCACACCGGCAGTCATGATTCCGCTGGCGACCATCAGCTACATCACACTGGCGACTGAAAAGCTGCATCAGAACCTCGAATACATGAGCCAACATGATGATTTAACAGGCTGCTTAAATAAAAAAACCGCAACCCTGGAGCTGGAAAAAGAAATCAGCCGCGCACGGCGCTATCACCATACTTTCTCAATCATGATGATTGACCTGGATAACTTTAAAAATATCAATGATACTTACGGCCACCTGGAAGGGGACAAAGTACTCGCTGATTTCGCACAGAAAGCCAAAGCCGCCATACGAGAAACCGACCAGATAAGCCGTTTTGGCGGTGATGAATTTCTGATTATCCTGCCCAACACATCGATCAAAGAAGCTCTGTTTTCATCAGACCGCATCCATCTTGCAGCCAGTGCCCCCAATAGCATAGGCTGGTCAGCCAGCATTGGCATTTCTGAGTGGCAAGGCCACAACGACTCATTAGATGCCTTATTAAACAGAGCCGATAAATCGCTTTACCTTTCTAAAAAACTCGGTAAGAATCAAACGCAAACTGACAGCCTGCCGTATTCAGAGCATGCGCTTTAATGCATGGCATAAGGTATGGCAGAACGCGCCGCACATCATTTCAAGAATGGATTCTGATTGAGTAACTTGTTAGCTGAAAAACTTGTGATTGCCGTTTCGTCACGCGCCTTGTTCGACCTGGATGAGAGTCACGCCATCTTTGAGAACGCAGGCGTGGATGCCTACTGCCAGCACCAGATTGATCATGAAGACGTACCGCTCAAACCTGGCGTTGCCTTTAACCTGGTAAAGAAATTGCTCGCGCTTAACACCGTCGACCCGGCCAACCCGCGGGTAGAAGTGATTCTGCTATCACGCAACAGTGCCGACACCGGTTTGAGAATCTTTAATTCCATCCAGCATCATCAGCTTGATATCGGACGCGCCGCATTTACCAAAGGTGCCAGCACAGACCGCTACATCTCGGCTTTTGGCACCCACCTGTTTCTTTCTGCCGACCCGGATGACGTACGTAAAGCGCTTGAAGCCGGGTTTGCAGCTGCAACCATTATGTCATCAACTTCCACTGAGGCGCTGGATGCCACACACCCATCGCAATTACGCATCGCTTTTGATGGAGATGCAGTACTGTTTTCAGATGAGTCCGAACGCATTTACAAACAAAGCGGCCTTGATGCATTTCAGAACAACGAAGCACAGGCCGCCAAACAGCCTTTATTAGGCGGGCCATTCAAGAATTTTCTGGCGATGCTGCACCAGATTCAGCTGGATTACCCGGAAAACGCATCACCGATACGCACCGCGCTGATTACAGCGCGCGCCGCACCCGCACATGAACGCGTCATACGCACCTTGCGCGCATGGAACATCCGGATTGATGAAGCCCTGTTTCTGGGCGGAAAAGACAAAGGCGTATTTCTTAAAGCATTTGGTGCGGATATTTTCTTTGATGACCAGCGCAAACACTGCGACTCGGCACGCCAGCATGTAGCCACAGGTCATGTGCCGCATGGCGTTGCAAACGAACCGGAAAAACCGAAGGCTGCACAAGAATAAACCAGCGCGCCTATTGGCAATTGGCGAATGTTGCAGGCATAAAAAAAGGAGCCTAGGCTCCTTTTTCTACTGATGGGCTCTGCCGCCCATCATTCAAACTTAATTAAATCTGGTCGGCGTGGAGAGATTCGAACTCCCGACATCCTGCTCCCAAAGCAGGCGCGCTACCAGGCTACGCTACACGCCGAAGGCCGGCAATATACTGCTAACAGGCCTGCCAGTCAACAGCGCTCCTGGATTAATCGAAAAAATAATATGCGCTATCCATCGATCGCATGATGGATAGCCTGAAATAGTGCTTTAATAACGATTAAACCCACACTGTGAAAGTAGATTAATTTCATAAAATTGACGCGCATCAATTTATATTGCATACGACCTTACTAATATGACATTACAGTAGTGCATATTCATCAATTTATTCCGTTCACTGGTCTTTTATTGGGATGAAATAAATAAAAACAGAAAGAGGAAATCATGAAAAAAATTAGACTATTTGCTTTGGGAACGGCACTTTGCATGGCTGGCCTCACCCAAGCGGCGCCAGCACCGAAAGCCTCCAGCACTAAAATCTCCAGTCAGGAAATCGCGATACTTACCGATGCGCCTGCAGTGCCTCCGCGCATTACGAGAAAACATGCTGCCAAAGTGATCGTGAATCTGGAAGTCAAAGAAGTGGAAGGCCGCCTGGCTGATGGCGTAAGTTATACCTTCTGGACTTTCGGCGGCAAAGTGCCGGGGAAATTCATCCGCATCCGTGAGGGGGATGAAGTTGAATTTCACCTGAACAACCATCCGGACAACAAAATGCCACACAATATTGACCTGCATGCGGTCACCGGCCCCGGTGGCGGCGCGGCAGCCTCCCTGACTGCACCAGGCCATAGCTCGGTATTTTCGTTCAAGGCACTCAACCCAGGCCTGTATGTTTACCACTGCGCCACCGCACCGGTAGCCATGCACGTAGCGAACGGCATGTACGGCCTGATTCTGGTAGAACCTAAAGAAGGCATGTCTAAAGTTGACCATGAGTTTTATGTCATGCAGGGTGATTTCTACACCCAGGGTAAAAACGGCGAGCAAGGCCTGCAGCCATTCAGCATGACCAAAGCGATTGAAGAAGAACCTGAATATGTCGTATTTAACGGTGCAGCCGGCTCATTGACCGGTGATAATGCCCTTAAAGCGAAAAAAGGTGAAACGGTCAGACTGTTTGTCGGTGTGGGCGGGCCTAACCTGACCTCTTCTTTCCACGTAATCGGCGAGATTTTTGATAAAGTCAATCATGAGGGTAGCACGGCAAGCCCTGCCAAAAACGTACAGACCACGATGATTCCTGCCGGCGGCGCCGCCTATATGGAGTTTAAGGTCAATGTACCGGGCACTTATATCATGGTGGATCACTCACTCACCAGGGCATTCAACAAAGGGGCTTTAGGGATGCTTAAAGTCTCCGGCGATGAAGACAAGACCATCTACTCCGGCAAGATGACTGATGAAGTATACCTGCCGGAAGGCTCCAGCATGAGAAACACCGTAGCATCCCAAGCACAGGCACCCACAGCCAAGACCAAAGCGGATCGCGTGAAACTGGGCGAGGGCATCTACAACACCAACTGTGCCGCCTGCCATCAGACTTCCGGCGCAGGCGTACCGCAGGCATTCCCACCGCTGGCTAAATCCGATTATCTGTCAGGCAGCACCGCGCCGGCTATCAAAGCGGTTACCGGCGGCCTGCAAGGCAAGCTGGTAGTGAACGGCAATGAATATAACGGTGTGATGCCTTCATGGAGCCTGAACGATGAAGAAGTCGCCAATGTCCTGACCTATATCTACAATAGCTGGGGCAACGGCGGTGATGAAGTCACGCCGGAAGATGTAAAAAAACACCGTATCAACCCCGTGAAACATGAAGATTAAGCAATCAACTTTCATATCCACGCTGATACTGTCTACCGCGTTCATATCGACGGCGGCAGTATCAGCAGAGGATATGGTGCTGGTTCCGGAGGGCAGCTTTACGCCCTTCTTCCTGAAAAAGGACACTGCGAACAGCAGTTCAGCCACGGCAACAGTCATCAACGCGTTCTGGCTGGATGCCACCCCGGTGACCAACCGCAAGTTCCAGGCATTTGTAAACAAACACCCGGCTTGGCATCCATCGAATATCAGGAAGATTTTCACCGATTCGCATTACCTTGCACATTGGCAGAATGCGCAAGGTTCAGCCGATACCGCAGACCTCGACAAACCGGTGGTGAATGTGTCCTGGTTCGCAGCAGAAGCGTACTGTGAAGCGCAGGATAAACGCCTGCCTTCAACCGATGAATGGGAATACGCCCTGACCGATAATGGCCGCGATCAGGAAAACCTGCAGAAACAGATCATCAACTGGTACTCGACTCCCAACCAGGAATTGCCGGCAGTCGGGTCTAAGCCGCCCAACGGCTTTGGTGTATTCGATCTCGTGGGTTTGATATGGGAATGGACGGCCGATTTCAACAGCTATATGGCACCGCCTGATTCAAGAAACTCAGGTGAAAAAAACCTGTTTTGCGGTAGCGGCAGCCTTAACGCCAGCAATCTCGGCGATTATGCCGCTTTCATGAGATACTCATACCGGGAAAGCCTGAAAGGTAACTTTACAGGCAGAAACCTGGGATTCCGTTGCGCAAAGGATACAAAATGAAAACGAATCTAAAACGTCAATTACTGCTATCGCTATTATTCGCATGCAGTGCCCTGCCTGGTAGTTTCCAGGCATTCGCTGAAGACCATGAACATCATCACCAGCACGAAACTTCCCTTGCAGCGCCAGATCCTGCAAACGTAAGTACTGATTCCGTGTTCAATATCACCGACAGCTGGACTGCCGCAGACGGCAAGACTTTCCAGCTTAGCCAGCTAGGTGGAAAACCGACCGTCGTGGCAATGGTCTACACTTCATGCCAGTATGTGTGCCCGCTCACGGTGCAGAATATCAAGCGTATCGAACGCGCGCTCCCAGCGGCACAGGCCGGCAAAGTGAACTTTGCCTTATTCTCGTTCGATCCGCAGCGCGATACCCCGGCAAAGCTCACGGAATTCGCAAAACTGCATTCCATCACCTCGCCATCCTGGGTATTGGCGCAAGGCAGCGAAAGCGCCGTGCGCAAACTGGCTGTCACGCTGGGCATCAAATATAAAAAAGTGCAGTCCGGGGATTATGAACACGATGCTACAATTTCCATACTGGACAGCAATGGCGTAGTCAAATTCCAGTCGAACGCGATGAACAAAGACATCCATGACACTACAGACGCACTAAAAGCATTACTGCATTAAAGGCCGGCAAAGATAATGACCCTGATTGTTAACCACCTGAACCCAGATGAGCAGCGCATCTACAAAGCCCTGCAAACCGTGATAGACCCCGAAATAGGCGAAAACCTGATCGACCTGGGTCTGGTTTATGGCATTCATATCCATGACCATATCGCCACAGTCACCTTCACCATGACTTCATACGCCTGCCCGATGTCCGAGATGGTGATTGAGAGCATCGAAAACACGGTCAATAAAGCGCTCAGTGAGGGTGTGGAGCTTGATCTGCATTTAGTATGGGAACCGGCATGGGAACCCGCGATGATGTGCGAACAGGCAAAACAGCGGCTGGGCTGGAATTAAGCAATGCCGGCAATGTATTGCCGGCAGCCCGCTTGCTGATAACATCTCTTTATGAAAACCAACCTTGCAGTGCGTTACCGTATCCCCATGCTGATGGCGGGTTTTATCAGCCTGATGTCCGGCATGTATATCGGCCTTGCCCGCCTTGGCTGGCAGCTGCCATTACCATCGGCACAGTTTGCGCTGCATGGGCCGCTCATGGTGTGCGGCTTTCTGGGCACGGTCATATGCCTGGAGCGTGCCGTTGCAATAGGTGAGCGCTGGGCGTACCTCGCGCCGCTGGCATCTGCCTGCGCGGTGCTTTTATTAGTGTCCGATGTATTCATTATGGGGGGCGCCCCATCCACAGGCGCTGCACTGACCGTGACAGCCAGCGCGATTCTGGTCATGGTTTCCATCAAGATATTTCTCAAGCAGCGCGAGCTGTTCACCTTCACCTTGCTGCTCGCAGCGCTATGCTGGTTGCTGGGCTGCGTTTTGTGGCTTTATGGCTTTAATCTGGCGCAAGTAATGCCTTGGTGGATGGGCTTCCTGGTGATTACGATCGTCGGCGAGCGCCTTGAGTTATCCAGGTTCCTGCGGCCTTCCCAAGGCAGCAGGAACCTTTTCATGCTTGCCCTGATGCTGTACTTTGCAGGAGCAATTGCCGCATCGAAAAGCGTGGTGCCCGGCTTTCAATTACTTGCGGCCTCACTTATCCTGATGACATTGTGGCTGATGCGTAACGATATCGTGCGCCACACCATCAAACAGCATGGGCTCACACGCTACATCGCCGCCGCATTGATCTGCGGCTATGCATGGCTGCTGGTCGCGGGCATTATTGGCGTCAGCCTGCCGCAGCTCAACGCCGGCTCAAGTTACGACGCCTTCAGCCATGCCATATTCGTGGGCTTTGTATTTTCCATGATATTCGGCCATGCGCCGATTATCTTCCCGGCCGTCACCAAAATCAAAATCCCTTACCACCCCGGGTTTTACCTGCCGCTGATATTACTGCAGGTATCTTTACTGCTCAGAGTAGCCGGTGATTTTTTATATGCGGCAAACCTGCGCAAAGCCGGTGGAGTGCTGCATACAATAACCATCATACTTTTCATAGCGGTGCTTGCCGCCAGCGTTATCCGCAATAAAAATAAATCTGTGTGATTCCCGGCAATTTCATTGCATAATCAAACCTACGTTTTTTCTGAGGTCTGAAAATGAATAAAGCCTTCATATCGCAAACCCTGTCGGATTTTTTTATGTTCAGAGAGCTGGCAGCTGAACAAATCGAAACCATCGCGGGGCACTCGCAGCTTATTGAGTTTCCGAAGGGTACTTCAGTTTTTAATCGCGGTGATGCGGCAGTCGGGCTTTATATTTTATTGGAAGGCCAGTTGAAGCTGGGCGTCACCTCGCCGCAAGGCAGTGAAAAAATTATCAGCATTGTTTCGCCCGGCGAAAGTTTTGGCGAAGCGATTCTATTCCTGGAGCGGCAGTTTCCTGTATATGCACAGGCAATACTGGATTCTCAGGTATTACTCGTGCCCAAAAGCCTGATATTTTCAATGCTGGATAACGATCCGCTATTTTCACGCAAAATGCTGGCCGGCCTTTCCATCAGAATGCACCAGCTGGTGCAGGATATAGAGATGCTGTCCCTACAATCATGCACGCAGCGCTTTATCGGTTATCTGCTGCAAATCAGCGCGGATGCACCCGATGCCAGCAACATCACACTGCCCGCCAGCAAAACCACCATTGCATCATTACTGAACCTGACGCCGGAAACACTTTCACGCACGCTGGCTAAACTGCAGCAGCTGGAATTGATAGAAGTAAACGGTAAAGACGTCATGATTACCGATGTTAAAAAACTGCGCCGCTACGACTTAACAGTTTAACGCGTCATCTGCGCATAAAGCAGCGGCAGTTCTTTCGGCAGGTCTTCAGGATTGCGGATCACCACATAACCGCCGGCACCGAATAAATGCGGCAGATAATCACTGGCTTCGGTATCAATCGTGACACAGAACGGCCGCAGCCCCAGTTTTTTAGCCTCCAGCAAGGCCACACGCGTATCTTCAATACCATAGCGCCCTTCATACTGATCCAGGTCATTCGGCTTGCCATCGGTCAGTATCAGCAGCAGGCGCTGGCGCTTTTTCTGCTGCACGAGCAAACTTGAGGCCTGCCTGATCGCAGCGCCCATACGCGTGTAATAACCGGGTTTGATCGCCGTAATGCGGCCGCGTACCTGACCGCCATATTGCTCGTCAAAACCCTTGATGTAATGAAAACGCACATGGCTGCGCTTGAGCGATGAAAAGCCATACAACGCAAAACTGTCACCGGTTGCGGTCAGCGCCTCTGAAAACAGCAGCAGGCTATCACGGATTACATCGATCACGCGCGAATGATTTGATACATAAGCATCAGTAGATAATGAAAGATCCGCCAGCAGCAGGCATGCCAGATCACGCTCCTGATTCACCTGCGCACGGTAAAGCCCATGCTCGGAAGTCGGCATGGTGCTGTTTCTTTCAGACGCAAGCTGTACCCATGCATCCATATCCAGCTCATCACCATCCTGCTGGCCTTTAAGCCAATGTCTGGTCGGCGTAAGCGCCTGAAACTGGCGCCGCAGCTGGTTAGCGGTGTTTTTTAAGACCTGCGGCAGCTCGCATGGTTTAGCATCTGTCGCAACCAACTGCTGCAAACTGCAGTAATCCGGCTGCAATACCTGTTTTTTCCAGTTCCACTCCGGCAATAAGACACCTTCGCCCAGCGGCGTATCATCGGCAGCGCCTGCCGGCAGGTCGAGATCAAACCGGACATTGGCAGCACTGGTTTTGCCATCACGCGCAATCGTCAGGTTATCCATATCCTCAGCTGCCAGCTGCGCGGTTTCTGCATCATCCTCTTCATCCTGCGGGCGATTCACCTTGACGAACTCAGACCAGGAAAACAGGCTCTCGGCACGGAACATCATGAGAAATCCGTTTTTATCTTCCTTCACATCAGTGCGTTCTGCCAGATGCTTGCGGCGGTTTTTTTTATTGGCCGCGTTACCGCTCTGCTCGGGCGATCCGGCACCCGCGGCGGCTGATGCTGCTGCACTCACAGGCGGATGCGGATGCGGCCACAACGGTACCGGCTGGAATGGTCTGGTTGCCAGCGTAATGGCAGCCACCGTGCCTGGATATTGCAAAGCCTGACGGATCGCGTTCTCCTGCGCGGCTTCATCTGCAGGCAGCTTTTCCGGTGGAATACGCAGAGCGATGACGGCAGCTACCAGCCTGTCATATCGGCTCTGCAAACCGGGGAATCGCGCAAGGGTAACTTGGGTGGCTAACTGGTTTCTGATAATCCATGGCTGATTGTTATCGGTATCAGCCGCCGCTAAAGCCACCAGCCAGAAATAAAGGTCGCGGTTCAGTGTTTGCTCGGCAAACAGGTCTATCTGTGATGGCAGCCGCAGCACTTCGCCATCACGCCATGATAGCTCTACTTTTTCACCGCTGCCGGCAACACGCTGCAGCAGACGTCGGCGCGCACCGTGGCGTACTGCCGGTGCTGCCGAAATACCCAGTCCCGGGTCGCCGCCTAATGCCCGAAAAAATATTGCAGCAGATTTGGCGATATCATCCAGCTTAACGGTCACTGCAGCATGACGTTTCTCTGCCGCACCGGTAATCAGGCGATCCCAAAGCTCTCCGACGTATTCTTCCATTAACGCCCGAAGGTGGCACTTACCACCTCACTCAAAGCGACCGCGGTTTCTGCGTCATCGGTCAGCGTTTCCACCAATGCCGCGCGACAGGCACGCACCGGATCATAACCATCTTTAATCAGGGTTGCCGCGTATACCAGCAGACGGGTGCTGGCGACTTCTTCCAGATCATGGTCACGCAAGGCACGGAATGCACCGGCGATAGAAACCAGACGTTTGGCGATCATCGCATCAATGCCGGTTTCGCCGATCAGCACGGCTTCTTCCTGCGCTGCGGTGGGGAAATCAAAAGTCAGTGACACAAAGCGCTGCCGCGTTGATGGCTTCATGCCTTTTAAAAAGTTCTGATAGCCTGGGTTGTAAGAAACCACCAGCATGAAAGACGGTGGTGCCTGCAACTGCTCTCCGGTGCGGTCAATCGGCAGCATGCGCCTGTCATCCGCCAGCGGATGCAGTACCACGGTCGTATCTTTACGCGCCTCGACCACTTCATCCAGATAGCAAATGCCACCTTCACGTACCGCGCGCGTGAGCGGGCCATCGTTCCAGATGGTTTCACCGTCACCGATCAGATGACGTCCGACCAGATCTGCCGCGGTCAGGTCGTCATGGCAGGCCACGGTATACAGCGGCAAGTTCAAACGTGCCGCCATGTGTGACACAAACCGCGTCTTGCCACAGCCGGTAGGGCCTTTGATCAGTAAGGGCAGCCGGTTTTTCCAGGCGCGCTCAAACAGCTCGCACTCATCGCCGCCAGGCTCATAGAATGGGGCATTGCTTGTTTTAATATCCATTTAAATGCTTTCAATTTCAGTTTGCCGGCAGACCATGCTACTTCACATAAGCAATGGCAATCATGCCGCCGACAACCACAAAATAACCCAGAATAATGCCGCGCCACAGCCAGCTTACGCGGCGCAGTCCCATAAAATAATTGGCAATGAGCTGTCCTTTGATCAGGGAGATCACCAGCACACTCAGCATCACGGTTTTGCCGGCGGTCACTTCTTCGCCGATACAGAAAGTCGCAAGGGTGAGTATCACCAGAGCCAGCCAGATCATTGTAGCAAAACGGTTTAACGGTCTATTCATGGTTATCTAATAATATAAATCAACGGAAAAAGTACAATCCACAGCAGGTCTACCATGTGCCAGAACGAGGCGCCGGTTTCGACGCCGAAATGCTCTTGTGCACTGTAGTCGCCGTTTTTTAATTTGTACACGATGCAGGCAAGAATAATCATGCCCATCAGCACATGCATCAGGTGAAAAAAAGTAAGCGTCAGGTAGAACATGTAAAAATCGTTAGTTTCCAGCGTAATGCCTGCCGAGAACTTCTGGTTGAATTCCCACAACTTCACCGCCACAAACATACCACCCAGAAAAATCGTACCGAGCAGCCAATGCCCTGATCGCCTCGAATCGCCGGACTTGATCGAAGACACCGCGCGCACAACAAAGTAACTGCTGGTGATCAGAATAATTGTATTCAACGTACCCATGGCACGACTCAGCGTAAGCTGCGACGCATTAAAAATTTCGATCTGGTTGGATCGTGCAAAAGCGTACACGATAAACATCACGCCAAACACCAGCATTTCTGCCAGAATAAATATCCAGATGGCAAAGTCACCCGGCAGATCTTCTGTTTCATTCACCAATGCTTTATTCGTATTCATCAGATTGCCTAACATGCCAGATTCATGCGTTGAATCAAAAGAAGGAGGCAAGCCTCCTTCTTTTGCCCTCTGCTATTTTAAAAAATCAGAGCAAGAGATTAACTCGCTTTGGTTTCACCTTTAATAAAGAAGCTCGTGATATAAACGATCAGACCGATCAGAAACACCACACCGGCACCTTCACGCATCCAGTAGAAAATCGCTACTGAATCCTGCGTTGCCATAAAGCTCATTGGCGTTGTAGCAATACGTTGCAACCATGTTTGCAGCACACCTGCC
>Ga0208626_1000304_pt1 | contig 18004 bp, 16 predicted proteins | sample LakWasMet10_HOW4_2_FD_183860 | JGI IMG/M metagenome (GOLD analysis project Ga0208626, IMG submission 183860) | Freshwater sediment methanotrophic microbial communities from Lake Washington under simulated oxygen tension - Sediment Metagenome... | ecosystem: Environmental > Aquatic > Freshwater >... | reverse complement strand
TTTCAGTATCGGACTCCAGCTTGCCTAAATCCAGGTCACCCTTGGCAATAGACTGCAGTTTTTTGCCTTCAAATTCGGTCAGGCTACCTAGCAGCCACTCGTCTACTCTATCTGACATCAGTAACACTTCCAGGCCTTTTTTACGGAAGATCTCCAGATGCGGGCTATGCTGCGCGGCAGAAAAACTGTCGGCAGTGATGTAATAGATTACATCCTGCTCCGGCTGCATGCGTGAAATATAGTCTTTGAATGATACATCCTGCACATCGGTATCGGCCTTGGTTGAAGCAAAACGCAACAGACCAGCGATCTTTTCCTTATTGGCAAAATCTTCCCCTGGGCCTTCTTTCAGCACACGTCCAAACTCTTTATAGAACCTGGCGTAATCTTCAGGTTTGTTTTCCGCCATGTCTTCGAGCAGGGCAAGCAGTTTTTTCACTGAGCCGGCTTTAATCGCTTCCACATCACGGCTGGACTGGAGAATCTCGCGTGAAACATTGAGCGGCAGGTCAGACGTATCAATCACGCCGCGCACAAAACGCAGGTATTGCGGCATGAGTTTTTCAGCATCTTCCATGATGAATACCCGTTTGACATAGAGTTTGATACCGTGGCTGCGCTCACGGTCATACAGGTCAAACGGTGCTTTGCTTGGAATATAGAGTAGAGAAATGTATTCCTGCTTACCCTCTACGCGGCTATGGGTATAGGCCAGCGGGTTTTCAAAATCATGCGAAACGTGTTTGTAAAATTCCTGATACTCTTCTTCAGTAATATCGTTCTTGCTGCGCGCCCACAAAGCCGATGCCTTGTTCACGGTTTCATCTTCATCCGTTGCGATCTCCGCACCGTCTTTCCACTCCGTTTTCTTCATCACGATAGGCAGTATGATGTGGTCTGAATACTTGCGGATGATGGATTTCAGTTTCCAGTCGCTTAAAAATTCATCTTCACCTTCACGCAGGTGCAGCACAATCTCGGTACCGCGGCTGGCTTTGTCTGCATCTTCGAGCGTAAATTCACCTTCACCGGCCGATTCCCAGCGCACTGCCTCCGATGCACCGGCGCGGCGCGTAGTCAGGCTTACTTTATCCGCAATAATGAAAGCTGAATAGAAGCCAACGCCAAACTGGCCGATCAGGTTGGCATCTTTTGCCTGATCCCCGGTCAGTGCGTTGAAAAACTCCTTGGTACCTGATTTGGCAATGGTGCCGATATTTGCAATGACTTCATCGCGGCTCATGCCGATACCGTTATCTGAAATCGTTAATGTGCGGGCATCCCGGTCGAAGGCAATGCGTATCTTCAGTTCGCTGTCATTTTCATAGAGTGCGCCATTTGCCAATGCCTCGAAACGCAGTTTATCCGCCGCATCAGACGCATTGGAGATCAGTTCGCGCAATACGATTTCCTTGTTGCTGTACAAGGAGTGGATCATTAACTGCAAGAGTTGTTTAACCTCGGCCTGAAATGCCATTGATTGTTTCTGGTGACTATTTTTTTGTGCTGCCTCAGTGGACATAAGATTAAGCTCCTGATGTTATAAATGTAAAACAATGTTGACTATGTGGGGATGGTTTGCATGATTTCAAGCATGACTGCACTAACGGGACATCAATGCTAAATTTTCGATTTGTCATTAAAGTTTCAAACAAAAACCATAAAAATAAACAATAATATTGTTTTACAAAACTATAATGCACAATATCTGGCGCAATCTCACCGGCAAATAATTATGGAAAACAACGATACCCCGACCCCTGCAGACAAAGCGCTATTAGCCGCAATAGATCTTGGCTCGAACAGCTTCCGGCTCGAAATCGGCCGTCTCGATGGCGGCCAGATTCAGCGCGTTGAATATATTAAAGAACCGGTACGCCAGGGCGGCGATCTCGATGAAGACCGCAATCTCACTCCAGAAGCGATTGAACGCGGCTTGCGCTGCCTGGCAAGATTCGCCGAACGCTTGCAAGGGTTTGATGCATCGCATGTGCGGGCAGTCGCCACGCAGACATTGCGTGAAGCCAACAACCGCGATGTTTTCCTGAAACTTGCAAATAGAACCCTGGGCTTTGATGTAGAGGTGATTTCCGGGGTTGAAGAAGCCCGGCTGATCTATCAGGGTGTTAACCGGTTTCTGCCTCAATCGGATGAAAAAAGACTGGTCATCGATATTGGCGGCCGTTCTACCGAGTTCATCCTGGGCCAGGGCTTTAAATCCCATCACACCGCCTCGTTGCATGTTGGTTCGGTAGCGTGGTCGCTCAAGCATTTTCCCTCCGGCGAATTCACTGAAAAAGCGTTTTCACGCGCCGAGATCGCAGCCGAGTCTATTTTCGAAACATTAGGCGAACACTACAGCAACAGGCACTGGAATGTCGCCTATGGCGCTTCCGGCACCATAGGCGCCGTTGCTGACGTGCTGGTGCAATACGGCAGGCCGGCGGATGTAGTCACCAGAGAAGGCCTGTATTGGTTGCGCGAAGAACTGCTGCGTGCGCGCAATGCCGAAAAAGTGCGCCTGAACGGCCTGCGTGAAGACCGCAAGCCAGTGATTGCCGGCGGTCTGTCTGTATTGATCGCAGTATTTGAATTTCTGCAGATTGAATCGCTGAATGTAGCCAAAGGCGCCTTGAGACACGGTCTTCTTTACGACATGCTGACGCGTGAAAACGATATGCTGGATTTAAGGAACGCATCATTACGCCGTCTGGCTAAAAAGTTCGATGTAGACCAGAACCATGCCAATACCGTAGCGAATGTCGCCGTAAAACTGTTTGAAAAAGTAACACAGGATATTAATTTTGCCGTGGGCGAGCAGCAGATACACACGCGAAAACTGCGCTGGGCAGCACAGCTGCATGAAATCGGCAGCATGATTTCTCCGGTCGATGCGCATATTCACGGCGCCTACATCCTGGAACATACGGAACCGCAGGGGTTTGCGCAAAGTGAACTGCATTGCCTGAGCCTGCTGATACTTGGGCATCGCGGCAAGATCAAACGCCTTGAAGCAGACCTGTCAAACCGCATCTTCACCATGCAGCTGCTGTGCCTGCGTCTTGCCGTCATTATGTGCCATGCACGCAAAAAACCCAACCTGCGTGGCATCCAGCTATCACCAACTGCCAATAGAATCACACTGGCGCTCCCCGGCTACTGGCCCGAAAAATACCCGCAATCCTATTACCTGCTGGATGAAGAAACGCTGGCCTGGCAAAAAACCAACTGGCAGCTGGAACTGTTTGCCGGCTGATCATGCTGTCATAAAAAATTCATTTGCATTAAAGAATAAACGATATAAACTGTTTATATCGTTTATTTGAAAGGTGCCCTTATGTCAAAAATCAATCCCGTACAAGCTGCCGCACTGAAAGCCCCTGTTGAGAAAACAGTGCCTGAAAAAAAAGCCACACCGGCAAAAACCGCCGCAACTAAGCCAACCGTCGCTAAACCTGCCGTCGCTAAAGCACCCGCAGTAAAAACCGCAGCAGCCAAGCCTGCAGCAAAAGCTGCCGCAAAACCTGTTGCAGGCGGCGAGACATTGAAAACTGCCGCACCTAAAAAAGCCGAAAAACCCACAAAAGAAAAAACGCCAAAACTCAAAATGGAACGCGACAGCTTTACCATGCCTAAAACCGAGTATGCGCAGTTTCATGTACTGAAAGAACGCCTGAACACATTAGGCCAGCCAGTCAAGAAAAGTGAATTACTGCGCGCGGGTATCATGCAACTCAGCGCTATGACAGATGCGGCCTTAAAAGCCGCTTTAGTGAAAGTGCCAGCCATTAAAACCGGCCGGCCGAAAAAGAAATAATATTAAAACCCCGTCAGGCAAAACTCCGTCAGGCTGAATTAATCTCAGCCGTTAATGTTAGCCTGATGGGATTACCTGGCTGAATGTGCGTTGATTTCGTCCAGGGTTTTCTGAATCTGGGATTGCAGCTTGCGGTCTTTTTCAGCTAGCTGCAGCGCTTTTTCGGCAGATGCCCTTGCGGCAGCCACATCGCCTTGCGCAAGCAGCACATTCGCAAGATTATTGTGCGCGGCTGCGGAATCAGGAAAGGCTTCAATGGCATTACGGAATGCTGTTGCAGCTCCACCCAGATCGCCGGCAGCATAGGCGCTGTTTCCAAGCCCCGTCAATATGACCAGATGCCTTGGCCATTGCCTGGCAGCCGCAGCATAAGCCAGTTTGAGATCGGCGGCATCCGCGGCCTTCTCAAAACTGACCAGTGCCGCAGCCACGGCATCTGCCCCGGCGCTGGCGGGCAGGTTGCCCGGTTTTAATGCAACGAACGCCCAATACTGGCTGCGTGCCCACGTGCGCTGAAAAGTACTCAATGTCATTTCAAAGCGTTTAAAAGTGCCGGAGCGCAGCCAGACCAACTCTTTATCCAGGTCGTAGCCGACAACGACTGCATAATGCCACGATGGCGCCCAGGATAAGCCCAGGTTCTGCATCACGACCACGACGTTGCCGGCCGCGATCTCTTTCAACACCGCACCTAGTTGCGGCTCGATCTTCACAGCCAGGGCACCATGCCTGCGTGCGGCAACCAGCATTTCAATCTGCAAGCTACCTTTACGACTGGGGATATAGACCTCGGGCACGAGTTGATCGGGACTGACGCCGATATTGACTGCATTAAGCGCCGTTGCAAGCGCCGCCGGGCCGCAATGATATTGCTCCTGCGGGAAGAACGGAGTAGCGGTCAGTTCCGCATGCCGTGGCAGCTGCGGATCATGCGTGACTTCACGCACACCCGTGGCGGCACAGGCGCTGAGCAGAAATGAAAAAGCCAGTATGCTGCCTTTAAGCAGCATACTGGCCGACTTTGTAGAAAACGCTGTCAATTACAATGGCTTGTATCTAGCGGACAGACCTTGTAAAAGGGAAAATCTTGGTGAAGCCGAGAATATCGGTCAGCAGCAACACGAAGAACACCAGCAGAATTGCACCGATAATGCCGCCAGCCGGTGCCGTATCGAGTTGTGAAGCAACCATACCGGCTTCTTCATCAGTCAATGCAGCCACACGCTCCTGCGCCTGTGCCGGGTCTATGCCACGGGCAACCAGTGCCGCCTGCACATCTTCACGTGACAATGCGGCAACAATCAGCGCACGGTTCTGGTTACCTTCATTGCTGACTGCACTCTCGGCAACCTGCTCTGCACTGATCATGGCTGCCTGAACGGATTGAACCGAACCGGTGAACAATATCGATGCCGCAAGAAATGCAGTGAAAAAACGTTTAACAAAAATCATGATAAATACTCCTTGAGTGAATTAAAGTTTCTCAATATCCATAAGAATTTAATTACCAACCGGCCTTAAACCATTCGCCAAGTGGCAAGCGCTTTCCGGAAAACGCCATTCGTTAAGACAGCCTGATGCATAGAACGCACACCAAAAATAACACAGATAGACAATTATGCATACCGTTAACTTTACAAACTTAAGGAAACGCGAAGTAAGTGCCTACGCAAGCAAATTGCTGCGTTGCGCGGTACTCGCAACCTCGCTGTATACCGCATACTATCTCGGGTTTCGCGTGTGAACAAGCTGCTTCAGCAGCTATGTTCCACGGCGAAGACCCTTGCGATCTCTGCGTTCCGTGCGCCTTGCACTTTATCTCGCCCAGCGACTTATTCAGTGCTTCCTGAATACATTGAATCTTGAGCTGAAAAAGCCGATGCTTTAGCTATCGGGCTGCCTGACGGCATGGATATAATACGTTGCATCATTGCCGACAAGGCGTTGCCGCAACCACCAGACCGAGCCTTTCTTAACGACGCCGGCACTCTGATGCATACCCAGCAACTGCGTGATCAGCAATCCAAGGTTCGGTTGATGCCCGACTATCAACACTGTTTTAGCGCTATATTTAGTGGCCAGTTCTTTAGCGATGCGCTCTGCACTGCTGTCTACGCTTAAAAACTCTTCGATTTTCACTGGCACCTGATTCAATGCAGACAGTGCCGCTGCCGTTTCCTGGCAACGCTGTGCCGGGCTGCACAACACCACTGTGACGGCAGGCAGGTAATCACTGAGCCACTTTGCCATTCTAGCCGCATCTTTACGTCCGCGCTTGGTCAAGGCACGGTCTGTATCCCTGCCACTGGTGCTGACATCTTCAGCTTCGGCATGTCGCCAGAATATTAAATCTGCCATAAGTACTCCACTCGTTTAATCGGCATATTTCTGTATCAGGAACTGCTGCGCACTGAAAACCGGCAGTTTCGCAAACGCGGGCAGGCTTGCACTTAATTGATAGCTGCCGTCATCCTGCAACAGCCAGGCATCGTGGTTATCATCCAGGTAGACCTGGCAGCATTCCTGCAGGATCCTGGCGCGATTTTTGGCATCGGTAATCGGCCAGGCGATTTCCACGCGCCGCATCATGTTGCGGTTCATCCAGTCCGCACTTGAAAGCCACATGCATTCATCCGCATCAACCTTGAAATAGAACACTCGCGAATGTTCCAGCAAGCGGCCAATCACCGATCGCACACGGATGCGGCCATCCAGCCCTTTTGCATTGACCGGCAGGATGCACGCGCCGCGCAGTATCAAGTCGATTTCCACCCCGGCACGCCCTGCCCTAACCAGCGCCCGCACCAGCATTTCATCGGTCAAAGCATTCATTTTCAGGATAATACGTGCCGGCTTGCCCGCCTTGGCAGCCACTTCGGACGCCCTGATCTTGGCGAGCATCTGCTTATGCAGGTTAAATGGCGCGACCAGCAGCTTCTGCATGCGCGGCAGTTTGACCTGGCTGGCGATATGCCTGAACAAATGCTCCATATCACGGGTAATCTGGGGGTCAGCGGTGAGCATGCTGACATCGGTATAAAGGCGCGCGGTTTTAGGGTTGTAATTGCCGGTAGAAACATGGCCATAGTATTTAAGCCCGGCGCCCTCACGCCGCATCACCAGCAGCATTTTCGCATGGGTCTTAAGGCCTACGATACCATACACCACTTGCGCACCGACTGATTCGAGGTCTTCAGCCCAGTTGATGTTGGCTTCTTCATCGAACCTGGCCTTCAGCTCCACAACTGCCATGACCTCTTTGCCGCGCCGGACGGCTTCCTGCAGCAGCTTGAGCATACGCGGGTCTGAGCCGGTTCGGTATATTGTCTGCTGGATGGACAGCACATCGGGGTCATTGACGGCTTCACGCAGGAAATCGATGACCGACTCAAAGCTTTCATAAGGCTGGTGAATCAGGATATCCTGCTGCTTCAACTGTGTAAAAAATGACTGGTTAGGCAGCAGCAAAGGGCTGATTTTCGGCTCAAACGGCTTGAAGTTAAGATGGCTGCCTTCGGCAAGGTTTGCCCACATCATTAAACGCGCCAGATTAACAGGGCCATGCACGCGATAAAGCGATTCTTTAGGCAGGTCAAACTGTTTCAACAAGAATTTAGCCAGCTTTTCGTCGCAGCTGTTGGAGACTTCCAGGCGCACCGCATCGCCAAAGTTTCTCTGCACCAGACCCTGGCGTAACGCGGTACGCAGGTTTTTCACATCCTCCTCATCCACAGCCAGGTCTGAATGGCGGGTAACGCGGAATTGCGAAAAGCTCAGCATTTCACGTCCGGCAAACAGGCTCTCCAGATGCGTGCGTATGATGCTTGATAACGAAACAAACAATTGCTGTTTGCCGCTCAGGTTTTTTGGCAGTTTGATCAGCCTGGGCAAAGCCCTGGGGACGCGCACAATCGCAATATTATTCTGCCGGCCAAAAGCATCCGTGCCGCCTAAAGAAACAATGAAGTTGAGTGACTTATTAGCCACCTGCGGAAACGGATGCGAAGGATCCAGCGCTACCGGCACCAGCAAAGGGCGTACATTCGCGTCGAAATAGCGCGAAACCCAGCGCTTCTGCTCAGCCGTACGCTCGCCATGCGATACCAGGCGGATACCTTGCGCCTCGAGTGCCGGCACCAGTTCATTGTTGAAAATGTCATACTGCTTATCAACGAGAACATGCGCTACTTTTGAAATCGCCTGATAACTCTCGACATTCACATCACTCTGCTGCTCACCATCACGCATGGCATCGACATGCGGCGCTGCACGCACCTCAAAGAACTCATCCAGGTTTGATGAAACAATCGAAAGAAAACGCAGGCGCTCAAGCAGGGGATACTCTGTATTCTGCGCCAGGCTCATGACACGCTCATTGAACGCAAGAATACTGATGTCGCGATTCAGAAGTTTTATTGGGGAATTAATCGTCCGCATGTTATTAACAATAATATAGTTTCAAACATACTATGCGTCAATTATGACAATTTAATGAAGTTACGATGAAAATGAAACCGCGCCGGCTACACAAAAAACCAAGCTGGCGCCTGATTGTATTGCAAAGTCCCAATGCAGTGCCAGAGGCATGCATGTGAAATCAGGCAAGAATCGCAGTATCCACGGAAAAATCCGCTTTATTCAGCAGGTATTTTAGACTCGAGTATCTTTGATAACAGCGCCGCTGCGGCAGCGAACCCAAATGGCGCCGTCACACAGACGCTGGAACCATAGCCGGCACAATTAAGCCCGGTCACGGCAGCCTCGGCATCGGTCTCACAGGTACGGTTGGGCTGAATGACATTTTCATCAGAATAAATAGCAGTAATGCCAAATAGTGAAGCTTTGCGCCGGGAGGTTTTGTTTTTCGAATCGTCGCCTTTAGGGAAGGCATAATCGCGGCGCAGGCCGTTCCTGACTTTTGCCAGCAGGCGGTCACCGGTCACGAGCGATAAATCAGCCAGCCTGATCCTGGTTGGATCCAGGCGCCCGCCGGCACCGCCGGTGGTCACTATCGGGATATTATTTGATTTGCAGAAAGCCACGATGGCCATTTTGGCTCTGGCATCATCAATGCAATCAATAATGCCATCGTAATGGTGGCTCAACATATCACCCGCGTTTTCCAGCGTCACGAAATCTTCTATTTCATGTACGGTTGCCAGCGGATTGATGCTGTGGATTCGCTCCCGCATCGCAGTCACTTTCGCCTTGCCAAACGCGCCGTCCACTGCGTGCAACTGGCGGTTCACATTGGATTCTGCAATGTTATCCAGGTCGATCAGCGTAATGGTGCCGACCGCATTGCGCGCCAATGCCTCTGCCGCCCAGCTGCCGACACCGCCGATCCCGATAACACAGATATGTGACGACTGCAGCTTAGCCAAGCCGACCGCACCATAAAGCCGGGATACACCGCCAAAACGACGGGCGACATCGACATCATCATCGGCAGCGGATGAATGAATAACGGTCATGTTTCCAGCACCACGAATGCCGCAGCGAGGTTCTTTTCATCACTGATGCTGATATGTGTCCGGCTGATATGCTTGCTTTGCAGCAAAGCCTGCAACTCCGGCGCCAGAATCAATACCGGCTTACCAAGCTCGTCATGCGAGACGGCAATGTTCTGCAAAGTGGCCGGCGCGCGCAAGCCGGTACCCAGTGCTTTGGAAAATGCTTCTTTTGCGGCAAAACGCTTAGCCAGGAAGCGTGGCTTGATGCCGGAGGCGAGATAACTGGCAAATTCACTTTCCGCCAGAATGCGCTGCGCGAATGCATCACCGAATTCTTCAAGTGATGCCTTGATGCGCGCAACTTCAACGATGTCTGTCCCGATACCAAATATCATATGTATGACGTGACGAGTTACTCGGCTGCGAACTCTTTGATCAGCGCCTTCATCTCACGCACTGCATTATCCCAGCCCACAAACAGCGCATGCGCCACGATGGCGTGTCCGATATTCAATTCGTCCAGGCCATGAATCGCAGCGATTTCATGCACATTGTGATAATGCAGGCCATGGCCTGCGTTAACCACCAGACCTGAATCCAGCGCATGCATGACCGCTGTTTTGATCCGCTCCAGTTCAGCAGCTTTTGCCGTTTCATGCTCGGCATCGGCAAAGGTGCCGGTATGCAGCTCAATCACCGGTGCGCCGGTTTTCTTTGCCGCATCAATCTGTGCAATATCCGGGCCGATGAACAGTGAAACACGGATGCCGGCATCACTGAGCCTTTTGACGGCTTTTTGCACATTGCTGAAATTGCCCGCAACATCCAGACCACCCTCTGTCGTGCGCTCTTCGCGGCGCTCCGGCACCAGGCACACATCCTGCGGCGCGACCTGCAAGGCGATGTCGATCATTTCATCCGTCACTGCGCACTCAAGATTCATCTTGGTCTGCAACAAAGGACGCAATGCGAATATGTCCGCATCCTGCATGTGGCGGCGATCTTCACGCAAGTGCAGGGTGATGCTGTCCGCGCCGGACTGCTCGGCACGCAAAGCTGCCTGCACTACGCTCGGGTACTTGGTGCCACGCGCCTGGCGGATGGTGGCGACGTGGTCGATATTGACACCTAATTTAATCATGTTTTGACTTTCTAAACCCTAATTTAGCCACAGATGAACACCGATAAACGCAGATAAAAACAACGCATTCACTAACTCATACCTAAAGCCAATAAAAATATAGCTATTACTAAAATAATAGCAACGATGTAAATATTTTAGCTGTTTTCTTATTGCTGCCACCTACTAAGCATTCTGTAGCAATGTCTGCGGCTCTCACTACAATTTCAATAAGTTCCATGAAGATTATCTGTGTTTATCCGTGTTAATCTGTGGCTAAAATAAAAAACTAAAAATCCTGCAAATCAATCAATAGTTGCCGCGTATGCAGCGGCTTATCACCCAGATAGTGCGCTAACAAATATCGCATCAGCTGTTTGCTCTGCTGCTTGGTCTGCGCATCGGTGTAATCATCATTCACCATATCAATCAAGGTTCTACCCGATAATTGTACGCCACTATCATAAGGGCTTGATGGCGCATTCAATTTGAGTGCGCCATGCTCGGCTTCATAGCGGTAACTTTGCAGTTCCGATATCGGCGCTGCGTTTACATCAAACTCCAGCGGGATCGCGTAACCGAGTTCCTGCAAAAACTTCAGTTCAAACCTGCGCAGGGTGGTAGCGAGATCTTGACTATTTGCCAATGTTTTCAAGGTATCAGCATAGTATTCAAACAGCACCTCGTGCGGGTCTTCACGCGGCAGCAGTCGCAGCAATAACTCATTGAGATAAAAGCCGCACATGAGCGCCTCGCCCTGCAACAGCAGCAGGCTGCCGTTCCAGTCCAGACTGTGCAATGTTTTCAGTTCCTGCTTGCCAGACCAGGTCGCCGACATGGGCTGAAACGCCTGCAACAAGCCGCGCATCGCTGAACGCGGACGCCTTGCACCTTTGGCAGTCGTCGCAACGCGCCCGAAATTGCGCGCAAACAGTTCCACCACCAGGCTGGTTTCTTTAAACGGATAGGTATGCAGTACGTAAACTGCCTGATTATCCTGCCGGTGCGTAGTGATTATAGCCATAACAACTTTAATTTAAACCGCCGATGCACGCCGATAAACGCAGATAAGCCCCATGAATCATGTTTCTGTGGGTATCGCTGAAACACACATCACCATCATTTTAACCAAGTAAGAAATTTACACTTGCCAACTAATGACAGGCCGCTGATTCACTTTTTCCACAATCTAGAATCGGCGTTTATCGGCGTGCATCGGCGGTTAATAATCTAATACCCTAAACTCTTTAAAGCCCGCTCGTCATCTGCCCAGCCGCCTTTTACTTTCACCCAGACTTCAAGGTACACCTTGCCGCCGAACAGTTTTTCCATGTCCATCCGCGCTTCGGTTGAGATCTGCTTGAGCTTCTCGCCGCCCTTGCCGATCAGCATTGGCTTCTGGCTTTCCTTATCTACGATCACTGCGCAGAAAATACGGCGTAGCTTGCCAACCTGTTCGAACTTTTCAATTTCTACAGCCACTGAATACGGAATCTCATCCCCTGAGAACCTGAATACTTTCTCGCGCACCAGTTCCGCAGCAAGGAAACGTTCATTTTTGTCAGTCAGTTCATCTTCGGCATAGATTGCCGGCTGTTCCGGCAGGTATTTGCGGATAGTGATCAGCAGCTCTTCGATATTGAGCGTTTTTTTGGCGCTTACCGGCACGATGTCGGCAAACGGGAACTCAAGGTCAAAGTCTTGAATCAGCGGCAATAGATTACCTTTATCACCCATCAGATCCAGCTTGTTCACCACCAGGATAGTCGGCGTTTTTTCCGATAGCAGCTTGAGTACCATACGGTCAGCATCGCCGAGCTTCATCGGTTCAATCACGAACAGCACCACATCGACTTCTGACAGCACCTGCGTCACGGTTTTGTTCAAACCTTTATTCAGGGCATTGAGGTGTTTCTGCTGGAAACCCGGCGTATCCACAAACAGATACTGAGTATCATCCGTGGTATGAATGCCCAGCAATCGATGCCTGGTGGTTTGCGCCTTGCGTGAAGTAATGGCTAGCTTGGTACCCAGGATGTGGTTCAACAAAGTAGATTTACCCACGTTAGGGCGACCGACAATCGCCACCGTTCCGCATTTAAAGACGGATGCCTCACCTGTATCTGCTTCGAAATCGTGGTCTGTCATTTTTTAATTTTTCCAATATATATTTTTTTGATCTCCAGCAAAGCGAGCTGGGCTGCCTGCTGCTCAGCAAGCCGGCGGCTGCTGCCTTCGCCTACGGTGCGAATATCATGTTTCTGGATAACACATTCCACTACAAACTGCTGGGCATGTGCTTCACCGCTGGTTAGCATCACGGTATATTCCGGCACTGCGATTTTTCTGCTTTGCAGCAGTTCCTGCAGCAATGATTTGGGGTCTTTATCAATCACTTTCGGATCGATCGTGTCCAGCTTGGCTGTGTAAAGCGCAAGTACAAACGCTTCTGCAGCATGAAAACCACCATCGAGATAAACCGCACCGATAATGGCTTCCAGCGCATCCGCCAGAATGGAAGGCCTGCGCCAGCCTGCGCTTTTCAACTCACCTTCACCTAATTTAAGCGCATCACCCAGGTTAAGGGATGCCGCCAGTTCGCTCAGCGTTGCCTCTTTCACGAGCTGCGCGCGCAAACGGCTCAAATCACCTTCTGCCAGTTTCGGGAAGCGCTGGTAAAGCTGGTTGGCGATGATGAAATTCAGGGCGCCATCACCCAGGAACTCCAGGCGCTCATTATTGTGAGCGCCAAAACTGCGGTGCGTCAGCGCCTGCGTCAGCAAATTAACGTTAGTAAACGTGTGCGGCAGGCGCCTGGTTAATTCCTGCTGAATCATTATTGAGTTTTAAAATGCATGGTCTTAGTTTGCATTACCCTGTGTAGAAAAATCAATCAACACACTGATATTGCCGGCAATCGGTTTAATAACCTGATACTCCACATTGACGACCGTACCGGAACTGGTTTTTTCAATCGTTAAATCCGAGCCCTTCACAACTGAAATATAGGCAACATTGGCACGCTTATCAAAAGACTTTTTAATATCACTTACACTCATCGTATCCAGAGGTTCCTGCTTCATAGCACTCAGCACTTTTTTAACCGATAAGAATTCCATGTACGCAGGCACAACTTTCATGCCAACCAGCGCAACGACAACAAGCAAAGCAGATACAACGATCAAGCCCATCAACGTAACACCATTCTGTGTTTTATGGTCAGCGCGATAATTCTTCAAGTGATTTGTCATGTTCTTCCCCGTGATTTATTGAGTTTGAGATGCTGGTTTATATAACGCGTATTGCTCAAAGTTATTTTACAAAAATGTTAATGAATCGAATTACCTATTCTAGAACCCTGATCAAAATTCATCCAGATAAAAAACGCCTTGCCGACCAGATTTCTTTCCGGCACGAATCCCCACACACGACTATCCGAACTGTTATCCCGATTATCACCCATAGCCAGGTAATGTCCGGGCGGCACGGTAATCTCTTCATCCTTCAAGAATTTCCCACCCAGGCTGTCTTCATCATAGCTGCCGACTACATCATGAATCAGAATATCATGCTGCACGCTGCCCAGCTGTTCACGATATTTTTTTGCCACAATGACATTGAGGCCAGCCATGACGTATTCATAATCACCGGCAAGCTCCTGCGGTATCGGCTCACCGTTGATCGTCAGTTTTTTATCCTGATAGCGGATCCTGTCACCCGGCAGGCCGATTACCCGCTTGATGTAATCCACTGACGGTGCAGGAGGATAATGGAACACCACCACATCACCGCGTTCAGGCTGATTCACTTCTAAAAAGGTATTGTTCAGTATCGGCACACGCAGGCCATAAGTGAATTTATTCACCAGGATGAAATCACCGGCCAGTAAGGTAGGCATCATGGAGCCGGATGGGATTTTAAAAGGCTCTACAATAAACGAACGTACAAAAAACACGACCAGGATTACCGGGAAGAAGCTTTTTGCATATTCCACCAGAATAGGCTCATCTACGCCTGCCGGGCGCTTTTTCCTCAGCACAAGAATATCCAGCAGCCAGATGAAGCCGGTTACTATCAATATGACAATCATGAACAATGCGAACATCATGGCGTTTTACCCTAACTTTTTATGTTTTAAGACTACTTATCTTCAACTCGCAAAATGGCCAAGAACGCTTCTTGCGGGATCTCGACGTTACCCACCTGCTTCATGCGTTTTTTACCTTCTTTTTGCTTGTCCAGCAACTTGCGTTTACGCGACACGTCACCGCCATAACACTTGGCGATCACGTTTTTACGCATCGCCTTGACTGTTTCTCGCGCGATGATATTCGCACCAATCGAAGCCTGGATCGCCACATCGAACATCTGGCGCGGAATCAGCTCACGCATCTTGGCAGCCACTTCACGCCCGCGGTGAACGCTGGTTGAACGATGCACGATCATGCTGAGCGCATCTACACGCTCCCCGTTGACCATAATGTCGAGTTTAACGAGGTCTGCAGCACGGAACTCCAGAAACTCATAGTCCATACTTGCATAACCGCGGGACACAGATTTAAGTTTATCAAAGAAATCCAGTACCACCTCATTTAACGGCATTTCATAACTGAGCATCACCTGACGCCCCATATACTGCATGTTCTTCTGTATGCCGCGCTTGTTGTTACATAACGTCATCACCGGGCCGACATAATCTTGCGGCATCAGCAGATTCACGGTGATCACAGGCTCCCGCGTTTCTTCGATACGAGACGTTTCCGGCAGCCGTGATGGATTCTCGATCTGAACCACATCACCGTTTTTAAGCAGCAATTCATACACAACAGTCGGTGCTGTCGTGATCAGGTCCATGTCATATTCGCGCTCTAAACGCTCCTGCACGATTTCCATGTGCAGCAAACCCAGAAAGCCGCAACGGAAACCAAAACCCAGCGCCGTTGAGTTTTCAGGTTCGAATAGCAAGCTGGCATCATTCAGGCTGAGCTTTTCAAGCGCTGTACGCAAGGCCTCAAACTGGTTGGACTCGACCGGATACAAACCGGCAAACACCTGCGGCTTCACTTCCTTGAAACCCGGCAGGGGTTCGGCAGCAGGCCTGCCGGCCAAGGTCACGGTATCACCGACTTTAGCAGCAGCCAGTTCTTTGATACCGGCAATCACAAAACCTACTTCACCCGCAGAGAGCGAAGTCTTTTGCAGTGATTTAGGCGTAAACACGCCAACCTGCTCGCACAGGTATTCGGCGCCCGTTGCCATCAAGCGGATTTTTTCTTTTGGTTTCAGTACACCGTCGATCACGCGCACCAGCATCACTACGCCGACGTAGTTATCAAACCACGCGTCAATGACCAATGCTTTCAGGGGCTGAGCGACATCACCCTTCGGTGGCGGCACTTTAGCGATCACAGCTTCCAGCACGTCACGCACGCCCACACCGGTTTTGGCCGAACAGCGTACGGCATCACTCGCATCGACACCGATCACATCTTCGATTTCCTGGATCACGCGATCCGGGTCGGCTGAAGGCAGATCGATCTTATTCAGCACCGCCGTGACTTCCACACCCAGATCAAGCGCCGTATAGCAGTTAGCCACGCTTTGCGCTTCCACCCCCTGGCTGGCATCCACCACCAGCAAAGCCCCTTCGCAGGCCGAGAGCGAGCGGGACACTTCATAACTGAAGTCCACATGCCCCGGTGTGTCAATCAGGTTTAGCTGATAGATCTGGCCATCATCCGCCTTGTACTGTAAAGCCGCAGTCTGCGCCTTGATCGTAATGCCGCGCTCACGCTCAATATCCATGGAATCAAGCACCTGCGCCTCCATCTCGCGGTCAGCCAGGCCGCCGCACAGATGGATGATGCGATCAGCCAGTGTAGACTTGCCGTGGTCAATGTGGGCAATGATGGAGAAATTACGAATATTTTTCATGGTGTATTTTTAATTATGTGACTATTTCAATAACTGGCTAAATTTTATAACCTGGCTCTACTGGTATATGGTGAGCCCGATTTTCATCCGACTTACCGGTTTAACAACAAGGGCGCTCTAGGCGCCCTTGTTGTTAAACTGAACAGCTCGGATTTTACAGCAAATTCAAAGTATTAACATCTACTGATTACCGCAGGCATGTTGCAATGCCTATTTGCCGACCGGAATTTTCACCGGTACATACAAAGTGTTTTCACCGCGCAACACCAGCAATGCAACAGACTTGCCTGCGGCAAATCCTGCCAGTTGTCTATTAAACTGTTCCAGGCTCTGCACCTCGGAATTATTCAACCCCAGGATGACATCGCCACGGCGAACACCCGCCTGGGCAACGGCTCCTTGCGCATCCTGAACTACCAGGCCATTTTTACCATTCAGTTTTTTCCGCTGCTGGGCGGTTGCCTCTTTGAGTACCAGGCCAATGCGGTTAACTTCCGGCTTGGCTGCAGGTTTTGCCGTCTGCGCAACCTCGGCACCCTCGGTCGGCATTTCACCAACTGTAATATTCAGGGTTTTCTGGCTACCCTTGCGCAGCACTTCAACCGCAGCAGTCTTGCCAGGTTTGGCTGCGGCTACAGCACGCGGCAAATCAGAAGATGCGCCAATCGGCTTACCGTCAAACTTGGTGATCACGTCACCGGCTTCCAAGCCGCCCTTATCGGCAGGCCCGTTCTTTTCAACAGCCGAGACCAAGGCGCCATTGGTGTTTTTCATGCCAAATGATTCTGCCAGTTCTTTGCTCAACTCCTGAATGACGATACCGAGCCAGCCACGGTTGACCTTGCCGCTGGTTTTAAGCTGATTGGACACATCCAGCGCCACGTCGATGGGGATACTGAAAGAAAGCCCCATGGAACCGCCGCTGCGGCTATAAATCTGGGAGTTGATGCCCACCACCTCACCGGCCAGGTTAAACAGCGGCCCGCCGGAGTTGCCTGGGTTGATCGCCACATCGGTCTGGATGAATGGCACAAAATTCTCCTGCGGCAATGCGCGGCCTTTTGCGCTGACAATGCCGGCGGTCATCGTGTTTTCCAACCCGAAAGGTGAGCCGATTGCCGCAACCCATTCGCCCACTTTCAGTTTATTCGGGTCACCGGTGGTCACTTTGGGCAACCCGGTTGCCTCGATCTTCACCAAAGCGACATCGGTACGCTTGTCGGCGCCGATGATCTTGGCTTTGAACTCACGCTTATCCGACAGTTTGACGATCACCTCGTCCGCCTCGGCCACCACATGTGCATTCGTTAATATGTAACCATCACTGCTGATAATAAAGCCGGAACCCAATGATTGCGATTTATATTCCTGCTGCGGCGCGCCATTCTGGCCTGGCACCTGTCCTGGCATAGGGATGCCGAAGCGCCTGAAAAATTCCTGCATCTGCTCATCGCCGGGCATGCCAGGGAACGGCACTGCATTTTCCGCTTTCATATTCTGCGTTATGCTGATATTGACCACGGCAGGCCCTTGCGTCTCCGCCAATACGGTAAAGTCCGGCAAATCCTTGGCATAGGCATATGACTGAACCACAGCAATCAAACTGAAAATAACTGCGGCAATCCAACTTTTCTTCATCTACTCACCTCGTTTAGTTTGAAATTACACAAATCGCTTACA